>Ga0209654_1000613_pt1 | contig 33505 bp, 28 predicted proteins | sample SaaInl1SG_22_DNA_FD_184646 | JGI IMG/M metagenome (GOLD analysis project Ga0209654, IMG submission 184646) | Marine microbial communities from expanding oxygen minimum zones in the Saanich Inlet - ESP_161SG_22_DNA (SPAdes) (version 2) | ecosystem: Environmental > Aquatic > Marine > Intertidal... | reverse complement strand
CGGCCGTTGTTGCACCGGATAATGCCCGCGCCAACGTCAGGGTATCCGTACCATTTGCTACTGTTACTCCATCGAAATCAACAGCGGTACCGGCTAAAGCATTCGCTTTTGTAGTCGAAAGCTGGATGGTGTCATCGTCAACAACAATAACGAAATACGCTGTATCGTCCACCAGAGGACTCTCAACTGTCGTTCCTCCCATTCCGTAAACGACGCGATCCCCCGTCACAAAGCCGTGATCTGTCAAGGTAATCGTATCAACATCCGTATCAACATTCGCTGTGACAAACGAATCCGACGGTGGCGTATCACCAAACACTCTGCTGGCTTCAGCAAAATCGATCGATCCACTGCTATTTGCTACTGAAAGACTGATTTGCCCAGAGTCGGTAACAGACACGGTAACCTTATTGTCTCCGCTGAAGTAATCATCTGCATCGATTGTTCGTTGCATCGCGAGAGCAAAATCAGACGCAGAGACCTCATCTCCAGTTTCATAACCAAGGATCGACAGTTGCTCTGCCATGTCAAAGTCAGTTCGCGTTCCGCCATTACCCCCGTTGACGTTTAAACTGAAACGTAAGTCGTCGGAACCTCGAGGTGTCGTTGTCGCAGTGTCAATTACGCCAATAGTGGTTGGATATGCGCGAATGGCGCCTATTTGCTGACCAGAGGGTCCTTGCGTCTGTGGTGTTGCCTGAAAATTCAACTCCATCACTGGACTTGTCGCACCCGTCGGCTCAAGAGGTGGTGGAGCAGCCAAGGTAATTGTTTTCGTCACACCGCTGACAGTCACATCAAAGGACGCATCTTGGTAAGCGGCTGGATCATTACTTACCCCGACCACTTCAAGGGAGGCACGAGTACCCTGTAAAATTGTATTTGAAGGATCATCCGATGAAATCAAAAACGACTCTGGAGCATCGATAGTAATGCGGCCTCCGATGACGGCAGCAGTTTCTCCGTAAGCACCAGTCATTTCGTAGATGCCATCACCGCCAAAATCAATTGTCGAATCTCCAGTGGTGACATAGTCCTCGACCATGATGTCGTAACCATCGTCTTGGACCATCTTGACGTACTCAACGCCGTTAGCATCGATCTCGATCGTTGCAGAGATGTTGTGCTCTGAATACGCACTATTAATTTCAGCGGCCAAGGTCGCTGCTTGCGAGCCCGCAGTCGCCCCAACGGTGACCACATCTTGAATGTCAGGTGTTGCACTGGATGAAATCTTAAATGTAAACGTGCCATGCCCACCGATATAGACATTGCTTTCAGTTCGCGCAGTCGAGTTAACCATCGCTCCCGCTTGGTTGATCTTGTCAGAGATCGTTCGCGCATCGTCACCTTTCTTGATTGCAATCGTCCGAGGGACTTCGCTTCCAACGCCTACGATTAAGGTCTGTTGATTTACACCGTTATCAATTTGATCTAAACCAGACCCCTTATTGATTAAACCTACGTTATCGACCGTTTGTTGCGTGTATGCACCAATCCGCTCAGGACGAACATCACCGATCGACACTGTAATTTCTTCATTATTCGACTGCCCGATTTGGAAGTCTGTGTCGATAAACGTTCCATTCAATAAAAGACCACCATTAAACCGGGTCGTATTGGCGATACGCGACAGCTCTTCCTGGAGCTGCACAACTTCTTTGTTCAGATTCACGCGGTCAGCATTCGAGGGAGCACCACCAGCCGATTGAATCGCAAGCTCTCGGATCCGTTGCAAGATGCTAGTCGTCTCCTGCAACGCCCCTTCCGCTGTTTGAACCAGCGAAATCGCGTCATTTGCATTTCGAACTGCTTGGTTTAGGCCGGAAATCTGATTTTCCATCCGAGCTGCGATTGCAAGTCCAGCTGCATCATCTCGTGCGCTGTTAATGCGCTTTCCAGATGCCAATCGCTCCATTGCGCTTGCCATCTCATTCTGTGAATCCAACGTTGAACGCTGCGCATTCAGTGCTGAAACGTTTGTGTTGACCGTAAGTGCCATGAGTATGTGCTCCTCATTTGCCGACTACGGCCCCTGCCGCGTCGGATAAAAATTTCCTCAGGTAGATGCAAGCGATATCCGTGCCAGTTTTGCATCTGTAAGCCATTAAAATCCTGAAAAGCACGTAATTCATGATCTACAGGGATTTTGACAAGGGATTTAATTGTCAAATTTGGGGGGCATTTAGAGTGATTGCCGGTGTTGCCGTTTTGCTGTCGACAAACCGACAACCATTGCCGCTTTTTATCTGATGTAATCAAATACAGACAGTTGCGAGATCTTCGCAAATGAGGATTGCGCTGCCTCTAGCGACATCATTTTGGCCTGAAGCTCTGTGATCGCACTTGCGTAGTCAAGGTCCTCTTGCCCGGCAAGGGTGGCCTCAAGCTGAATCTTTAGATCTTCGTTAATGCCGATTTCATCGTCGATTGAATTCATCTCGGCACCAATATCAGCTAATGAAAAAGTCACGATATCGAGCATCTGATCGAGATGATCCAGCTTCCCTTGAATTTGGTCTTGAGTACCGGTCCGAAGCATGATTGCGACATCTTGCAGTGCCTCAAAGAACTCTATGCGTTCAGGTAGACCAGGAGTTGGCTCTTGAGACAGGGTCACTTGTATCGCCTGGTCGTTGATGTTTGTGCGTTCGATTGATTCGATTTGAATCTGACCGACGTTATCCCGCAAGGGATTCATCAAGAGCTGCGATGCGTTATTTGGATCTACTTCAAATGTGACAGACTCAGAAAAGAGACCTGATGATTCTGCTGTATCCTTTAGTGACTGCATCACAGCTTCTGGAGTTGTTGGAATCAAACCACCCTCATCTCCAGAAATGTTGTAAGTGATTGACCGCGCACCGATCGTTAATTTGACCGCATCGCCACGCTCCATCGTTCCGGATAAAGAAGCCACAGCGACAGATGTGTCTGCATCAGTCGTTACAGATGAAAGCAAATCGTCAGTCGTCGACCCTCCGTTAGTGGAGCCAACTGAAATTTGTCGAGCCACACCATCAAGTGCCGTGATCTGCAACTGACCATCCGAGACAACTGCGTTTAAATTTTGTAAAATTCCGACCCGATTGGCTTCATTTAAGTCATACGCCAAGCGGTTCAGGACTTGATCATTGTCATCACCAGGGCGAACTTCATAGCTAAATGACGCACCATCCACAATCAATGTGTAGGTATCTGTCGGCTCTAGCGTCCCACCGAGGGTTACATTATAAACTCCAGGAATCGGAGTCGTGCTTTCACCAGACAATACCGGCTTAAAAACATCCAAACCATTCCGTCCGATTGGTGACCGACGATTGGATGTGTAATCGATATTGGGCCGGAAGTTGTCCCCTTGATAACGGATGACTCCCTCAGCATCTTCTGAATACGGCATCGTCGCGACGCGCGAACCTCCGAATAAGAAATTGCCATTTGCATCCGTGCCATTTGCAAGATTTTTCATCTCGTCGACCAGCTCGTCGATCTCCAGAGCAATCACTTCGCGGTCACGCCCGCCCATACTTCCGTTTGAGCCTTGAAGTGTCAGCTGCTTCATCTTGATCAAAACATCTTTCGCTCCCTCAATATAGCTCTCTTCAATCGTTAATCGATCGTTTACTGCATTGAGCGAATTCTTATAGGCATCCATCTGGCCAATGGTTGCTTTGATTCGTGAAATATTGACTGCCAGGTCCGGTGAATCGGATGGACGTACCAATTCCTTACCTGTCGCAACTTTTTCTTGAAGCGACGCCAAAGCGCTCTGCTGCTGCCCCATGAGATTGACAGCACGACTAAATAGTAGAGTGGTAGAAATTGACATGATTCACTCCTAACGAATTTGTAACATCGTGTCGAACAACTTCGTCGCGACCTGCATAACTTGTGCCGATGCTTGGTAAGCCTGCTGGAACCGAATGAGATCAGCAGCCTCTTGGTCAAGATTGACACCAGAGACACGATCTCTCGCTTCAATTGCTTGAGTTTGAACGATCTCTAGTGCATCTCGGGCAATTTCTGATTGAGTCGCCATATTCCCGACATCACCAACGAAACTGAGATATCCCTCGGTCAACGTTAGCCCACCATCGAGTACGCCCTGTGATTCCAAATCGACGAATCGCAGAATATTGGAGTTATTGCCCTGGGCATCAAAAGACCCATTTGGCCCTAAGTTATTTCCGTCGATAACAAAGGTATCTCCAATAGCAGCGGGTCGATCCAATGCAACCTGTACACCTTGATAGGAAAGAGCGAGTTCGCCTGCATACCTTCTCTCAGCCAAAACCGTGTTGGTCGTGAGATCATGGACGCGGTAAACATCTGCCGCCACAAATTCAAATTCGAGTTGACGCGAGCGTAATCCATCGGCAACCGTTACTTCTGATTCGAAATTGGTCGCAGTAAGATCGATAGTTCCTGCTCCTGTCGCAAAAACCAATAAATCTTCATCGATATCACCAGACAGACGGATTTGCGTATCAAGACCCAGTAAATTCAGATCCGATGGCTTACCGTTCGGTCCGAGATCAAGTCGAATTGCGTCGCCACTTCCAGAATCTAGGGACATTGCGATATTGCCGATGTAACTTTTGCTCGTTACACCCAAGGCGTTGGTACCTAACCCAGAGGACGAGCCACCCAGAACAATATTTGCCCCGCCTAGATCATTATTTCGAATAATGAAATTACCGTTATCTAGTTTTTGAGCAAAAACACCAGTCTCATCGCTTTCTGCATTAATTGATGCCAACAAATCATCATCACTCGCGAATCGAGTTAATGAACCTGTCTCAAGAGACGTGATGCTGCGCCCATTGACTTGGAGACCGGCTCCAGATGCAAGCTTCAAGCTATCTGCAGAAACCTCGATCACATTCCGAGCAAACACTTCGATTCCAGTATTCGCAGAATCGAGCCAAGATTTGACATCATCTGCCGATAGGACACCGCTTGATCCAACAGACAGCGCGCCCAAAGACACACCATTGATGGCTAAATCACCATTGTCAATTACAACCCGACCCTCGCCAGCAGCATAGTCCAGGCCGCTAGTGACGAGTTGTGCCTTATAACTTGGAGCACCTGAAACAATCGCTCCAGCTTCAATTAAATCCGACGAGACAAAATCTCGACTTAAGGCAATATTGGTTGATAGATCGCCTGTAAATAGTTCTGCTGTAATACGCTTAGCGACCGTATTGGTCGATCGTGTCAAATCGGATCCGTTGTTGAACGTAATCAATGACGAGATTCGAGCTGCAAGCTCATCAGACACCGTACCTTCAGGCAATTCAGTCGCAAATCGAACACCGAGCGTTTGAGCAACACCGTTATAACGCGTCTCAAGTTCACCCAACTCAATCGCAGAACCGCCTTGACCTAAATACAACACATCATTGACTGCTGTCACGACGCCCAGAGCAGGATCCGCGAACGCTGAATTCTTAACTCCAAGTCGATCAAAAGCTGTAGCAGGCTCGAGCGTGAAATCAAGACCACCCGTACTGAAGTCAGTCCCGAACGGTGCTTCAAAATACAAGCCATCCAATGGCAGTAATTGTGTAACTTCCTGAGCTTCAGCCCGAGAACCGTAAAAGAGCTCAAAATCTTTATATCCATTGAGCCCGGTTTGATTCAGATAGGTAGAGCTGTAGGTCGCTTTAGTTTCGAATTGTGGAAGTGTCTGAACCATCGTTTCGAGTGCACCAAGCGAACCCGACCCGACTAAATGTCGTCCATCTGCCGTCATGATTTGGATTGCATTATCAGAGCCTGTGGCTGGATCAATCACAAAGCTCACTTCATTTTGACCCGCAGAAATGACTGTGACGGGAGACGTTTGCGATGGTGGAATCTCAACAGGACGACCTGTGGTCAACTCTTCAAAGGCAAACCGTTGACCTATGATTTCTTCTTTTTCGGTATAGAAGGCTTTCGGGTCAAAGGTACCGCTATTTGTCGCCGAAGGTGTCACCCGAAAAAGTGAGGCAGTCGCGATCTCGATGCCATCAGCAATCGATAATTGCATTCCGCGAGCAGCGCCAGTATCTGGAGTCAGCGTAAATTGATCGCCAACGTTCACAACACCACTCACTTGAATCGTCAAGTCATCAAGCTCAAGAAGCCCTTGAGCATTGGAAAATACATTTTCGCCACTGTTATTAGTGGTGTACCAAAGCCCTTGTGTTCCATCATAAGCAACGGTTAATTGTCTTGCCTGATAAGTCTCTGGGTCATTCACAAGTACTTGAACATCGTAATCGCCAGAAGAGGCTCCTCGATCGATATCGAAAGTGGGAACAACTTGGAAATAGTCTTCTCCCATGTCGCCGTTACCATCCAAACCTGTGGTTTGAATCGCATTCACTTCTTCAACGAGAACCGTCGCAAGCGTATTAAGTTCGGAAGTCACGTCAACGAGGGTTTGTTCGTAAAAACGCGCATATCCAGACACACTGCCACTTGGCAAACCAGTCAAAGGTTCGTTGGATAGCTCACCCTGTAGCTTGTAATCCAAGCGAGCAGGATCGGCACTCGACTGACTAACTGAGAGTGCTGACGATTTAATTCCCGATACGATGACACCTTTCGACGAAGACTCAGACAATGAAACGGTCACAGATCCACGTTGGTCAAAAGATGTTCTAATCTGCACATATTCGGAAAGATCTCGAAGCAATTGATCCCGGCGGTCCAATAGTTCTGGCGCCTGATCGAGTTCTGAACTTTTCTTCAGCATCTGCCGATTCACTTCAGCAATCTGGTCTGCCAACGAGTTCACCGACCGAATATCTGCTTCCATCGCAGACAACGATTGCTCTCCTAAATCGCTCAACTGACCGGCAAGACCATTAAATCGAGAAGCTAATGCCTCTGATTCACGTAACATGACACCACGTAATGCTGGTGATGCTGGATCTGTTGATAACGACTTCGCTGCAGAAAAGAATTTGTTCAGCGCAGACGTCAGCCCGATTTTCTCATCACCGAGAACGTCCAATAAGCGATTTGCATACTCAACGGCCGCACCTTGCGACTCAAGATCCGATGTTGCCTGCTGCAATGATGACTCAAGGAAACTGTCATATTGACGTGATACCCGATCAAAATACGCGCCGGTACCGATGTAACCATTACCAACATCTTTGGGCTGTGCTTGCCGAATTTCGGTGGTCTGACGGCTATAGCCATCTGTACTCAAGTTTGCAATATTATTTGAAACTGTCGATAACGCTTGCTGCGCAACGCTAATACCACTGGATCCAATCCCGAGAAGATCTGACATCAGTTACCTCCTCCGAGCAAGAACCGGTTTCGATTCAATAAAAATTGTTGTGTCGCCCCTTCAGGAAGTCGAAATACATCCGATTCTTCTACTAGCGGAAGCCCATTCTTCTTCTGATCATCGAGTAAAAATTTTTGGCCGTTCGTATCGTTCATTTGCATATGCGATTGACGGATAAATTTCTCAACCATTTGCGCAAGGCCAGTCGATCCTCGTTCAGACATCGCCATTACGATTTGCTGGTCATACATCTGCTCAAAAGTCTCAGATGCTTTTGAGTCAAACAGACCACCTTTTTCAACAGTGTCACGCATCGACTTCATCATCATTTGAAGAAACATCGCTTCAAACTGCTGCGCTGCTTTTTTGATTGCAGCGTCATCTTGACCATTACTCGCGGCCTTAGCTTTGAGTTCGCCAAGACCGGTAAAGTCGTATGATGATTTAGGTCCGATCGCGTCCGTCATCAGATCACCACAAGTTCCGCACGAAGACTTCCAGACGATTTGAGTGCTTCCAAAATCGCAATCAGCGACGAAGGGGTAGCACCTGTCTGATTGACCGCATCAACAATTTCACGGAGATCGATACCAGGCTGAAACAAAAACATTTTGTTATTTGGCTCAGCAACATCAACTTCTGCATTTTGAATTGCTACGGTTTGACCTTGATCTGCAAATGGATTTGCTTGACTCACTTCATTGGTCGCAGAAACAGTCACAGTAATCGGGCCATGCGTAACAGCGGCAGCTGTTACACGGACATTTCGACTGATAACCACTGTCCCGGTACGACTGTTGACGACAACCTTCGCAGATGGCTCACCAGGATTTACATCCAAGTTTTCAATGAGTGATAAAAATGAAACACGTGAATTGGAGTCTTCAGGCGCTCGAACTGCGACCGACACTCCATCGATGGCATTAGCAGTACCCTCACCAAAAACGGAATTTACTTTATCGACGATTTCTTTTGCCGTTGTGAAATCTCCAGTGCGGACATTCAAAACAATATGCTCAGACCGGTTAAATGGAGACTCAACCATCCGCTCGACAGATGCTCCATTCGGAATCCGTCCTGCAGTAGGAACACCAATCGTGATTTCATCACCTGCTGCGTTGACTTCAAGACCTGTCGACGTCAAAGCACCTTGTGCCAACGCATAAACCTCACCATCCACACCACGAAGGCGCGTCATGATGAGTGTTCCACCGCGAAGTGATTCCGCCGCACCGATGGTTGATACATTAACATCAATGGTTTGCCCAGGCTTCGCAAATGGTGGAAGGTCAGCTGTCACCATGACTGCTGCGACATTGTCTGCAGCAATACTCGTAGCCTGAACACCACTCACGTCAAAATCAGAAATGACACCATCGACGTTGACACCTAATCGGCTCAAAACCGAGCGAAGCGACTGCCCAGTAAATGGAACGTCACCTCCATCGCCAGTTCCGTTTAAGCCAACGACGAGCCCGTAACCAATCAGTTGATTCGAGCGAACGCCAGCAACACTCGTCAGATCTTTAATTCGATCAGCCGAAACTGTTGTCGTAATCAGTGCTAGTGCCAGTGCTAACCAACGCATCGCTATATCCTTTAGAAAGGCCAAATGGCCATTAAGAGGTTAGTACCCCACGGAGTCTTGCTCGCATTCGCGTTTTGACCCGCTCCCTTATAAGTAATTTGTGCGCTCGCGATTCGCTTAGACTGAACCGAATTGTCGGGCTGAACGTCCTGAGGACGAATGATTCCTTTCACCTGAATGACTTCAGAACCAGTCGAAAAATTCACAATCTTTTCACCACGGATCATCAGATTGCCGTTTGGATAGACTTCAACAACTTGAGCTGTCATGGTCCCAGTTAGGGAAGCGCTTTGTCCCGTCGATCCAGACCCAGATGACTCGATCGTTGTATCAATCGGCGTACCACCTGAGGAATCGAGCAGTAGCCCACCTGGACTACCAATTCTTGCGAGTTGCGCCGCTGTTAAAACATCCGTTGATGTTTCACGAGACGCCTCATTCGTTGCTGATGCAGACCCGTTGACCGACTCTGAGAGCAGTACAGTAATCACATCACCAATTTGATAGGTTTTCTTCTCACCAAACCAACTGTCTGCATTCGACGAACTGTAGATTGATCCTGTCGGGATCGATGAAGTAGCAACAGGTTGTGGAATAACCGGAGCAAACTCAGGTGATGGCCCAGCAACTTGCTGAGCAGCGCATGCTGAGAGTACAAAGGCCGAGCAGATAATAGATATAACTCTCATCAATCAGCCTCTTACAAATTCTGGTTCAAGAAGCGAAGCATCGAGTCAACCGACGAGATCGCTTTTGAGTTAATTTCGTAGGCGCGTTGGGTTTCGATCATATTGACCATTTCTTCCACAACGTTGACATTAGCAGCCTCAAGAGCTCCTTGTGACACCCGACCCGCGCCTTCTGAATCAGGCGCAGTCACTGTGGGTGCTCCAGAGGCAGACGTTTCGCGATACAAGTTTTTACCCATTGGCTCGAGACCGGCATAGTTCACGAATCGAGCCAACTGCATTTGTCCCACGACCTGCTCTTCAGCATTCCCATAAGGCTGAATCGTTACAGTTCCATCCTCCCCTACACTGATCGATTCAGCATTTTGAGGGATCACAATCGATGGCTGGATTGGCATTCCGTTGGCCGTAACAAGTTCACGATCTACCGACAGCTTGAATGATCCATCTCGGGTATAGGCGATTGTTCCGTCAGGCTGTAACACCTGGAACATGCCCTCTCCCTGGATCGCAAAATCAAGAGCATTCTTAGTTTGGATCATTGAACCTTGGGCGTGCATCTTCTCTGTTGCAACGATGCGAACACCGGTACCAATCATGAGGCCAGTTGGCGCAGCATTGTCACCACCAGTAGAACCACCAGCTTGACGAATGTTCTGATACAACAAATCTTCAAATACCGCTCGGTCACGCTTAAATCCAACAGTATTTACGTTAGCTAAATTGTTAGAGATCACGTTCATGCGCATCTGTTGCGCATCAAGACCTGTTTTAGAAACCCAAAGTGACGCTTCCATTTAATTTCTCCTACGACAACCGCATCATGCTCGACCCGTTTGAGTCGTTATCTTTCATTTCGCTGATCATCTTCGTCTGCATCTCGAAAGAGCGCGTGTGATCAATAAACCGCACTAGAGTTTCCACAGTGCTAACATTTGAACCTTCAAGTGACCCAGGTATGACCGATGCCACTCCTGATCCGGAAGTGAAGTCCTGCCTGTTTTCTGTATTATTCAAGGGTTGGAACAAACCATCCTCGCGACGCGCCAAATCAACACCGGTTGCGTCCTTAATTCCAAGATTCGCGACATTTACCGACCCTGCGGCTAAATTATTGGTGTCGATTACACCAATAGAACCATCACCTGAAATGTCGTAGGTGTAAGATCCCTGAGGCAACTGAATGGGCTGCAGCGTGTCATCAAGGACCAAATGCCCTTCACCAGTGCGTAAAAAACCTTCTGCATCTAACCCGAGATCGCCGCGACGAGTCCATGCAACTTCTTTGTTGTCTGCCTGAACTGCAAGAACCGTTCGATTGTCCATTGCAACGTCAAGTTGGCGACCTGTCAGCATCCTTGGGCCTTGAGTCAAATCAACAACCGGGGATGTCACAGCGCGAGGTAAGAATCGCGTATCAAAACCCTCACCTTCAGTTCGTATCGGTTTACGCCCGATTTCAAATGCTTTTTTAAAACCAGGTGTCGATACGTTAGCCAACTCATGAGTCATGTTATGTCGGTCAACTCGATACTCCGACATCGCCATACTTGATGTAAAAATCAAACGATCCATGGTGACTTCCCGCTAGCTTTCGCTATTAGCTCCTGATGTTAATAATCGTGGAGGTCAAGGTTGATGACGTTTCAATCGCTTTCGCGTTGGCCTGGAAGTTCCGCTGCGCGGTAATCAAGTCAACCAGCTCGGACGTCAAATCAACGTTAGCCCTTTCACGTGCACCTGCACGGATCGTGCCAAACCCAGCTCCACCAGGTTCACCAAGCGTCGGAGTCCCGGATTCATTGGACTCAAGGAAGGTTGAATCACCTAATTGGCGCAAGCCATTTGGTGTCGAAAAAGTGGCAAGAACGATCTTGCCCTTCAAATCCTGAGTACCGTTTGAGTAAGAAGCTGTCACCAAACCGTCATCAGCAATGTCAACAGCAACCAATGAGCCGTTCGGCTGACCATTCTGACTCTGCTGGTTTACCGAGAAATCACCCGAGAACTGCGTGGAACCCGAATAATCGATATCAATATTCAAGGTATTACCAGAACCGCCGATTACGACGTTATCGAGAGATATGCCTCCCAACGGAGAAATCAAATTACCTGCCGTATCAAACGTCAGCTCGCCCTTATCAAGGAACAGCGGACGATATTCCGGATCCGAAGTAAATTCGCGGCTTCCTGGAAGCTCTGAGAGACCTGATGTAATGTCCGTTGAATACTCGCGGAAAACACCGTTCTCGTCCTTAGTGACATAAATTGGACGCCCATTCTCAGTCTGCTCTGAAACAGGTGGACGATATGTGGATGTCTGACCAACACTCGAATCGATACCCTCTAGGCCATATCGCGATGAACCAGAGACCTGGAAAAACGATGAATCACCAGTTGTTCCAGAAGTAAACGTGAAGATCTCATTCGTCTGGTCGAAATCAACCACTACACCTGAAATCGAATTCCCTCGCGTATCCTGCATCGCATTGATACGGTTTTGCAGAGCAGTCTTAAAACTGTTGAGGTTGTAGTTTCCGACAGGAAGGCGGAACGTTTCAGTAACGCTATCGACGGTCACCGTGAACTGATTTGACAGATCATCAACGAAAAACGTCTCATCGGGATTAATACTCACCGGCTTGCCAAATACTTTTGCTGCCGTTGACTCCACACCGCGAACCGCCGAAGAGCCTTCCTCAGCAACGACTTCTAGCACTGCTGATGGGTTGTCTGAGTCAAATCCAAATAAAGCTTTTGCTGCATCCGACACGTTTTCAATGCGAATTGCAGAGCTATCACCGGTCGTACCACTTGAGATCGTAAACGATCCACCGACGCCACCTTCTTCAGTATTTGGCAAAAACTCAACCTTAATACCATATCGTTGCTGCCCAGAATCCTTGGTAAGGATTTCTGTGCCATTTGGAATAACTTCGGCGGCGTAACGACCTCTTGAATCAATCGTGAAGTCAGCTGATTGTGTCGTTAAACCAAATAACGTGTTCGGGACAAGACTTCCGGTTAACGATGCTTCAGCTGGAACGTTGGTAATCCGGAGTTTAGTCGAGTCACTTTCAGGGGTGAAAACAAACCCTTTTGACGCTCGACTGTACTCCACTTCGATGTGAGTATTCGTTGCCTCTTGCAACTGATGTGATATTTCAGCAGCTAATGATTCTTCTGTGTATTGTGTGTTTGCTGGGATAAAGACATCAACAACTTGCAGTGGTGTTGCCGTTTCTTCAGAACCTGAGATGTCGTCACCGTCTCGGTCAAACAAGATGCGGAACTGACGATTTGCGTCAGAGCTCACATTAAAATAGCGTTGATCACCAAACTGTCGGTTAATTTCTTGGGTCATCAATGAGGCGACTTCATCGCCCGACAGCGCCGTATTTTCAGGTCGTTCTAATGCAGATAAATCGACCGTAATTGAATCAGTCGCATTGGCATCATTCGGATCTTCATCGATTGTCAACTGGAATGCTTGCGTTAAGTCTTCAGCCTCAACGCCATCACTTGAAATCTGAGTTGAATCTCCTTCTTCCAGTGCCGTGACAGTATCATCAACCACACCACTCAACAGGTTTTCTCTCAAGCCACTTGGTTCTTCATCAAGTGTCAAAGTGAAATCTTTCCCGTCCCTCTTGCTGATAACCATTTGGTAGGGATCGGTTGATGAAACAGCGATCCGATAATCGGTGCCGGCGGCTGATTTATTGAGAGCTGCAACAATATTTGCAACCGAAGGGTTTGCACCCAATGTCGATCCATTGTTTGTGAATTCGCTAAATGCCGTTGTAATTTCATTAGCATCAGCTGTGATGTGTTCAAAGACGCCTGCATCACCACTTAATGAATGCTCAGAACCAAGCGCAAATTTAAAGTTTGACCCATCAGCCCGGACAACTTCGATTAGATTTTCATTGAGCACATTTCCATCAGCATCAGTTTCAAGATGGAAGTCATAATCGCTATTAGTCAGGCCTGTTGCCGTCGTCGACAGGGCAGTACCGGCCGACGAAGTAATGTTCTCCGTCACAGAAACCCCAGCGGCTGTGATGCTATGGTTCGCACCAGCTGCTAAAGTAAAACGACGTGATGTTGAAAGAGCAGTAACACCGTTTTCTAAGTCCGTCGCTGTGCCCTCGCTTTCCCATGTCATTGAGAATGTAGAGTCAGTCACATTGTGATCTGGCGAGAACGCAACTTTGAATTCGTTGTTTTCGTCAAAGCGATCATCACCCGAGACAGCATTGGTCACGATTAGTTTTGTACCTGCCGTATTCGTTGAGAAAACGAGATCACTGCCATCGGCGGAAGCCGTCAGATTAAGAGCAGCTACGATTTCACCCATATTAGTAATGATTTCAGGAGCCGTGAGATTCGAATCATCGACACCGCCTGAAAGATCATCGACCGCTATTGAATAATCGTAACTATCACCTGCTGCAGTTGTAACACGAAGACCAAGATCCTTTCCTACTCCAGCCGAAACTAAATCGCCCAAATCAACATCAAGAACCCGCGTAGGAATATTCTGAGAGGCAACAACCCCTGTAGCCGTCGCTGACAATGAAAATGGTGCAGACGTTGGACCCGACAACAGAGCGACCAAGCTCGCAGGATCAGTCACATCAGCGAGGCTATCCCACGTGGTTGCGTCAGTTGGATCATAATCTGAATGCGCATTCGAATATGTATATGAAAGACCATCTTCGGTTGTTAATACCAACTCAAAAATGTCATTAGCATCAAGGTCTTCCAAACCATCAAGCTCAATCACAGCATTCGCGTCATTCAGGGATGCAACAACTTGCTGCGCCGTTGCATCAGCGGGTAGCGTAGCTGTTGTAAAAACAGCAGCATCCGCATCCGCTTCTCCTTGAAGCTTCAACGACACAACATCATCAGCTTCGATATCGCCATGATTCGTTAAACCAACATAACCACGCGCCGCAATCGTCGTATTGAGAACAGTATCAGTGGTTACCCCACCACCTTCGCTTGCAGCCAGAGTCAGAGCAATTGAAGAGCTTGCGCCAATCGAAGAGAGCATGTCACGGTTAACAGTCAAGGTTTGCGTTGCAACAACTGGTGCAAAATTTTGACCGGCTTCATCACTCAAGTATGGAAGCTCAACCAATCCACCTTTTGCCGTCGCGGGCTCAGATACCGAAGGTTCAGATAGATCATCTAAATTATATTTCTGGAAAACCAAGTTATCGTTCAATACGACAGGCAATTCATCTTCAGGAACAATATTTCCGTACTTGTCCACGAATAATGGTGTGCCCGACGATGACGTCGCCTGTCCTAGAGCTGGCGTAATCTCCTGTCCATCTAGAACAACATGCGTTTGCCATTTGTTGAACGGCTCATCAGATGTCGCCACACCAACACGGCGGTAGAAGAAGGTTAATAAAAAGTCATTACCGTTCTCATCGAAAATGGTAATCGCCGCTGATTTCGCGTATGTACTCGGATCCCCTGGATTGAACTCCTTAATTTGCTCAAGGTTGTTCTCATCAATTGAAGTCAAAGGAAGTGATTCAGCGGGGAAATTGATTCCAAAATCGATATTTGAAGTTGCTACTGCTTCACCGACCGTCTTTGGCGCAATCGTCAGCGGAATGAGCTCTGCTTTAAAATCTGCTTTACCGAGCGAGTCAACCGACGCCACCTTTAAAAACTGCCCAGCTGAGTTGACCACGGTATTTTGCTCATCCAGCAAGAACGACCCGTTCCGTGTAAAAAGATCTTGGCCATCAGCTGAACGAAGCGGGAAAAAACCCTCACCGGTCACAGCAAGATCTAGCGAGTTACCAGAGAGCTCGATATTACCCTGTGAAAACTCCTGAGTGACTTGCTTTAACGCGGTACCCTGACCAACAACAGTTGATGCTTTCTGGAGTGGTGAGGTTGCAAAAATATCACCGAAGTCGGAACGCGACCGTTTAAAACCGGTCGTCCCAGCGTTAGCAATATTGTTTGATGACACAGACAACTGCGTTGTTGCAGCATTAAGACCAGTCAATGAGGTAAAGAACGACATCTTTTATTCTCCAGTGTTCACAGTTTCAGAGGAATCAGCAGACTGCCTGTCTGCTTCTTGACCAATTCGAGTTACCTGGGCCATTGGAATCACAGCCCCACCAGCCAGGTTTAGATTTAAATCAGAGTTCAACGCATCCCAAGACACTGTCTCGACACGTGAATAAGTTGAGGGACGAACTTCTTGGGAATTTCCACCCACGACCACATTGCCACGAATGATGTATGACCCAGCCTGAGCGGCTGTCCCATCGGCTTTACGGCCATCCCATGCGAGATTCAAAGTGCCCGAGCTTTGTGGCCCAACCACAATTGAGCGCATCAATGCACCTGATGCGGGATCGTAGATACCCACTTCAACTTGATCGGCCCCGTAAGGTAGATCAAATTCAATTGCTGATGCACTCTGGCCATCAGTTGAAATACGGCCGGTCTGACCGAATACCGATTTACCAACGAGATTAGCACCTGTCATGATTCGATCCGACCTAATGACATCAGCAACATCCTGCAGTGACGAATCCATATTGGTAATTCCTTCTAACTGCGAAAATTGTGCGAGCTGTGCGACAAACTGTTCGTTCTTCATCGGGTCCAACGGATTCTGATTTTGAAGCTGTGTTGTTAACAACGTCAAAAACGCGTTTCGATCCATACCATCGTCACGCGCTGTTTTAACTAAATTCGCTTCGTCGTATTCCTGTTTCGTAAGGATGCCGGTATTCGCAAGTGAGATATTTGTATCCATCATCAAGCCTTCGTAATGTCCAGTGTTCGCATCATCAGCTGTTTGGCTGTATTCACGACTTCAACGTTGTTTTGAAAAGAGCGGGATGCCGCAACCATCTCAATCATTTCCGTCGCTTCATTTACGTTTGACAGAAAAATGTATCCCTCTTCGTTCGCTTCAGGATTACCGGGATCATGAACTTTTCGAACCGGTTCCTCTGTATCTACAATCTCATTGACTTTTACGCCGCCAAGACTCGAGAAACCGGCGTTCAAATCTGATTGATCGACTAAAGCCCGAAAAACAGGTCGCTTCGCGCGGTACGCCTCTTCTTCGAGTCCTGAAATTGAGCCTGCGTTCGCAAGGTTGGAAGCCGTGGTATTCAGTCGGATCGTCTGCGCATTGAGCGCTGTTCCCGCGATTCCAAATACATTTTTAAGCATCAGAATTCTCCTTATTCACCACGCAGCGATTTCCGAATCCCGGAAATTCGGTTTTCCAAAAACTGAAGGGTTGCTTGATAGTCAGCAGCCGCTTGACCGTATTTCGCTTGCTCAACCGCAATCTCTACCGTGTTGCCATCAACTGATGAGTTGTAAGGCACCCGATAAACAAGCCCACTCGGGTCCTCTGTCTCTCCAGTCCCAAAATGACGTACGTTCGTTGCAGCCATTGGCGCTGGATCAGATGACGCTAAGATTTTCTTAAAATCCAGATCACGCGCCTTGAAATGCGGCGTATCGGCGTTCGCAATGTTCGCTGCGATCAACTCCATTCGCTTATTACGAACAGAGACCGCCTGCTCATGGATTCCGAATGGGTTTTCAAACAATTTCATGCTCAGCCTCTAAAGTTCTGCGTCATCCCGTCGATTACTTGTCAGAGAAATGACATTTACAGGCTCGATAAAGCAATTGATGTGCCAAGTAAGCGAAATCACTAAAAACCGGCAGGTTTGATTCAAGGCGGCAATCGCGTTGGAGTGAATTCGGCAACCACTTGCCGTTATTTGCAGTTGCAATCTCAAACACCCATCTCATACTGAGCGTATGCAAATGACACGCTTGTATTTACTTCTGATGACGTTACTCGCGCCAATGCCGCTGTATGCTGACGCATTCTCTGGCGGTGGTGACGCACTTGTTCGTGAGGCGACTCAATGGGTGAGCCAAGAAACCGGCTACCCTGAAGCATCCATCACGATGTCTGCGCCGGACCGAACAGTCGCAGTTGAAGCCTGCAAACAACCACTCAACTTCCGCTTTCCGTTTCAAGGCAATCTGAGAACTGTGGAAGCGAGTTGTGAGTCCCCTCAATGGAAACGGTTCATACGCGTCAAAATTGAAGAAGGTTTGCGCGTAGTTGGGTCGGCAAAGGCATTGGATGCAGGGCAAGTGCTCACGTTGTCGGACCTGCATTTCGTATCGGTTGGATCAACTACAAACGGGTTTTCAGATCCGGAGCAATTAATCGGTATGACCCTTAAAGTTGCTGTCGATTCAAACGCCGTGATCGAACCGTCGATGGTGATGTCTGAAATCGCTATTTTTGTGACCGAAAGAGCCTATGAGGCTGGAGAAGTCATCAAACGCGAGAGCCTTAAAAAACTGGACACAGAAAGTCCTGAGGCTGAGGCCCTCGCCACGTGGCCGCCAGGAATCGTGACCGCTATTGAATATATCGAGCCAGGGCAGACAATCTTAAAATCCAATATCGAACTGTCAGAAGAAATTGTGGTCAGTGCCACCAATATTGTAAGAGGACAAGTGATCGACGAAGAATTAGTTGAAGTTCAATTGCGACCCAAACAACAACTTGGCGCGCAAACACTTTCTTCAATTGAAGAGGCCGTTGGCCTCGAAGCAACCCGAACCATCCGGGCCGGTACCCCACTGACTATTTCAGACTTGGTAGCGGCTGATCTTGTTCGGAAAGGAGAAAAAGTAACGCTCACTGTATCGCGAGGGGCCCTCACGATCACAGTCGACACCATCGCGATGGAAGATGGAAAAATGGGTGAACAAGTTGAACTGACCAACTCTGAGTCAGGACGAGTCATTCGCGGTATCATCATTGGGCGGCATCGAGCGAAGGGGATTTCACCATAAGTTCGCGCTTCAATATTTTTTTTGAAAAAAGTGTTAAAGTTTTCAGAAAGCTTGCCGATCCTATGTTTGTATAGATTTTTCCGGCAGTGAGGAGACGGAAATGGCAGATTCAATTTCAGGTGTTGGTGGTCGTCCACTAACCTCAATTAAATCAGAGCAGCCGAAAGGTGATGTGGCTCGGATCCGCTCAGAAGAGAGCGAAAGTTCGTCTAATGTCGTACAGCTCGATACAGATCGTGTTGAATTGAGCACAGAAGCACGTGCCGAGCTTGATAAAGCCGGATTTGACGCAGAAAAAGTTGACCGAATTAAGCAAGCGTTGGCCGATGGGAACTACCCTATCGATTCGCGCCGCATTGCTGAAGGATTTTCGGACATCGAAAAACTGCTGTAAGGAGCATAATGCATCTTCCTGATCTACAGGCTCTGTTGAAGTCTGTGCAGCGCTTGGATTCTCTCCTCACCGACGAATACGAAGCACTGAAAACTCAAAAGCTTGATGCATTTGAGGCATTACAGCAGGAAAAGATGACGCTCCTCCAGACGCTCGCTTCAAGCGGTGTTGTCCAAGACCCAAATCAAACAGCATATCCAGAGCAACTCGAGGCGATCGTCAAAGATCCATTGTGGAATAGCATCACTGAAATTCTTGAGCGTTGCAAAAAATCCCACCAGCGCAACGAACTCCTCATCTCAAAACAACTCGATGCCATTAAAGGCGCATTGTCCACACTTCAAAACCAGGATCCTGCGGGCACCCTAGAGCTTTATACAAAGCTTGGACGTGTTAAATCATCGCGACGTTCGATACTCTCTGGGGATGCATAAACCACAGCTCACACAATCAAGCGGTCTACCTCGCGTTTCAATTGCGGTATTCGGCATGTTTTTGGCAATTGCGTTACTCAATCTCATTCAGACGAGCATGTCCCAATGGAGCCCACGGCCCGGAATCGAGTGTGACAATGGGGAAACGGTTCATCGGTACGCTGAAGTCAATGCAACCCGGGTCAATATTCGGGATCTACCGACGGTATTCTCAAACGTATTAACCCAAAAAACGGCTCCAGATCAGGTCACGGTTGTTTGTGAATTTGGGGTTTGGTCGCGTGTTGACTTACTGGAGATTGGCCCAGAGACTTGGATTTCGACAGGACTCATTACACTCCTCCCCGAACAACCACTCACTGGACGCATGAAACTTGTCTACCTTGGTCTACTCGTGGTTGGTGGATTGGGATTATTGATGGCGTTATATCGGCCACACTGGATTTCTAAAGCTGTCGATTTATTGCTGCAAACCCAAGAATTGCCAGCTCATGCAAAGCCTTTAATTTCGACAACGCCCCAATACCATCCAGTAAGGGATGGCAATCGTTAATCTTGTGGCTTAAGGCCTTTCATCCAATAGGCCCAAGACAGCATCACAGCAACAGCCTGATAAAGCTCTTCAGGAATCTCTTCGGACAAACCAACCTGGGATAAGGCTGCAACGAGTTGCGGATCCTCAGCAATGAAGATGCCCTGTTTTCGAGCTTCTGCGATAATCTCGACTGCGAGGTCTTCTGAACCTTTCGCTAATACGGTTGGCGCATCTTGTTGGCCATATTCAAGGGCGATGGCTTCTTTCGAGATCCGTTTCATGCTTTCGTATCCAAATGTGGCATTCCATCAGCGTTCGGCTTATCAAATCCTGGTCGAGGTGATGCAAAGATCTGCATAGTTTTGACGTTCAGATCATGCTCTGACAACGCTTCTTCCAAATCCATCTTCGATTTCTTTGCAAGAGTCGCGGTACTCTCCTCACGAGCCCAAAATGTCAGCTCCACATCCTTTCCCGAGAATGAGGACTTCATCCATACCTCACCCAATTGCTCGAGCGTTGTGTGCAAATTTAGGATCCATAACCGCTTGATTACATCACCTTCGATCACCTCTTCACGTTCAAACAACAACTCCACTGGAGGCTGATCTCGAAACAGCAATACAGCCGCTAAGCCAGACTCTCGCACATGGGTTTGCGGTAACGCCTCAATCTGCAGGCTTTCTAGCTCTGTCACAAGACTTGCAATGCGAGACGTGAGTTCTGATTGCTGAGGTAACAGTCTTAACAGTTGTCGCAGCCATGGCTTCAGCGTTCCGCCCTGGAAAGCGACTCCTTCGAGTAACGCCTTTTCACTATCTAAGGCTCCGAATTGAACAGCACCTTTCACCAGGTCACCGGTCAATCGTTGTGACGATAATCGGTTTGAGGCGAGCTTCTGTGCCTCGGCCGGTAAGCCAACGGCCGCTAAGCTCGCCTCTAAACCCTGAGGTGCAAATAAGCTTTGCGTTTGGGGTCTAGCTAAGTTTCTGCCAAGCACAGCAGCTAATGCTGCTGATAATCCTGTTGCCGCTGTGGCGTTTGAGTGCGCTTGCTGAGATAACTGAGGAACTAACCCAAACCCATCTTTGAGCTGTATTACTCGGAGCGTGATCAGTCCTTCGGGCAGCTTCATCTGAGCGGGCAGAGGGAATTGATGCTCGCCAAGTTGAATCGCCATCTTATCTCCGCTGGTCGCAACCAACGCCTGCACCACCTGCCCCGCTTTCAAACCGAGCTCACCTGCAATCGGCTGACGAATTGGGACAGATTGCGGCAATGCATCCGGTGCAATTGCGCGCGGCACTGCAGCAGAGATATCTGGAATTAACATTGGTTTTTCGTCCCCCACAGTCTGTATCGACTGCACGACCGATTTCGCCAGTTCTGTTGTTAATTTAGCATGTTCTGAAGACGCAGAAGACCCATCGAAGTTCAAAGGTATCGGGTTCGCTAGAGCAGTATTGGAAGCCAATGCGTGAGTCACTTGCGTGGGCGTTACTTGGGTAATTGCTTTTAATACCGGCGGCAAACCATCATCAAGTGCTGACTTTACTGATACCTGCATTTGGCTCAGTGCAGGATGCGCAGCTTCTGTGCGCAAAATGATCTGCGTTGGTTCTGGTCGCAGCACTTGACCGACCAATATCAACTGATTCTCCGGTGTCACCCGAATATGAAGTTTGATCTCAGAGTTTGCATCCAAGATTCTAAGTAACTCAGGATTTGTTGCGATAGGAATATTGACCTGACCGGTCTGAGTCTTAAATTGAATTACAGGCTCATGTTTAATCGGATCTTTGGTGAGAACCAAAGTCTCGGTGTGAGAACGAATGATCGAGGCTGCTGCTTCATCGGATATGACAAGCCTTAATGTGTGTGTGAGTCCTCGAGCGGTGTGTTCAAGGCCAACACCGCCCGGTGCAGCCAAGTCCATATCAAGGGAACCGGACCCATCCGGCTTTTTCTTCAGACACGTTTTTCTTCAAACTGCCTGTGGCATCTTTGAAAATCACGCGCCGCAAATCATCAACATCAGGCACCTTCAACATGACACCTGCATACATCCAATTTGGGTTATTGCGACGAAATGCGTGTGGATTCGCCTTCACAAACGCCTGACGCAATAAATCCCGCTGTAGTGGTGTATTCGGAGCGACTTTACGGATCACCATATCGAGAGTTTCACCGCGTCGAACCTGATACGTTCCGCCAGTTTTCACAGTCGCAGGTAACGTTTGCTTTCCCTTAGCTACGCCCTGTTGCGGACCACCAGGGACAGGAACACGCATCACCTCAACATCTTTAATATCTTTTAATAGTCGTGTCACTGCCTGATCAACGGACATGTCAGCTGCCATCGCAGTTCCTGCGAATAGAACAGTTACGATCGATACAACCCAACGCATCACATTCATCCTCTTTAAAATGGCAATGCAACTTTACCAGTTGCTTCTATCAATGGAGCCCCAGCGGCATATTCTAAAATCGCTGAGTCATTCTCTACTCTGACCACTTGCGCGAGAGAAAGTTCAGCCAATGCGCCTGGCTCTAATACACGATCAGGAATACGTGCCTGATCAATCACTAGTAAACGATCTCCTGCCTTCAAGCCTGATGTCGACCCACCATCGATATGAACAGAACCGCTCAGATCAGTGATTTGAAAATTCACCGGCTGACACATTGCGTATTCACTCAACAGAGACGTCCATCCCGCCACATCATTTCGTATGTGACTCACCATCGCATCCGGTAATGCCTCATTGGTGTAGGTTACTGGACGAACAGGCGCACGCACAGTCGTCGTGCCTGTCCAAATCAGTTCATCGGTGGCAACCTTCGTTAACTGCACCTGGAGCTGCACCCAATCTTCAGCAAAGGCTGATGGCTCTCCCATAAAGAATGCACTCACCGGATCAGATCCCGGAATCCGCTGTGGTTTCTTCCCTTTTGGCATCAAGCCTCTCGAAACTCTGACCTCCAGCTCATAACGTACTGGATCGGACCTCAGACCTGACACCATACTTTGGTACGCACTCGCCTGCTGCACAGGACGCTTTGGGTGCCAATAATCAGATGTCTCGAAATACTGCGCAAACTCGAGGCTTAAAGCATTCGCGCTCGCAACAGCAATGGGTTGCAAATCAGGAGAAAACTGACCCTGCATGCGAACCGGCATAACTCGCACAGTCCGTTTCAAATGATCGTCTTTGGCAAAGCACTGAGGCAGGAGACCCTCTTTTTCATCGAGTGCAATCTCAACCTTTGGCTTTTGCATTTCATCAAGATATGCCTGCACCTGAATGCCACGTACCCGCATCCCAGACTGAACCATCGTACTTTCATGGAGTTGCCCTTTGGCATCTAGCCAAGAAGTATTGATCACCTGAGTTTCAGTCACCTGAGCTTCGTTGACTAATGCCTCTTTAATCGCAACCAATGTCGCTACATCCAGATTGGTCGCAGGCAATTCCCCGCTGTGGCTCTCGGCCAAAGCGTGGGATGATAATCCTGTTCCGAGTATGACTACCCCGGTTAACCAACCAAAATGCACCATCAGTTACGACCGATGGCTCGCAAGTGACGCTATATACAGCGCGCGAAGATCGTCAACCACGTCCTGATCGAGAGACATTGTTGTCTCATACGTATCCTCCCCCACAGGTGCAATACTCACGACTCGGGCGCCGTAAATAACACCTTCGACTTGTGTACGGAAGGTATCGCTCAATACCGCCATGTCAGCGACTGTTGTCGTCGCATCCAAATACTGACCATAGACTTGCTCTGTCAGTCCGCGATAAGCATCGAGTTTTGATGCACGGATCGCAAGCAACCGCTGCTGCGCATCAACATCTGATGGTTGCACACTAATGACCGCATAGCCGGTCGCTCGGATCGCACTGCGGCGCTCCACGACAGGAATCGCCTTGGTTTCGATGCGCGTCTCAACTTGAGGCTGCATGGTAGCGGCAGTGTTTTGCCCTGGAGGTGCCATGGTGACACTGCAACCTGAAACCATTGCGACTAGTGCCATAGCCGCTACTCTAACCATCGTACGCATTGTGTAGTCCTCAACTTCAATTGCCGAATTCGTCATTCATACCCAGCTCAATGCACATTTGGTGCCAACAACTGGGTTGTCTCTTACAACCTATATCGGCAAGTCTTGAGAAAGTTTTATGTCAAGACTCGTTTGATTCCTAAAATCGACGGGGCGGCAAAAGTTGGCACCCCTCTTGCTTTAATCTCCATAGACCATAAGCGCTCGCACTAGACGCTTTATTAAGTCATTGAAATTAGGGGTTTTTATCGTGCAACTCGCTCTGTCAGATCTTCGACAGTCAATTCCACAGGTGGACTGGAAGCCATTAGGTATCCCAGCGCTTGTGCTATTGATTATTGCGATGTTGATTTTACCGCTACCAACATTTTTGCTCGATATCCTATTCACACTCAACATAATGATCGGCTTGATCGTCATCATGATCGCGATCCATACCGAACGGCCGCTCGACTTTTCATCTTTCCCAGCAGTGTTGCTTTTCGCAACGATGTTACGCCTATCTCTAAATGTCGCATCGACACGAATTGTCTTAGTGAATGGACATGAAGGAACGGACGCGGCCGGCAAGGTCATCGAAGCTTTCGGGAATTTTGTCATTAGCGGGAACTATTTAGTCGGCTTCATCATTTTCGGCATCCTGATGATCATCAACTTCATCGTTGTCACCAAAGGAGCCGGACGTGTCTCAGAGGTTATTGCACGATTTACCTTGGATGCGATGCCTGGCAAGCAGATGGCCATTGATGCTGATCTCAATAGTGGTGTCATTGATCAAGAAGAAGCCAAACAACGTCGTGCGGAGATCGCTCAGGAATCAGATTTCTTTGGCTCGATGGATGGTGCCAGTAAATTTGTTCGCGGTGATGCCATTGCTGGCTTACTGATTTTAATCATCAATATTTTAGGCGGCTTGATCATCGGCATGACGCAATACGATATGTCATTCACCGAAGCTGGTGAGATTTACGTTCTCTTAACGATTGGCGACGGACTGGTTGCTCAGATTCCCTCACTCGTTTTGTCATTAGCAACCGCAATCGTGGTCACGCGAGTGACGACCAGTGAGTCCATGACAGATCAAACCACCAATCAGTTAGCGAATCCAAGCGCACTGTTCATTACCGCGGGGATCCTCACGCTCCTCGGTATTATTCCTGGGATGCCTTCCATGGTCTTCATTATGCTCGCAGCAATTTGCGCGGGTATTGGCTACTTGGTTTATCGAAAAGCTCCTTCAGCGGAAATATCTGAAGAAGAGGCATTGGTTGAGCGCGAAGCGCAAGCCAAAGAAGAACAGGAAATCAATTGGGAAGATGTTAGCCAAGTCGATTTAGTGAGTCTTGAGATCGGGTACGGCCTGATCCCATTGGTGAACACCGAGACCGGTGGACAATTATTAACGCGTGTTAAAGGCGTTCGAAAGAAGCTATCCACCGAACTTGGCTTCTTGGTTCAGCCAGTTCGCATTCGCGACAACCTCGACCTTGAACCCAATACTTATCATCTGATGGTCAATGGTGTCGTTCGTGGTCGTGGTGAAAGCCATGCAGGCAAGGAACTTGCGATTAATCCGGGTCATGTCTCGACGTCACTCGAGGGAATCGCAACCAAAGAACCTGCGTTCGGCTTGGATGCATTCTGGATTGACCCATCACAACGTGACTATGCACGAACCCTCGGTTACACCGTTGTCGATGCACCAACCGCCATTGCGACGCATCTCAATAGCATTTTGTATCAAGCGGCACCAGAACTCTTAGGTCATGATGAAGTTCAGCAGTTACTGGATAAAACCTCAGAGCGGTCACCAAAGCTGATCGAAAATCTTGTGCCCAACAAACTGAGTCTCGCATCGGTCACTCGCGTACTGCAGAACTTACTGCGCGACGGCGTCCCGATTCGTGACATGCGCACAATTTTGGAAGTCTTGAACGAGGAAGGCGCCAAAATCCAGGATCCAGACGAGCTAACAGCCTTAGTCAGACCAAAGCTTGGTCGGATGATCGTACAAAGCCTGGTCGACATGACTGAAGAAATGCCAGTCATGACCTTGGATCCGCAGCTCGAGCAGATGTTACACAATGCGGTCCAACAGTCGCATCAAACAAAAACTCTGACTATTGATCCCGAATTGGCTGAAAGCCTCTTTAAATCAATGCGTCAAGAATCACAAAAAATTGAAGAACAAGGCAAACCTGCAATTCTGGTGGTATCGCCTGCGGTCCGTCCGTGGCTCGCGAATTTGGCACGCCCAAGAATTCCAGATCTCACTGTCTTGTCATATACAGAAATCCCTGAAGATCAGGCCGTCAATGTGGTTGCCACAGTGATAGCTCAAGTCGGGCAACAAGCGTAAGGACGTCACATGGAACTGAAACGTGTACTCGGAAAAGATAACAGACATGCGATGGAAGAAGTCGTCCGTTTGTTTGGACCAGATGCTTTAGTGGTCTCTGGCCATAAGGTGAAAGGAAAATTTGAGTTAATCGTGGCGGTCGATATCGAGGCAGATCCCGCATTGATTGATGTCCCAGATACTGAACTCGCGATGGACAAACCAAGATCGCCAGCTGCGAAAGTGGACCCGTCATCGTTTAAGGACGTGTTACATGGTCGCGAAGAGCCAGTGCTCGTCGAGACCGCCAACCAAACCCACGAATCTGTGCGAGCACAAGAAATTGTCGAACTCTTCCGTGAAGAGATCCAAGTGTTAAAGCGCGAAATTCAAGAGACACGGAAGGCGTCTGCCTGGCATATGCAAATGTCGAACCCACAAACGTTAACTTCGTGGCAAAAAGCCTTGATGGATCACCCAATGCCCAGCCGACTGAAAACGCTACTCATCGATTCACTCGCTGACATTAGTGATTCAGATCAGGCGGAGGCTCAACTGCATGCCATATTAAGCGAAGGCTTAACCTCAGCCATGGAGCAACCCGAGGATATTTCGGGTGTGCATGCCTTCTTTGGTCCATCTGGATCTGGGAAGACAACCCTGATCGGAAAGCTCGCGCGTGTCGCAGCAGAGCGATGCAATCCTGAACGTATCGCGATCATCAGTTATGCAGACCAAAAAATTGGGGCTTGGAATCAATTGCAGTTGATGGCCTCACAGTGGGGAATCGCCTCCTATCGGGCAAACTCACCAGACATGCTTAAAACAGTGATGCGCGAGGTCGCCGACTTCGACTGCATTTTCATTGATACCAGTGGTGTAGACATTGAGCGACACCATGCGGAGATTGCACAATATGCGCCGGAAGCACTACTTCACCTAGTCGTTGCCACCGAGATTTCCCGCTCATCAATTGAACGCCTTTTCCAAGAAGGATTATCTTGGGACAGCATCAACATCAGCAAAATCGACGAGTCTAACGACGCTTGGGTACTATTGGACGCACTGTTGCAACACACAGATACGCAACTATGGTTACAATCAACATCAGGACAGGTGAATCGATCCGCGACAGTGATCAATACCGCCCAATGGGTCGCTGACGTGATCCAAACCGTTGCTGTCACCACCCCTAGCTCTGACGTCGAGCAGTCAATTGTCGCTGATGGTCGACAAGAAACCGGGTCAGTGTCTACACTTGAGTTATTGACCGGTCTTCGAGCGCAACGTTCCGGCGGCGCAGATACCATGCATGAGCCGACGCTTTAACGGACAAAAATAATGAGTGACCTAAAAATTATCGGAATTGCGAGCGGCAAGGGTGGAGTTGGTAAGACAACGATTTCCACCAACCTAGCGGTCGCCCTCGCAGAAGCCGGACACCAGGTCATGTTGTTTGATGGAGACTTGGGCCTTGCAAATGCTCAATTGGCACTCGGCATCCAAGCCGAACACAACTTCAGTCACGTCATCAGTGGTGAAAAGTCACTCAAAGACATTGTGGTTCGTGGACCATCCGGAATTTATGTGGTGCCAGGTGCCTCAGGCATTGGAAAAATGGCCGAACTCGGTGAAGCAGAACTGAGGGGTGTGATTCAAAGTTTTTCTGAGTTCCAAGAGCCTTTAGACTATCTCATCGTCGATGCTGCTGCAGGTATCGCACCCTCTGTCACAACATTTCTAAAAGCTTGTCATGAGACCCTCGTTGTCGTTCGTGACGAACCTTCATCGATTGCAGATGCCTATGGAATCATCAAGGTACTTGCGACTGAGCACGACTATCGGAATATTGGTTTAATTCCCAATGGAGTCCCAGATCAACGATCCGGACAATTGCTCTATCAGCGATTGAACGCAGTCTGTGTGAAGTTCCTCAATCTCGATCTAGAGTACACTTACTCCATCGAATCAGATGAAACTGTGCTTGAAGCTGCGCGCAAATACACGCCAGTGATTACCCACTCACCGGGATCGACAGCTGCGCGAGATTTCAGAAAGTTGGCTAAAGAAGTCAAAATGCTCCCAATCTCTCAGCTCGCCTCTGGCGGATTACAGTTCTTCGTTGAACGCATGCTGAGTCCCGAGTCTGAGGAAAATCATGGCTGATCTCGATCTATACAACCAAGTCGCTCAAACTGGCCGTGACCCAATCCTCGCTCATGTGGGACTTGTCAAACGAACAGCGCTGCATCTCAAAGGTCGCATCCCGCAAGTCATGGACGTGGATGAACTCATTCAAGTCGGAATGATCGGACTAATTGAGGCATCACAGAGCTTTGATTCAGCCCGCGGAGTCGACTTTGAAATTTTCGCACGGACCCGTATTCGGGGTGCGATTCTCGACGAAGTACGTCGAATTTCAGTGTTACCTCGCTCGGCCATTTCACACATTCGAGAGACCAATGAGGCCACTCAAGAGCTTGCGACAGAATTAGGGCGTGCGCCAAGTCAAAGCGAACTTGCTGAATTTATGGGCAAGGATTCGTCCGATTATCAAAAAGAACGGTCTCACGCACATCAAATGCTCATGGTAGACTCCGAGGCCGCCGAAGATGAGATGCTGAACGCCCCAGCTCAACATGGATACGAGCCTGAGCAAGAAGTCGGTGATGCGATGATGATGGATTCTCTCAGCGCAGCAATCGAACAACTGCCTGAGCGTGATCAAGTCGTTATGGCGTTGTATTACACTGAAGACATGAACTTAAAAGAGATTGGTGCGGTACTTGATATTAGTGAGTCCCGTGTAAGCCAGCTACTCTCAGCGAATGTGAAAAAGCTGAGGAAAATATTGGCACTTCCTGAACGGTAGAAAAAAGAATGGCATTGTTTGGTCCATCCAATAAAGATCTAAAAGCGACTGCGAAAAAAGAATACGACAAAGGAGTCGCACTCAAAGGCGAGTCGCGTAAAGAAGATGCGTATCGCATGAGGATTGCCCTCAGAGCACGTGGACATATCGATAAGTTGTTTGTCGACGCCGCACAGAAAGCAGAGAAATTTAATGACGTCGCGATGATGTGTATCGCCGAAGGAAAACCTGCTCCTGAACCACCAAAGCCATCAAACTTCATGAAACTCGTCACAGCCTCTGGCGAAGTTTGGTCATACCTTCCCGAAGAATATGCCAGTATCGTTTTTAAATACGGCATGCTTTACCAAGGAATGAACGTTTCGGGTCCAAAAGCAATCGCGCAAGTTCAAAAGATTAGTGACGCCATAGGCATCGAGCTCAAGCTAGAACAACCCCTCATTGCACTTGAGTTCTTAAGGACACAGCTTGCTGAAGAAGGGGTCGATGTTGAAGCAGAAATCGCCGCTCTGGAACCTGACGAAGAGGACCTCGACGAGGTCTAGTTGCAGAGATGGAGTGGATTCTCGGCATATTAATAATCGTTTTAGGTGGTGCGGCTATTGTCGTTATTTACTTGAGCGAACGCATCAGCGTGTTTGAGACCCTTCTTGGTCTTAACCCCAAAGTGACCAGTGACAAACTTGCAGAGCACGTTGCCTTTGGCCCTAACCCTTTCGGTGATTTGTCTGGAGAAAACCTCTGGAAGGCGATGGCCGAGGAAGAGATCGATGATGAAGACATCGAAGTCGGCGATGTTGACACTCTCCGGCCACGTTATGAATTAGTCATTACTCGGCATATCGAAATGATGCTTGAAGATGGTCGTTTTGATGCACGCGCTAATGAACGGACGGCTGTCAAATCTCTCCTTCGCATCCCAATGCTCCGGGGCTCTGTTGAATCGTTTATTCCCTACTCTGAAGCTTCACGTCTTTACGAGATTGGCCACGAAGTCGAAGCGAAACCTGAAAATACCGAAAAATTGGCCGCCGAAGTGGATGAAATCGTTGATGACCTATTCAAGCAAGTCAAACTTGAACGCAAAACCTCTTTCGGACGCTCACTACTACCGGTAGATGATCTTGATTCAGCTTCCACCGATGACGATGACCTCGATGACCTCGAACTTCCTGATGCGCCGGGGGCCGATAACCCATTGGCGCTTCCACCGGGCGGTGACGAAACCAGCGCCGACAAAGACGCTGGTTAACCGGCAGATTACTGCTGCGCACCCTCAGGAATTGGAAGTGGTGCCTCAGGATTCGGATATTGAATAACCACTTTATCTTTACTTTCAGACGCACTCGTTTTCTGCGCTTGTGATTGTGACTGCAGCAATTCGTAATATCGCTCACGTTGTAACGTCACTAATGCTTCGACGTCCTTATTCAGTTCATTCACACTCGAAATTTGTTTACGCATGGAGGACATTTGCCCAGCGAGACCTTGCATCGATTTGGCAAGATCAGCCGTCACCTTTTTCTGCGACTGAATCTGAGTTTCAACCTCTCCGACGCGCGCTGTAAATGCTTCACTCTGCCGACCAACGGATTCAGCAGCTTTCGCAGGCAGCTCGTTTTGCACGATCTGCAATGATCCGTTCAACTCATTCATCCGTTCAGTCAGTTGGATTTGCGCATCGCGAAATGCTTCTTGCGTCAAACGCAGCTGTTCAATCGAATCATTAATCATCTGAAACTGTTCAAGGCCGACATTCATCTCGACAACACGCTTACCAACAGCAAGCACCATCCCCTCCAAATCCGCAGATCGTTTCGACAGCTGTGCCGCCATAAATCCGAAAACAGCAACTGAGATGAATAGCATTGCACCTCCGACTGATAACACAATCGTCGAAATTTTCGAACTCCGATGAGAGGAATCATCTAGCTTTCGCGCAGCCTTTACCAAATTCCCAGTAGAGACATTCGCGGTTGCCGAAGCTTTGGTTGCAGCTTCTGCAGAATCCAAGACAGACCCCATGAGTGTTTCCATCGACTGAACCGCTTGCGAGACCGACCGCTCACCTGCTTCATGAATCTTTTCGATGCGGGTTTTCACAAGCTCATCAGCGAGATGAATCGCTTCCGCTAGCGTGGCATCAGCTGCGCCGACAGCAATGTCGTTGGGCTCCGCCTCAACATCTTGGGACTCCTCTGCCCCGTTCGCTAACCGCTCACCATCTGAGTCTGTCGCCTCAGTGATATCATCTCCGACATCAACCGATTCAGAGGACTCTTCTGTCGACGCCTCATCCTTCAATTCTTCGTCTTTGGGTGTTTCGTTCTCACTCATCTTTGGTCTCTTCCGTTGTTTCTTCAGCAGTGGATTCATCAGAAGACGAAGACTGTGTCCTAGCCTGGTATAAAACGTCCACTTGCTCACTTAAAGAATCGGATGCTTTCATCACGACTTTAAGCTGATGCACTGTATCGGTGAGTCGTTTGAGAATGTCGCGGCTCAGTTGCGCGGGACGCCACTCAGGCAACTCCCACGTCATCAATCCGAGAGCTGCAACTTCAGCAATTTCCGACTTCAACTTTTCAGAGGATGAATAATCCGGAACACGACGCATTGCCGTACGATTCGATGCCCCTTCGCTATACTCACGTTTCACAGCATCCACTCGTTCAAAACGGTCTTTGTAAAAATCGACGCCAATCGTGGGTCCATCGAGCTTTTCTCGTTGTTTCGGTCCATCACTACCCTGAACGACAGCTCGCTCACCTCCGTGATTACGATCCTGTCGAAAAAGTTCGTCAGACACTTATCACTCTCCGTCTTGCAGAATCCGCTGTAGAGATACTGCTGTTCTCACCCAGTAATCGGCACCAGCTCCTAATCCTTGAATATACGCCTGGCTTTCTGCTCGGTTTTGGAAGGGCCCACTCACCACCGCATACCGAGTGGCACCATTGACATTGATCGGCACCACCATCGCTTGATCGACACCAGTCTGTCCGACGATCCAAGCGTCTGCCCGAGCTCGAGAAGCCAAAACAATATGTTGGACAAACTGATTACGAGGAGAGGCATTTTTGACGCGGTCAATTGCCGGGTCGGTTGGCTGCGACGACTCTACGACTGGCTCAGGTTCTGAGGCAGGTGCCACCTGATCCGGAGCAATCTCGACAGTAGACTCGGCCACTCCTTCAGAATCGGTCGACGTGACAGCAGGAGCGTCAACGGTCGGCGTTGCCTCACTGACCACAACCTGCGTCGGCGTTACTGGAGGTACTGGCGCCGGGAGCGTTTCCGATTCTTGTGCAATTTGCGTTGCGATGTCGGTTCGCGCCGCCTGTTCAGGTGTTGCCGTTTGCTCCTCACTCAGGCGACCTTCGTCCGAGGGTAGGGGTTCCAACGTTGGCAACTTCGGCAGCGTTGACTGTTGAGCTTTCGGCGTTTGTTGTACAGAGGCGTCATAGGCTGCATCAACCACGGATTGTCCACGATCCCGACGCGTAAAAATACTTTCCTCGACACCCGCTAGTTTTAACGCACGATCCAGTTGTTTCCCAATGTCAGGACTGACAAATCCGGCGACGAAAATCACACCGACACCCAGCACAATGAGCAGAGTGAAGAGGCCAAGACCGCTCCGTTTTTGACTCGGCTCCTCTTCTTCAAATAACGCGCGCATATCATCGGCTTCACGCTCACCAGCCTCAGTAGCTCCGCCCAAGGCGCCATCCACATCGAGTTGCAGAGACATCGAACGATCGTCGTCAGCGATCTTAGGCTCAAGTTGTTGAGAAACGGTTTGATTGATTCGAGACAAAACGCGTTCAACTTGAAATTCAAGCCCTTCAGACATCCCTTCCTTACGAAGCGCCAACTGCTCTTCTGCGGTTGGCGGCTCAACCTCCCAACGAATGAGCCGCGACCCGAATCGATCAAGTGCTTTCTCGACATGTGACGGAATGCGATCAAGCAAAAATACCAGTCGCATATTCAACCCAGGAAAGTCAGTCACCATTCGAGACAACAACGCCCATCCATCGCTATCGATCGCTTTGGGATCGTTGACAACAATGATTCGACCGGGCGAATCAGAATCTTGCTCGCCACGCGCTTGCTCCAGCGACATTGCGTTTACTAACTCATTAAATCGAGTCACGATCGCTTCTGTACTGGCCGGCATGTAGGTCTCAACGGCCATTCCTGATCGCATCTTTAGTCGATTCAGCATCATTTTGCCGTAATGATCGATCACACCATCATAGTGACTAGTTACTAAAAGATGCTGCGCATCATTGACGACTGCGTCGAATACACGCTGAAATCGCGAAAAATCAGTGCCCCGGAAAAAGATTTCACCATTCTCTTGGCAAAGTTTCGTGGGGAGTGCGTCAAACATG
>Ga0209654_1000609_pt1 | contig 33650 bp, 52 predicted proteins | sample SaaInl1SG_22_DNA_FD_184646 | JGI IMG/M metagenome (GOLD analysis project Ga0209654, IMG submission 184646) | Marine microbial communities from expanding oxygen minimum zones in the Saanich Inlet - ESP_161SG_22_DNA (SPAdes) (version 2) | ecosystem: Environmental > Aquatic > Marine > Intertidal... | reverse complement strand
GGCTTTCATTTTGTTTATTAGTATATCTTCAGCGCTGTAAACGTCTTGCGTCATTTCTGTATCTTTTATGGTACATATATAAGTCATTACACACCCCCTTGAATAACAAAGCCGCTTTGATCTTTTCGCGCTTTGCCTTTTGCATATAGGCCTAATACAGCGTTCTTAGGGTTTAAGAATGTAAGATCGTGCTTATCGCCGTCAAATACTTTGCGTTTATGGAATGTAACGGGTATATTTTCGGGCTTGTCAAATACGGCCGCAATGCGAACGCCGTTCTTAATAGCGCGTTCATTGTATTTGGCGAAGTCTTTTTTACCGCTATAAGAGAAGGTTAAATCATAGTTTGCGGGTAGATTAGTTCTGTTTGGTATCTTTGTATAATCATAAAATTGAACGTTAGGGAATATATCAAAGATAGTTTGAAGTTTATTAAACCATGAGAATTTGATGTTCTCAAATCTAATATCAGATGTACCATTTAAACGAACGGCGGCCTTAATTCCTAAGCGTTTGGCCTTTGCTGATAATGCGCCTATCTCATCAACCAATTGACGCATGAATGCGTTTTGATCATTTAAGAATAACTTTGTTCGGTTTAATCTAGCTTGTTGAACATTTGAAAATACACCGCGTCCGGCGGTATTTAAACAACCTTCTATACATCCGGCTTTTTCTGCCATTGGGCAAAGATTGACACCGCTTGTTTTATATGGGCTTAGATATAGAATACCGGTTAAATATCCAAACTGAGTGTTTTTAGATGTTTTTGCGTTTGTGTCTATAGATAATAATTTCATTGTTTTACCTTTCATGGTTTATTAATAATAAAAAAAGGGGTATATTTCAACCCCTTGTGAATGTTATCTAATTTTACTAAATTGACCACGTGCTGTTATTAACGCGTCAATTGCAATAGCTAACTGGCCTAAGTCTTTTAATGCCTTAAATTGATCATGCGTTGTATCAAATCCAACTTCTCTTATTTGATTGTGCATTTTCCAGTATTTGTTTTGCAATATGTCAATTTGATCTTGAATTACATCAAATGCGTATTGTGCTTGAGTTTCAATTGCTTGATTTAATTGTGTTGAATTTTCCATTTTGTTTACCTTTCTAAGTTTATAAAATGCGTTGTTGTTACAACGTATGGATATTAAAACATGAAAGATATCTCAATGTCAAATACTTTTTTAATCATGGGATAAAGACCAGGGTGTTTTAGCATGGTTGATACATAACACCATTAATGAGAGTTGGTTATAACTAGTTTAATTTATATGTCATAACCATGCCTTAATTGTGCAACCTGGTATTGTGGATAACTTGTAACAGCCTGTGGATATCTTTGTTTGTTCTGTGGATAACCCCTGTGGATAACTTGTGGATAAGTGACCTTTGGGGGGCGGGGTGGGGTGTCTCTGTGTCTCTCCCCCTAACTCAAATTTTTCCTAGTTTTTTCAACATGCGCTCATTGGACAACTTAAACACGATATCTTTCTGGACCTGGTCAAACTCACGCCAGTTAACAATCTCATCACGCGTACGTCCACATGAGATACACATCTCGATATTGTCTATAGACTCAAGTCTACATTGGAATATGCATGGTGATTCTTGTGGATAACTTGTCATGGTGTCCTCATGGTCATTAGATATATATATAACAAAGTACATGCGGTTAGCATGCCAGGTTTGCATCTTGGAGATAGATAGAACCTAACCCGATAAAAAAAAGGTATTTATCAGGAACATCATAAGATGGATAGCTCTCGTTTATCTAGTAAGCTGTACGCCCGCTTCCACGATTCCTGATACCTTTTATATACTTCTTATGTAGAGGAGATCTCTGCGGTTAAACACGTTTATTCCCTTGGTCGCTATCTACCGATGGGAGGGCTGGGTAATGGCCCCGTATATTCATATTAACATAACTGTAGTTTAATTCAACTAGCGGAAATATTTTCCTATGGTTTAGGTACTTGCACTTAGGTATATATGAGATATACTATATCTATGGAATACAAGATACCTGAATCAATACAGATACAAAAGCTCAGGAATAAAGATCACAGGCATTTTGTAGTTATACCATTTAAGGCTGTACTAGATAAGAAAGTAACACCAGGTAACTTGAGAGTATTAGCAGTCCTCGCTGGTTACTGTAACAAACAAGGATTTAGTATTGTTGGGATCCGGACACTAGCTGAGAAGTTACATTGTACCTACCCAACCATACAATACCATCTACAGAAACTGATGAAGTTAGGTTATGTAGAGATGAGGCCCAGGTCTGCTTATCCTGGCATCCGTGGTAACTTAAGACGGATCGTCTATGATAGTAGTGTAAAGTGGGATGATGTTAAAGGTTATATGTTAGATAATGAAGATATTAACTTTATTAAAAGATATAACGAAATAGAAGGTAATAAAGATGTTTGAATATTGCTTAGTAGTATGGATGACCATGGAAGAACCTAAATACATTGGTAACTTTAAAAACTGTGCTGTTGCTAATAAGTATGTCCAAGAGTATTACCCTGATGCGCCATATACATCATGCCTAGGTGAAGAATATATACAGTTGCCTGAACACTTTGTAAGAAGGGAAATAAATTATGAGTGATGGTGGCAAAGGAAGTACACAGCGACCTACAGACCGAAAGAAGTTTGAAGATAACTTTGAACGCATCTTTGGTAAGAAAGAAAAGAAATGACATTGCGTGAATTCTATAAACTCATGTGTGATGAGTTCAACGATGGTAAACCGTTGGAATACAAGTTTACTGAGCCGGGTGGTTATTATCGGTTAACTAAGGGTTTTACTGCTCATGGTTTGATGGAGGTAGGGGCCAATGAGTATTTAGAAATGATTGAGTTTTGTAAGCGTGATGTAGCAAAAGAACATGAGAATGATACACGGAGTCGTGGACGTCCGAACAAAAAGGTCCGCAACAAATATGTAGGAGACTTGTATGAGTGATCTAAAACCGTTTTTAGTTCGTCTCACTCCTCAAAGTGTTGAGCTATTAAACAAGACTGCGAAGGAACAAGAGAAAACTAAAGCTAGCATCATCAACGATGCGATCAAAGCTTACTGTACTAAAGACATTAATGCGAGATTAAATCGACTATGACACCAACACTAAGATACGAATTGCCCTACCCGCCAAGTGTTAATAATTATTGGCACGCATCGGGAAAGCGAAGATATATCTCTCCAGCTGGAAAAAAATTTACTGACGAAGTGTTTGCAGTAGTTAAACAGGCTGGGCATAAAAGCTTTGGCGATAAGAGTCTTGGTATTAGTGTTATGATACATCCCAGGTCTAAAAGAAGGTTTGATCTGGATAATACACTAAAAGCAATATTAGATGCATTGATGAAGGCTGGATGTTATGATGATGACAGTCAATTTGAATACATTGAAATTGCTAGAGGTGAAGCGAAGGATGGTGGCGCTGCCGTCGTCCACATTTATGAAATAGAAAAGGAAGAAGAATAATGGCTGAAGATAATAAACGTCCGTTGGAATTGAAAGAAAACGAAGGCAAATTATTTATTAATAACGATAAGACAGAGGATTGGCATGGCGACTACCAAGGCCAAGTGTTACTACCAGATGGAACACGATGCTACATTAATCTCTACGAAAACACTGCACAAAGTTCTGGCAACAAGTGGTATAAGATCAAGATCGGTAATCCAGTTAAACAAAGTACCAATACCGCATCACAAGCACCAGTACAAAATAACGTCCCGGCGGATAATGTTGTGGACATGGAAGACGATCTACCCTTCTAATGGCTGAAACAAAAAACAAAAGTAAACCGATTCCAAGTCTCTCAGGGTACGGTGGCGTCAGGGCCTTGCAGAAGAACTTGGAAAAAAGTACGACCATTGCAGCAAACCGAGAGGCAGTAGCCTACTCGTTGCTGTGTATGGCCAACACAAAACTATCAGACATAATGAGTTGGGATGAAGAAGGCAATGTCAAAGTCAAAGCAAGTAAGGACATTCCAGAACACGCAATGCAAGCAATCAAGCGCATCAAGACGAACCCTAAGACTGGTGAGATTGAAATTGAACTCTGGGATAAAGTACAAACATTAAGACTGTTAGCGAAAGCTAGTGGTTTACTAGATAATCCTGATGATTCAGACAAACCATCAGTGATTGGTATTAATATTAAAGCACCAGAAACGATCGATAATGAAGAATAAAGAATCACGAGATAAATACATGCAGATTATAAAAGAAGAAGCAGAAAAGAAAAAAGGCTACGATAGACATCGAGGTTGGATTAAAAAAGTATTAGATAATCCAAACCATCAGTTTGAAGTGGTGAACAAGTTTGCACAAGAAGCAGCGAAGAGATTAGGAATGAATAAAGATGAGTGATCCAAAAGACATCCAAGTTGGTGGTGACCATTATAAGCGACACACTATACAACCTATAGATGTCATGAAAGAGTACCTATCGGATGAAGCCTATCAAGGTTTCCTGAATGGGAACATTATAAAGTACGCGCTACGGTGGAGATTGAAAGGTGGTGTTGAAGACTTGAAGAAGTGTCAGCATTATGTCGCATTTCTAATCAAACACATGGAGACTAAGGATGGAAATCAAAGCAATGATTGAGCAATTGCGTGAGGAGTTCGCTATGGCACATCTGAATAATACCAGAGTGATGCAAATTATTGATACGCTATGGAAAGAGAATCAAGAACTAAAACGTATGGCAACAATGAAGTTCAAAGACATCGACGATGAGCAATAAGAAAGAACGTAGTAAGAAAGAGTTAGCGGGTCCAGGCATTGATCTGGATTTCAGTAGCGCGAGAACGACATACAACTTTCTCCAAAGTAACTCATTTGTTCGTGGACTAATGGGACCAGTAGGATCCGGAAAATCCTACGCTTGTGCTGCTGAGATCATGATGAGAGCCGTTAGGCAAAAGCCTTCGCCTATCGATGGGATCCGCTATACTCGTTTTGTAATTGTCAGGAACTCATACCCAGAACTTAAGACGACAACCATTAAGACATGGCAAGAGTTATTTCCTGAAAACACTTTTGGTCCGATGTTATACACACCTCCAATCACTCATCACATTCGCCTCCCGTCCCGCGGTAATGCTGCGGGCATAGACTGTGAAGTGATCTTCCTAGCATTGGACCAACCTAAAGACGTACGTAAATTGTTATCATTAGAACTAACAGGAGCGTGGGTAAATGAAGCAAGAGAACTTCCAAAAGCTGTTATTGATGGTCTCACTCATCGTGTTGGTCGTTATCCTACACAGCGGGATGGCGGACCAACTTGGCATGGAGTGTGGATGGATACTAACCCAATGGATGATGACCATTGGTGGTTCCGCCTAAGTCAAAAAGATCCGATTAAAGGTAAGTACGCTTGGGACTTCTTTCATCAACCAGGTGGTGTGGTTGAAGTAGATCCAGAACACTTACCAGACAACCCAGAAGCGAATGATCATATCTTTGCTGGTGGTCGCTGGTGGACAGTCAATTCTAAAGCAGAAAACGTCAGCAACTTGCCAGGTGGATATTATGCACAGATGCTCGGTGGTAAGAACTTAGATTGGATTCGATGTTATGCTGAAGGTAAGTTTACTTATGTGCAAGAAGGTAAACCTGTATGGCCTGAGTATGATGACAACTTGATGAGTTCAAGTGAAGTTGATTATGATCCTACCTTACCTATCCATATTGGTCTTGACTTTGGTTTGACACCAGCAGCAGCGATAGGTCAAAGATTAAACAATGGTCGATGGGTTGTATTGCATGAGATTGTGACTGAAGATATGGGGCTAGAACGATTTGGTACACAACTCTTGGCTGAGATTAACGCTAAGTATCCTAAAGCTCAAGTCTTAGTATGGGGTGACCCAGCTGGTATGCAACGTGATGCCATCTATGAAGTCACTGCATTTGATTACTTACGTACCATTGGATTAAAAGCACAGCCAACACCATCAAACAATTTTAGAGTAAGACGTGAAGCCGCAGCTGCACCGATGCAACGACTGATTGCTGGCAAACCTGGACTCATATTACACACTTCTGTTAAAAGATTACGTAAATCATTAGCCGGTGGTTATCACTTTAAACGTGTAGCCGTTGGTGCTGGACAAGAACGATTCAAAGATAGTCCTAATAAAAACGAACATTCACACATTGGTGATGCATTTGGTTACCTACTACTTGGCGGTGGTGAGCATAAACGCATGACTAAATCTGCACTATCACAAAATACTTTGATTTCACAAACTGTAGTAAATAGTGACTTCGATGTTTTTAACTAATATTGATCAGATATTAAAAGCAATGCCGGACGTGGAGAATGGGTACTATTTACCATTCCATGAAAGTCATTTAGACAATTTTAAAGGAATAGTCGAATATGAATCTCAATCAATTACGATTGAAGATAGAAAACGGTTTCTTATATTTCAATCTCACTGCGGTCCATGTGTTACTGCGTTTGTCAATCGTGTTCCTGTCGCTGTGTTTGGTCTTATGTTTCACTGGAAAGGAATGGGTGAAGCGTGGTCTATGTTTGCTGAGGAATCCAGAAGATACCCAATAGCTATGACTAAAGGTGCAATTGCATTCTTTGATAGCTGTCAGATATTATTTAATTTACATCGTATTCAGATTACCGTAGAATGTAATGATAAACGTGCTGTTCGTTGGGCCAAAGCATTAGGTTTTGTATCAGAAGGTGTGATGGTTAAGTACAGTGCAGATCAAGAAGATACATTTATGATGAGGAGATTGTAATGGGTGGTTTTGGTGGCGGTAAGCCAGATACATCTGCGGCAGAAGAATCTTTACGTTTACAGCGTGAAGAGACTAAGCGTGCAAGAGCAGCAGCTGAAGAAGAAAAAAGAACATTAGCAGAACAAATGTCGTCAGCTAAAAGAGCAAGACTTGTAGGTGGTAAGCGTATGTTGTTAGCACAACGTGTCACACCAGAGACAGGTTTGGATGAAGAAGAACAAAAGAAAATGCTAGGGACTAAAGCATAATGGCAGCCCTTGACTTTGGAATGGCTTTAGCGAGAGGTATGCTACCTCAAGCAAAAGAAGCTCAAGAAGAGCTTGTGTTTCTTGCTGGTGGTCAAAATATGTTTAAATCTGAAGATTGGTGGAATACACAAGTAGATAAACAAATCTCAAAGGGGTATGGTAAAAAAGAAACAGGCACAGAATATTTGACCAAATCTGGAGAATATGTGCTTGGCAGAAGAACACGACAACCAGCTCAAATGTATGATTTTAGTGGTCCAAAATATGCATACAATGCTCCACGTGATGCAGTGATTACTGGATACACTAAGCCAACAGGTAATATATTGTACGGAGGTGGGATAAAGCGACCAATATATGAAACAAGACAGGTAGATGTGTTTGGTGGTGCAGTTGGTACTAAAGACTTTACTGCGGGTGAATTATCAGATATTGAGTCAGCTGCTAAGCGTGGGGCGCGACAAGCAAAACGTGAAACTGCTCAAGCAGAAACAGCAAAGAAAAGATTAACACGAGGTACAGGTGGCTTGGCAGCAAAAGCTAGACCTGTCGGTGCAAAAGCAACAACAGGATTACCAGAGTTAGGTACTGGTGGTTTACAACTTGGAGCAACATCTTTAGGAAAGGGATTATTGGTATGATGGATAAAATGCATAAAAAAGTAAAACACATGATGAAAAAGAATAAAAAAGGGGATCTTAACAAGGATGGCAAGATGAGTTCTTATGAAACAAAAAGATCAGAAGCAATACAAAAAAACATGAAGAAGGCATAACTATGGCTAGCAAAGGATTATATTACAACATCAATAAGCGCAAGAAAGCTGGTACTAGTCGATCTAAAGAAGATTCTACTATATCACCTAAATCTTACAAAAATATGTTAGCTGGATTCCCTAAAAAGCAAAAAGCGTAATGGTAGCAAAAAAACATCAAAATCCTGAAGGTGGACTCAATGAAAAAGGACGTAAACATTTTGAAAGAAAAGACGGTGGAGATCTTAAGCCACCACAAAGTTCTGGGACTGATAGTCGTCGTGTCAGTTTTGCTGCACGGTTTAGTGGGATGGATGGTCCTTTAAAAGATAAAAAAGGCAGGCCAACTAGATTAAAACTTGCTTTAAAAAAGTGGGGATTTAGCAACAAAGCAGAAGCAAGAGCATTTGCTAATAAAAATAAAAAGGCATAACTATGGTTGATATGATGAGATTAAGTGCAGAAGATGTTTTAAAAAGACATGAGAAAGCATTAACAAGAAAAGAAAACTTCAGGAACTTGTATGAAGAAGCATATGAGTTTGCCTTACCACAACGTAATTTATACGATGGTCATTATGATGGTAAAGTTGGTGGCAATAAGAAGATGAACCGTGTTTTCGATTCTACTGCCATCAATTCTACACAACGATTTGCTAACCGTATGCAATCTGGGATCTTTCCTCCGCAACGTAAATGGTGCAGATTAGAGCCAGGATCAGACATTCCTCAAGATAGACAAGCAGAAGCGCAAGCTGCATTAGACATGTATAACGATAAGTTATTTGACACATTAAAACAATCGAACTTTGATGTAGCTATTGGTGAGTTCTTACTTGATTTATCTGTAGGTACAGCAGTCATGATGGTACAACCAGGTGATGACATTAATCCTATTAACTTTATTCCTGTTCCACAATACTTGGTATCTATCGAAGAAGGTGCTAATGGTCAGGTAGATAATGTATATAGACGTATTCGTATAAAAGGTGAAGCTATACAAAGGCAATGGCCTGATGCTGAAATACCAGCAGACTTACAAAAGAAGATTGATGACAAACCAACAGACGACTTAGAACTAATCGAAGCAACTGTGTTTGATCAGAAACGTGGTGACTATTGCTATCATCTTATCCACAAGGAATCTAAGACAGAATTAGTGTATCGACGCATGAATTATAGCCCATGGGTTGTTTCTCGTTACGCAAAAGTTGCTGGTGAGATCTATGGTCGTGGTCCATTAATCACTGCATTACCTGACATTAAGACATTAAATAAAACATTAGAGCTAGTATTAAAGAACGCATCACTCTCTATCTCTGGTGTATATACAGCAGCTGATGATGGTGTATTGAATCCTAATACAGTTAAGATTATGCCGGGAGCTATTATACCGGTTGCACGTAATGGTGGTCCACAAGGTGAATCACTCAGACCATTACCACGTGCTGGTGACTTCAACGTATCTAATATTGTGATGAATGATCTACGTATGAACATCAAACGTATATTGCTTGATGAGTCACTACCGCCAGATAATATGTCAGCTCGATCAGCAACAGAAGTTGTGGAAAGAATGAAAGAGTTATCACAAAACTTAGGTTCTGCATTTGGTCGACTCATTAATGAAACCATGATTCCATTAGTTTCTAAAATGTTACAGGTGATGGATGAGCGTGGCATTATTAACTTACCATTAAAAGTAAATGGCTTAGAAGTGAAGATTGCACCAGTGGCTCCATTAGCTATGGCACAGAATATGGATGATGTACAAAACATTTTACAATATGCACAGATTGCACAAGGTGCTGGTCCAGAAGGTGCAATGACAATCAAGATTGATGAGATGATGGATTACATTGCTGAGAAGCTTGGCGTACCACAAAGGTTACGACCAACACCAACTGAACGAGCTATTGCAAAACAACAAGCAGCACAGATGGCACAAGCAGCACAGCAACAAGAAATGGCCATGGCACAACAACCACAGGAGTAATATATGAGTGATACAAAAACAGTTCAGATGAAAAAAGCAAGAGAGATTGAAAAGCGTATCTATAAAGATAAGCTTACTGATTATAAAATAAAACTAAAGATGTATCAGGATGATCCACGCAATAAAGTAGATAATCCAAGCGGCGTTTCAGGCATGAAAGATAGATCGCCAAAAAAACCAGTGTCGTTAGTTGGTAATTATGAAAAAAGCTTAAATTATATAGACAAATATAGCAATATGTCTAAAGAAGAAAGAAGTAAACCATCTAATAAAAATCAGTATCAAGAAGCTAAAAATTACGTTGCTTTTATAGCAAAACAAACATCTCATAAAAACATGAATAGAAATAATCGTTCCTTAATGAAAAATGCTCGTGTTGAAAAAGATGGTGTTGATCTTTACGCGGATGAACGATAATGGCTGGATGGGAAGATTTACAAGAAGCATTACCTTTAGAACAAGGTGATGGTCTAGAGAAGCGAGACGAGTTAGATCGTCTTTGTCTACGTGTCCTAGGGGGTGAGGACGGGGAAAAACTAATGAAATGGCTGCGTGATGCAGTCGTTGAGCAACCCGTTGCTTTGCCGGGTAGCGATCCAAGCTACGCGTTTTACCGTGAAGGACAAAACAGTATAGTAAAGGACTTAGAAGCAAGGCTAATTAGAGCAAGGAAATTATAATGGAAGAAACACTCGAGCCTAGTGTGGAAACGCAAGAAGAAAGCACTGGCCTACTCGATGGAGCAACACCAACAATCGATGAAGCTAGTACTGAAGATCCACAGAAAGTAGCAGTAGATCACAGAGATCCTGAGGAACTCAAAGCACAAGAAGAGTTTGCAGTTAATGAAGCAGAAGATGATGAACCGTTAGAGCGACCAGACTGGTGGCCAGAAAACTTCTGGAAGTCAGATGACGATGCACCGGATCTTGAAGGTATTGCTAAGTCATGGATGGATTTACGCAAACAAATCTCACAAGGTAAACATAAAGCACCAGCTGATGGTAACTATGACTTAGCTGCATTTGGTGAAATTCCAGAAGATGATCCATTACGTAGTCATGTAGTTGGTTGGGCAGCGCAGTATGGCGTAAGTCAAGCTGCATTAGATGATCTTGTTGGCGAGGTTGTGCAAAACAACATGCTGGCAGCAGAAACACAACAAGTAAATCTTGAAGAAGAACGTAAATCTTTAGGTCCTAATGCTGATGCTAGAATCAATGGTATGGTGAAATGGGCATCTAGTTTAGTACAAAAAGGTGTCTGGGGTGAAGATGATTTTGAAGAGTTCAAGGTAATGGGTGGTACTGCAAAAGGTATCGCTGCTTTAGAAAAACTCAGAGCCTCGTATGAAGGTCGTGTACCTGTAGAAGCAACTCCAGTAGAAGGCGCACCATCAAAAGAAGAGCTATATCAAATGGTAGCGGATCCTAGATACAATACAGATCCATCCTACCGTCAAAAAGTAGAAAGAGCATTCGCTCAAAACTTCGGTTAAACGCTTGACAATAGGCTTTGTTCCCATGTACAATCGGGAATGAGGCCTATTACATATTCTTGTAACCCTTAAACGCAAGTAAGCTTGTCGACTGGCTATCGTAAATAGCAAGCACGGCCCAGATTTCTCTGGCATACCACAGCGATTAATACACAATTTTATTAATTACTATAAGGAGTCAATAATGGCTATTGGTTTATCTAATGCTTTTGTTACCTTATTTGATGCCGAAGTTAAACAGGCTTATCAAGCTAAAGCAGAGCTTGTTGGTGCAGTTAGACAAAGACGTGGCGTTGAAGGTTCAACAGCAAAATTCCCTAAAGTGGGTAAAGGCGTGGCTACATTACGTGTACCACAAACAGACGTAACACCATTAAATGTGGATTTTTCACAAGTTACAGCAACAATGCAAGACTGGAATGCTGCAGAGTATTCTGACATCTTCATGCAACAAAAAGTTAACTTTGACGAAAGACAAGAATTAGTACAAGTAGTTGCTAATGCTATCGGTCGTCGTCAAGATCAGTTAATTATTGATGCATTAGAAGGTTCTGGTACTTCATTGACTGTTGCTAATGACATCGGTGGTACAGACACAAACTTAAACGTAGCAAAATTACGTGAAGCTAAAAAACTATTAGACAAAGGTAACGTTCCTCCACAGGATCGTCACGTTGTTTTACATGCTAATAACTTAGCTGCACTATTAGGCGAAACAGAAGTAACATCTACTGACTTCAACACTGTTAAAGCTTTAGTATCTGGTGAAATCAATACATACCTAGGTTTCACATTCCATGTACTAGGCGATAGAACTGAAGGCGGCTTAACTGTTGATGGTTCTGATGATAGAACTGTATTGGCATTCCATAAAGATGCTCTCGGTTATGCTGAAGGCATGGGTCCTAAAACTGAAATCAACTACGTACCAGAAAAAACTTCATTCTTAGTGAATGCTATGTTCTCTGCTGGTGCTGTAGCGATTGACGCTGAAGGTATTGTTAACCTCACATGTCGTGAATCATAAGGAGATAAATAATGGCTTATTCTAAAGACAATTTACAACCTATTGGTGGTCAGTCTAAAGCTGGTAACGCTCCTCAAATGTGGAGCTACACAGCACCTGGCACTGACGCACTTGCTGATATGAATACATCAGGTTACTTTAATGATGCATCATCAGTATTAAAAGTAGGCGATCTAGTATACTTATGGGACGCATCTGTTCCTACAGCATCACTAGCAGTCGTACTTTCTAATGCTGCTGGCGTTGTTGATGTATCTGACGGTACAGCAATTGCAGTTACAGACGCTGACTAAGTTGTTTAATGCAGATTGGGTAGGTACTCCGGTGCCTACCTATTTGCACATTTAAAGGAAACAAAATGGCTACAGGTGATACCGATATTAAAATATGTTCCGATGCATTACTAATGCTTGGGGCCAATCCAATATCATCATTTACTGAAGGTACAGATGAATCTAACATTTGTGATCGACTCTATCCAGATATTAAGATTCGTACACTTACAATGTATGACTGGTCATTTTCATTCAAGAAAACACAATTAGGTCGATTAGTTACAATACCGACCAATGAATACAAATACGAATATCAACTACCATCTGACATTATCGGCAGACCGAACGCCGTCTATGATGTTGCTGAGGTAGGCGCTTATCCTCGTAGAGAATACAGACTCATGGGTGATAAGTTATTAACAGATTATGAAGAAGTATATATTGATTATCAATACAATGTTCCTGAGTTTGCATTGCCACATTACTTTGTGCAGTTACTTAAATATGAAATGGCTTGGCATCTAGCACTACCAATTACTGATCAGGCAGATAAGTCAGAGTACTGGAGAACAATTTCTGAAGGTACGCCAGGAGAGAATGGTCGTGGTGGCTACATGAGACAAGCAATGAACATAGATAGTCAAGGCAACCCAACAAATGCAATACAAGATTTCTCATTAATTAATGTGAGGTACTAATGGCTAGGTTTGTTGATATACAAACTAATTTTACAAGTGGTGAGCTTGATCCTCTTGTGCGTTCACGTATTGATCTTGATGCATATAAAAATGGTTTAGAATCAGCACAAAATGTTGTATGTCAGCCACAAGGTGGTGTGCATAGAAGATCAGGCACTCGATTCCTAACAGAACTTGGTGGCAGTCCAGAGAATGGTGTACGTCTTGTACACTTTGAATTTTCAGTTAATGACAGTTACATGTTGGCTTTTACCAACAATCGCATGTACATCTTCAAAGATAAAGTATTACAAACAAACATCAATGGTCCCGGGAACGATTACCTTACAACCACAATTGCTAGTGCTAGATTAGATGCAATGTGTTTTACTCAGTCAGCAGACACGTTGATTGTTGTCGAAGAAGATATGGTACCAAAAAGAATTACCAGGACAAGTGATACGGCTTGGACTATATCTGACATTACATTTGATTCTACACCACAGCATGCATACACATTAAGCACCGAAAATACATCAGCAGCTGGTACGCTTACACCAAGTGATGTGTCAGGCAAGATCACGTTGACTTCACAACATAGTATCTTTGATTCTTCTCATGAAGGTCAATACATTAATGCAGAGCCTCAAGGTCGAGCTAGGATTGTTGAAGTAGTCAGTCCATCTGTAGTCAATGCAGTAACAGAGTTTCCATTCTTTGATACAGTGGCTATTGATAATGCAGACTGGGAACTTGAAGAAGGTTATGAAGATGTATGGTCTGTGTCTAAAGGATGGCCCAGAACAGTTACATTTCACCAAGGACGTTTATTCTTTGGTGGTAGTAAATCAAGACCATCCACCATCTGGGGATCTAAAGTAGGTTTATTTTTTGACTTTAAGCCAGTCGAGGGATTAGATGATGATGCTGTAGAAGCCACTCTAGATACCAATACATTCAATGCTATTGTAGACATGATCTCTAGTCGTGACTTACAAATCTTTACATCAGGCGGTGAGTTTGCTGTTATTCAAGAAGGATTAACACCAATTACACCGACGAGTTTCTTTTTATCCACAACATCACGTAATGGTACCAAGGAAGGTGTACGAGTTAAACAGCTAGAATCTGGTGTGTTATTTATACAAAGACAAGGTAAGCAATTAGCTGAGATTGCATATTCTGATACATTCTTAACTTATGTTACATCTAAAATTTCATTACTCTCTGGTCACTTACTCAAAGGCCCAAAGCGTATGGACTTACGTCGTGCAGTGAATACGGATGAAAACGATTTACTATTTATAGTCAATGAAGATGACGGCACGATGGCTGTGTTTTCATTACTACGATCACAGAATGTTATTGCTGCATCAGAGTTTACTACACTAGGTAGTTATTTAGATGTAGGTGTTGATATTACAGATATATACACAATTGTTAAACGGAGCGACAATAGTGTAGATAAGTATTATGTTGAGGTGTTTGAGGAAGATCGATTAACTGACAGTGCAGTCATTGGTGAAGCAGTCTCTAGTGTAGATGCGTCGCATATCGACGGGGCTACAGTCAATGTGCTGTCAGATGGATTAGTGGAGGAAGATCAAACAGCTGATAGTGCAGTCACGTTTACTAACACACCAACTACATCATGCGAAGTTGGACTACCAATTACAGTAGAAGTAAAAACCATGCCGATTGATTTAAGGGTCGTTGGTGGTACACGTATTGGGTTTAGAAAACGTATTGTTGAAGTAAATGCTTTATTGTATGAAACACAGAACATTGTAATAAACAACAATCTTGTGCCAATCCGTACGTTAGGATCTGGTGCATTAGATAGTGAGGTACCAACCTTTACTGGAACAAAAGTACTACATGGTATACTAGGATATAGCAATGAAGGTCAGATTACAGTAACACAATCTGCACCGTTAAAACTGACATTGCTTGGTTTGGAATATAAAATAGCAACACATCAAGGAACATAATTATGGGAACCGCAGTAGCATTTAAGGGCGCAACAATGGTTGGCATGAAAGGAGCTGCAGCTACAGCTGGAACTTCTTTATTCAGTGCAGCTGCTGTATCAGCACCTATCGCTAAAGTAGGCGCATCAATGATGATGAATCCAGCAATTATGACTCCAGGTGGTGGAGGATTATTAGCTGGTGCTGGCACAGTCTTGGATGCAATGAATAAGTATTCTGGCTTAATATCTACAGGATTTTCTGGATTACAAGCTGTAGGTGCTTACAATCGTGGTCAGTTCATGGAACAACAATATGAAATCCAAGCAGAACAAATGCGAGCCGATCAAGAAATTAATAGACTTAACTTATTGCGTGCAGCTAATGACAAGACACGTAATTTACTAGCAGTCAATGCAAGTGCATTAGCCGCTGGTTTTGCTAATGGGGTAAATGGCTTTGATGGTTCAGTGAAGTTGGTGACGCAGAAAAATGAAGAACGTTACTTACGTGACATTAGTGCATTAGAGTTTAACTCTAAATCGTCAGAGTTATTTCAAGATGCTCAGTCATCAATGCTTGCTGCTGCCGGTGAAGAAGCTGTGCGTGGTTCTAGGTTTGATGCTTTGTATCATATTGGTAATGCTTATAAAATTTATAATGACACAAGGGTTCCAACATAATGGGAAAGTTAACACAATATCAAGAATCTGGTTTTCAATTTAGCCCAATGCAGCAGTTTACTACTGCTCCAATCCAGGAAGCATTAGCATCGAATGAACGTGTTGATAGGTTTTTATCTGAAGTAGGGAAAACCTTTAATGAAAAAGCAAATGTATATGCTAGTGAACAAGCTGTTAAAGATGCTATTACTAATCCCATTACTAAAGAACAAATAGATCAGGCAAGACAAACTGGTGGCAATCCTATTGACCAGTTCTTGACTGGTGGTACAACATATAACGATGCTATTAAGAAAGTCATGGGTCAGCAAGTTGCTGGTGAATTACGACTAGAACTAGATCAAATGAGTTCTGACATATTAGAACAAGTACGTACTGGTCAGATTACAAACCAAGGCCAAGCATTACAAATGCTACAAGAACCTATCTCTGCTCACATTGAGTTTTTATCTGGTATTGATCCGGTATTAGCAGAGGGTTATGGCGCACAAGCCACCGCATCTGCACGTAACTACCTTAACCAAGCAGATACAGTTATTCGTAATCAAGAAGAAGAAAAGCGTTTGTTCAATGCTGAAACAATGAAAGCGAACGTTGAACGTGATTATGAAAACTTCTTACTTGCCAATCCTAATGCTGATAGAGAAGTTAGAGATGCATATAAAAATGTAATCAGACAAATGGCACGTGATATGTCATTTAGTGGTACGCGTAAACAAGAAAAGTTAGCACAACAACTAGACGAGTCATTACAGTTAATTGATGATGGCCATAGTGTCAAAGTATTAGCAGATAAATATAAAGGCAAGACAATTGATGAGGTTTTAGATGCATTACCTAAAGATAAGTCTGTTGAAGCTAGTGATTACATGCAATCTACAAACAAAGAACAATTCGCTAAATTGTTGAAAGATGAGTTAAATAATGTCAATGCAAATATTGCAGCTCGAGATCGTATTGCGAAAAGACAGTTAGATGTAATCAATAATAGTTACTTAGCTGAAGGTCAGCGTATACCACCAGCTATGATTAAAGAGATGTATGATCTTATAGAACCAGGATCTGAACTAGTAGACTTTGTAGATGAAATGGTAAAACAATCTAACGCAATTGAGCAGCTGAATAAGTCTAGCTTACCAGATTTAATAGTTGAATTAGAAGGTTTGATGGATAGAAAAATTAGATTAAATGAAGATTTAACCATTCCAGAAACTCAACGATTAAAGATATTACAACCTTATGTTAAGAATATGTCTGAAGCATTAGCAAAGGATCCGGTTGGATTAATTGGTAAAAGAGATGGTCAATACAAGGAATTAGACTTAAATAGTCCAACACTAGCTAATGATGTATTACAAAGAAAACAACTGATTGAGCGTAATGCAGATAAGTATGGTATTGGTGATGTAGATAAAGACACAATGTTGTTAAGCAAAAATGAAGTTGATGCTTTTGTGAGTACTTATCTTAAAGCTGATGGTCAGCAAAGAACTGCTATGTTGCAAGTGTTAGATAGAGACTTTGGTGCAGACAATTCTGCTGCGTTAACACAATTGGTTAGTGGCGGCTTACCTACGACTGCTGAATTATCATCTTACTTTAACAATCCAACACTTACAGAACGTTTCTTAAGTTTTGATGACAAGGACGAGCGAGACAGATTGAATCAAGTCGCTCAAGAAAAGAATACTAGTTACAATGATGTACGTAAAGAAATTGCAAACAAATTCTCAGAGTTCAACGAAGTTGTTATGCGACAAAACCAATTCAATACAAGTATCTCTACTGCTAAAATGGATAACATTCATGATGCATTCACATACCTTGCGATTACTCATATGCAATCTGGTATGTCACAAAGTAGTGCGATCAAGGAAGCAGCTGAAGAATTTACTGAGAAGTTTCAAATCAAAGATACTTACTATGTTCCAACTTTATACAATGGTAAAGAGATTGATGCAGCAGAAGTCATGACTAAAGCAGAGCGTATCAAAGATATTCACCTAGAAGATTTCAATGGTGTTCCATTTGGTTCATTACTGGAGATTGCAGACGAAGAAGAACGCATGATGGAGTTTAAAACACAGCTTGTTGAGAATGGTAGATGGCATAACACTCCAGACGGTACTGGCTTAATCTTTGGTATTACTATGGGTGATGGTTCATTTTCACCAATTGTTAATGAACAAGGTAACAATCTATCATTTAAGTTTGATGATGTAACCATGACTGTTCCCGGCACTAACATTGATATTAATCCCCCAGAAGGTGAGACTATCATCGAGAGACGTGGACGTAAAACTCGTGCAAGAGAAAGATTACAAATGACTCCAGACGAGTTACGTAGATTAGAAGAAAAGAAAGCTAGAGGCAAGAAAGTCTTTGGCTTAAAGGAATAATATGGCCCAGATAGGATTCGGTCTTAACGTAAACAAGACAGCTCAGGAATCAGGATATGATCAGTATGCTGTAGGTCTAGGTGATGTACTCAAAGCTACTGCTGAAGAAACCTGGGCAAGAAACCCATTATCTTCTACATCTACCTTGATTGAATTACAACGTGCGGCACTGAAAGAAAATAGCCCACTTGTATCTAAAGATCAACTGAATGCAGAATATGGTGATCTTGGATTGTCATTTGAAGAGGATGAATATCAATCTGTTGTTGATCTAATGGTGGAAGAAAAGCAAGCAGAACGTGAAAGACAATCTATCATTGCTAGAGGCCCACAAGGCTTTGGTGTAGGTGCAGCTAAGTTTGCAGTAGGTTTAGGTGTTAGTATGCTAGACCCTATTAACGTTGCATCAGCATTTATTCCAGTTGTTGGTCAAGCACGTATGGCACAGATGGTAGCAAAGAGTGGATTTACTAGAGCTAGGTTTGCTAAAGGTGTTCGAGAAGGTGCTGTGGGTGCAGCTGTTGTTGAACCAGTTGTGGCTTTAGCTGCTAGTGAACTACAGGCAGATTATGGCCTAGCTGATAGTTTCTTAAACATTACCTTTGGTTCTATCTTAGGTGGTGGCTTGCATGTAGGTACTGGTAAATTATCAGACCTTGCAATACGTAAAGAGTTTAGAGCAAAGGTTAGACGTGCCAGGGAAGATCTAGACATTGACGCACCTAATCTTCGTGATGCTGAGATTAACCTATACAAAGCATACTATCCAGAAAATTCTGCAATCATGAGAGATCTAGATAAGACTGATCCACAGACTAGAAAAGTATTACTAGAGAAATCACTCAATGATTTAATGCTGGAAAAGGAAGTAGATGTTGCTCCTATTGTAGATGCTGATCCGGTATTAAAACAATCATCAGATACTTCTGCTAGACCAAACAATAGAGTTAAACCAGAAACACCAAGATCAGAACAGCAACAAAGCACTGCTGTTAATAATACAGTCAATAAAACAGAGCCTGACTTCGATGTTGAAATAGATAACTTAACTCAAAGATTACAAGAGAAACGTCAAGCACGTCCTGAATTAAGATTTGATGAAGATGCAAAAGACATTGATGCAGCAACACAAGCATTAGATGAAGTTCAAACTAAGTCTGAAGACATCAAAGCGGCAGTCAAAGATTTAGCTAACTGTATAGATGGAAGATAACCATGGCAGATAAATGTTTAATAAGAGTTCAGAAGTTACTAGATAAGTCGTCTATTGGCTTTGTTGAAAGAGATGAGATTCTTAACCAGCTTAAGATTGCTCAGGCTGAACTAAAGCTAAACAGAATTGATGAGATTAACATTGATGAAGTAGCACAAACTGTACAAGACCAGATTGTATTACAACGCAAGATTAACAAACGTAATGCTATTGAAGATGAAATCAAAGGTCGTGAACTTGTTGAGTATGTGTTTGAAGAGTTCCGGGACAATCCCAAAGAAGGCTTGAATGCTATTCTTGTTGGATCCACAGATCAAAAGAAAGGTGCTAGGGCCTCAGTTGCAGTACAACAACATGCTGCTGTGAATCAATTAGTCAATGGTGTACCTAAACGTTTACGTGATGCTGGAGTAGAAAGACTATTTGCTAACGCTGATAGAAATACACAGTTAAGAATTGCACGTGTGATGAAAGATCTAGCTGATCAACCGACTAAAGCAGAGGTTGATGCCGGAATCAAACCAACCATATCAGAAAAGAATCCAGAGATTGTAAAGCTTGGCACCATACTACATGAATACTCTGAGATGGTCAGACAACAACTTAATGATCGTGGTGCTAATATTGGTAAGATGTGGGGTTATGTAGTCAGACAATCTCATGATCCATATCTAGTACGTGATGCAGCTAAAGTGTTAAACAAACAGGACATTCCTACTGATCCAAAACTAGAAGCAAAGTATGATCAAAACTATAACAAGAACTTTATGGCTTGGAAAGAGTTTGTTATGGATAAGCTTGATAAGGACAGAACTTTTGCTGACACAAATGATATTGATGAGTTTATGTTGTTTGCATATAACTCACTTGTTAGAAATGACTCACTCAAATCTGATGGTGCTGAATTTACATTTGGGGCAAGGTCGACGAAGAACGTAGCCAAGTCTGCACAGATGAAACGAGTATTACATTTTAAAGATGCTGATAGTTGGTTTGATTACAACGAGATGTTTGGTGTTGGTAACCTGAATGAATCATTCTTCTCTGGTCTTACAACAGCTGGACGTAACATTGGTATTATGGATACATTAGGTACCAAGCCGGCACAGAACTTTGAGAAGATTAGAAAAGCTGTAGCAACTAGATTAGCAGCAGAAGGTAGAGATGCTGGACAAGTCAATGCTCAACAATATGAAAAGTTCATGGCTGTTATTGATGGAAGCATCTATTCTGTGGAAAACTTTGCCTTAGCTAAGTATTCTGCTATTGCACGTACTGTAGCAAGTACGGCAAAGCTTGGTGGTGCAGTCATTAGTGCTGCATCTGATTTGGCTCAGTATGGAGCTGAAATGAAATACCAAGGTAAGTCATTCTTAGGTGGTATGGCTGAAGCTCTTGGCTCGTTATTTAAGGTAAAGAATAGCAAGGATAAGAAAGATATTGCTGAGGCATTAGGTCATATGGCTGATAGTGTCATATATGACAATTCTGGTCGATTCCAGGTGGGTGACAACTTATCCAAGGGATGGACTAATGTTCAACGTACATTCTTTAAATACAATTTATTATCTTGGTGGACGAATACACTTAAAGAAGGTGCTATGTTAAGTATGGCTAATTACTTTGCCAAACAGAAAAGTATTGAGTTTGACAACTTAAACCCATCATTAAAGAATCTATTTAACCAATATAACATTGATAAAACTAGATGGAACATTATTAGATCTGTGGCTATGGAGAAAGCTGCAGATGGTACGGAGTTTATTAGTGTTAAAAACTTAGAGAATATTACAGACCCACAAGCTAAATTGATTGCTGGATTAGATAATGCTAGTGATCGTGAGATTAGAATCATCAAAGATAAGTTTAAATCATCTGTATCCGGCATGTTATTAGACAGAACAACATATGCTGTGATTGAACCAGACGCTAAAGTCAAAGGTATTATGACACAGGGATTTATGGCTGGTACCACATTAGGTGAGGCCATTAGATTTATAGGTCAGTTCAAAGCATTCCCAATGTCTATTCTCTACAAAACTTTATCAAGAGAGGCTTCATTTTGGAGAGCTGGTAACAAAGCAAGATCTATCAGTGGTATCTCATCAATCCTAGTAACATCAACATTGCTAGGTTATTTATCTATGACTGCTAAAGATGCACTCAAAGGTAGAACTGCTCGTGATCCATTAAAGCCAAAAACATTCTTAGCTGCATTCTTACAAGGTGGTGGCTTAGGTATTTATGGTGATGTCTTGTTTCAGGAAACGAGAACTGGTGGCGAAATTGCAGCAAGTATGCTTGGCCCAGTACCATTAACTGGTTTTGATGTAATACAAGCGCTTAAGTATGGCGTTACTGGAGAAGGTGATAAAGCAGCAAGACAAGCGTACAGAACTATATCTACCAACATTCCATTTTTAAACTTATTCTATGCTAAGACAGCGTTTGATTATCTGATTGGATACCAGATGATGGAGACTATGAATCCTGGTGTATTAAAAAGAATGGAGAAGCGTATGGAGAAAGATTACAATCAGGAGTTTTTATTGACTAAACCATCGCAACAATTTACAGGTTTTTAGTCATATCAGATATCACTTAGTGGATATTTTATATTAACGGGAGTAAAATATAGTAGAGGATTATTATGGCAATCGATATATCAAGCACAACTAGACGTATAGTGTACACTGGCTCAGCCGGTGTAGGCCCGTACGCATTTAACTTTGAGGTCTTAGCTCAGACTGACATCGCTGCATACTTTAATGATACAGAGCTAACGCTTACAACAGACTTTACTGTATCTATCGATCCTGATGGGACAGGTTCAGTTACGATTGTCACTGGCACCAATGTTCCTACTACACCAGATGCTGATGATCGTATCACCATTGTTGGTGCAAGAGATATTGAGCGTACAACAGACTTCACAACTGGTGGCCCTCTATTTGCTACATCATTAAACGATGAATTCGACAGCTTAACCATATTTACACAACAAAACAAAGAAGAAGCTGACCGCTCAATCAAAGCACCAGTGACTGATCCATCTTCTATTAATATGACACTACCTAAAGATGATGATCGTAAAGGCAAGTATCTATCATTCAATGCTACTACTGGTAATCCTGAAGTTGTTAATGCAGTCGTAGACATTAATACTATTGCTGGTATTGCAAGTGATGTAACTACAGTATCAGGTATCGCATCTAATGTGACATCAGTTGCTGGCAATGCAACAAACATAAATACTGTTGCAACCAATATATCTAATGTAAACACTACAGCATCAAGCATCTCTAATGTGAATACTGTTTCAGCTAGTATCAGTAATGTAAATGCTGTTGCAGGCAATGCAACGAATATTAACACTGTTGCTGGTATTAGTACCGATGTTACAGCAGTTGCTGCAATTGATACAGCAGTTTCAGCAGTCAACGCTAATTCTGCAAACATTAATACTGTATCTACAAATATAGCTAATGTTAATACTTTAGGACCAATAAGTTCAGACATTACGACAGTAGCAGGAATATCAGGTTATGTGACTACTGTTGCAACAGATTCAACTAATATTAGTACAGTAGCAACAGACATAGCTGATGTTAATTTGGTTGCTGGTAACATTGCTAATGTAATTACTGTGGCAAGTGCTAACACAGACATCAACACTATAGCAACAAATCTAGGTGGTGCAGATACCATCGGTACAGTAGCAACAAACATCTCTAATGTTAATTCAGTTGGTAGTAACATTGCGAATGTAAATACTGTGGCTGGTAATTCGACTAACATTACAACTGTAGCAAATAATGAAACCAACATTAACACAGTAGCAACTAATGTGACAGACGTAGTGACATTTGCTGAAACATATCTTGGTGCATTTGCGTCTGCTCCAACTACAACTACAACTGGTGCATTGTATTACAACACAACATTATCACAGTTATATATCTGGAATGGATCTGCATGGGATCAAGCCGCATTCTCAATCACAGGTACAGTGACATCATTCAACACCAGAACAGGTGCAATTACATTATCAGCTACTGATGTTAACAATGCACTAGGTTCTGATGCCGTACTTGACTCAGACATTGGCGTAACAGTACAAGCATACGATGCAGACATTGCTAAGTATGATGATGCGACTGCAAACTTCCAAGGCAATCTAGTTGTTGATGGTGACTTAACAATTAATGGTACAACAACTACTATCTCTGCTACTGAGTTAGCAATTGAAGATAACTTGATTTATCTTAATGATGGATCAACTGTTACTAATCCTGACTTAGGCTGGGTAGGTAACTACAATGATGGAACCTATGCACATGCTGGTATCTTCCGTGATGCAACAGATGGTACATTTAAATTCTTTGATAGTTATACACCTGAGCCTGGATCAGCAATTGATACAGCTCATGGATCATTTGCATTAGCTGACGTATCTGCCGCATCATTTACTGGCAATCTAACTGGAGATGTGACTGGTAACGCAGATACAGCAGATGCATTATCAACAGCGAGAACAATCGGTGGTGTATCGTTTGACGGCTCTGCTAACATTAATCTTCCTGGTGTTAATACTACAGGTAATCAAAACACTACAGGCACAGCATCAAACATTACCGCATACACAATCAACCAAAACTTAGGTACAACTAGCTCACCTACATTTGCTACAGTCAATGCAACTACTGTTGACCTAGGTAACTGGACAGTAACAGAATCAGGTGGAATATTATACTTTGCTACTAGCGGAACTAATAAAATGAAGCTAGACGCAAGTGGCAACTTAACAGTTACTGGTGACGTAACAGCTTATGGAACTATATAATGTCAATAAAAGAATCAGGTGATTTAGGTATACAAAATGATATAGTTGCTGAATTTGGCGGCACAGCTCCACATCAAATGACCGAGTATTATCGTGGTGGAGCTTTAGTTGATAATGTCACAAATAATGCAGCTATTAGTACTAGCGGTGAAATATCTATTGGTGATTTTTATGGTGCTGGTAACGTAGTAGCTATTAATTTAACCATTGCATCTAACACTAATAACTATAATGTATATACAGCAGCATCTTCCAATCCTGCTTATGTAGCAGGAGCATCTCAAATAAATGTTACTGTTAATCCAGGTGTAACTGTTGGATCGACATCCACAGGAACTTATGCAATGCAAGTGCCATCTGCATTTAATCCAGCTGATCAAGTAAATATTACTAACAATGGAGTCATTGTTGGTAAAGGGGGTAATGGAGGAAAAGGTGGCGGTAATAATCCATTTCCTGCTGCTGGAGCTGTAGGTGCGGCTGCTGGACATGGGTTATATATTAATAGACCTGTAACAATTACAAACAACGGCACCTTGGCAGGTGGCGGTGGAGGTGGTGGTGGTTCAGGGTATGGCGCTCTTCAAGAAGGCCTTACCCCTAAATCTGGCCCGAGTTTTGTTGGCTGCGGTGGACAAGGTGGCGGTGGTGGTGCTGGTGTGACTACATCCTCTGGAGGTGCTAGAGGAGGAACTTTTGAGAGACCTGGCAATGCTGGTGCTGGCGGAACAGCAACTACTGGCGGGGCAGGAGGAGCAAGAAATACTGCAACACCTAATCAGACAGCAACACCAACCAGCTATACAGGGAAGGGCGGTAATGGTGGAGCAAGAGGATCCAATGGAGTGGCGAGTGAAGCAATCTTTGGTATCTATGATGCAAGTAACTCTCAAGTTCCTGGTTCTAAAGCTGGCGGAACTCGCGGTAGATACATCACTGGAAATTCATTTGCAACATGGGCAACCAATGGCACACGATTAGGTGCATCAAGTTAATTAAGAGGATATTATGAATAAGATTAAATATAAGATTAAAGATTATGATCAACAAAGTAATTCAGTAATTATTGCTTTCTGTTCTGATGAAACAAAAACAAATAACCCAGATGATTATCCTGCTTTTGCTTTTCAACCAATAGAGCAATACCCTGATGTTACAGATATTGAATTGTTAAAAAAGAAGATTGCACAACAAGGAATTTCTTTAGCAGAACAAGCTAAGATCGCAGAGCATGCTCACTCAAATGTTGAAATGCAAGAGAAATGGAAAGCATTGGTTGGTCAAACGTTTGAATATAATGTTAGTGATGTGTTGAATATAGACTCAGACACAGAGGTACATTACGCTAATGAAGTAGTTGTTCCTCCTGTCGCAGAATAAGGAATAATAAATGAAAGTAATGAATGTAATCAAATGTAGAAATTTTGCAATATGCTGTGGTCATGCTACTGCTAATGACTCTATTGTACATCCAAATACATTAGACAAAAACACACAAATGCAATTCTATCTTGCACAAGGATACGTCAATGTATCGAATGGTGTCAAAGATTATGACTTACCATTAAGAGAATGGTTTGATCTTAGTGAGTTTAAAAATGATAGTAAATTAACTTACACTACTAATGAGCAAGGCTGTGCATGGGTTTTGATATTACCTGAAAATAATACAGATGAATACACAGTAACTGCAATCAATGATGGCACAGTTCAAGCTACGCCTAACTCATTTTTGTTAGTGACTGATGGTGAAAAAGTAAAAGCAAATGGTTTAAAATTAAAGCACTTAAACTACGTACCTTTAGATAAAGATGTTGTGATAGAATTAAATGGTGGAAGTGTACATAAATTTACTGTTAAATGATAATTAAAAACCTTATACCAAAAGAATTCTGTCAGTTTTTTACACATGTATTATTACGTAATGTAGACCTGCAAGATAAAAAGGACGACAATCAAGTGAGTAATTCACTGACGATAATGCAGCATCATATTGTGTTTGAAACGTTACATGAAAGATTGTGGCCCAAAATTGAAAGTGTTGCTGGCAGAAAATTGATGCCAACATATGCATATGCAAGATTGTACCAAAATGGTAATGATCTAGAAAAACATGTTGATAGACCAGCCTGTGAATTAAGTGTGTCTATCCAACTAGGAAGATCTCATCATTACGCATATCCATTTTATTTAGAAGGCACTCGTGTAGATCTAAATGAAGGTGATGGTGTGATGTACTTAGGATCAAAGCAAGAACATTGGAGAGAAAAATGCAATGGTCCAGATGGATATTATTCTGGACAAGTATTCTTACATTTTGTATATGCAGATGGTGAACATACCCAAGAAGTTGGTGATCAAAATAGAAGAGATCTATATTCATATATGAAAAATAGAACTCAACTAATGGAGATTAAATAGTTGTATGATGTTGTTAAATCCAAGAAATCATTATGGCAAAGAAGATGTTATCTATTGGGAGAATTTTCTTAGTGATGAGGACATTCATTTCTTAAGACATCATCCATCGTGGATGAATTATCATACAGCAGAAGTTGGTGATGCAGTAGAAGATTATGGTATTAGGCGTACTAATGTTGCATGGGTAGATTTTTCAGAACAAAACCAACACATTTGGCAGAAGATTGCTAAGGTAGTATCTGATATAAATAGTCAATTTTTTCATATTAACCTCACTGGATTTTATGAAGACATGCAGCTATCAGAGTACAGCGCAGCATATCAAGGACATTACAACTGGCACACAGATGCATGTTCCTCTGATAAACAAGTACCAAGAAAATTATCTATGGTATTGATGTTATCTGATGCAAATGAATATGAAGGTGGAGAGTTGCAGATTAAAACATCGGATCATGATGAAACATTAGAAATGCAAATGGGCAGAGCGTGGTTCTTTCCATCCTATATGTTACACAGAGTTACACCTGTAACAAAGGGATTAAGAAAGACTGCGGTATTATGGGTAGGTGGAGAGCCGTGGCGGTAGTGTATGGTAAACATTTATCAAACATCCATTAAGTTTGAAGATAATTTAGATGTTATTAAGCATGAACTAATTAAAGACTATATGAGTGATGCGGTGCAGTTGAATAGAGTCAAAGGAAAGTACAACTTTTGGTTATCAAATAAATACAAACCATTTACAGATATTTTATACAATGAGTTTGTTAAAGAAGCAAGAAAATGTTATGACTTTGTACTCAGTGATGACAATGAACAAAATGTGTGGGCATATATTAGCAATAATCAATACTATAATTTATGTATACACAACCACAAGCATACAGCAGATATTAATGCAGTGTGGTATTTGCATGTACCAGACACAACGGGTGGTGAGCTAACATTTTATGATGTGGATAAAAATAAGATTGGTGAAATTAAACCTAAGACCAATGACTTATTGATGTTTGATGGGGATTTAAATCATGTTGCACTTCCTCCAGATAGTGAGGATTTTAGGATTGGATTAAATATGGAGATTAGAACAAAATGACACCAGACGAGAAGCTACATTCACACGAGAAGCTATGTGCTGAACGATATGCTACCATACATAAACGCCTTGATCGATTAGAGTTTATGTTACAACGATTAATCATGGGCTGCATGGCTGGATTCGGTGCCATTGTTGTGGCCGTCATTGTCAACAAACTATAATGCTATCTAGACTATGTCAAATGTTAAGAAGAGGAATACAAAATGTGGATGATCTATATACTCATAGTTATCTCGATACTCGTGGCTTACGAGCTTATCCGAAAACAACTAAGAAAAAGAAGCAAGAGTGTCCTTATAAAATTGAGCGACTTACTGAGGGAGATTGCGTCTAAATGATTTGGTCACCAATTATAGGTATAATAGGGGATGTACTAGATAAGGTTATACCTGACAACAATGCAAAACAGAAAGCGAAAGCAGACATTGAGAAAGCTCTCATCGACAATGCATCAAAGATTAATCTCGCTCAGGCTGAAACGAATAAGATTGAAGCTAGCCATCGTAGTGTTTGGGTTAGCGGTTGGCGTCCTTTCCTTGGCTGGATCGCTGGTTGTGGTTTTGCTTGGGTGTTTGTTGTATCCCCGGTGGCTCAATGGGTGTGTGCATTACTTGGCATGGATATAGTATTACCTGTATTACATACTGATGTATTAATGGAATTAACATTAGCAATGCTTGGCCTTGCCGGATTACGTTCCTGGGAAAAGAGCAAGGGCTTAACGAAGTGAGATTATCTGAACACTTTACCTTGGAAGAAATGACCAGGAGCCAAATGGCTAAGCGTCATGGTATTGATAACACTCCAAATGATATGCAATTGGAGAACCTAAAAACATTAGCGAAAGGGATGGAACTTGTTAGGACTAAGCTTGATAGTTTGCCTATTACTGTTAGTAGTGGCTTTAGGTGTGAGGCTCTCAATGATTTGCTCGGATCTAAAAGAACAAGCCAGCATATTAGAGGTCTTGCTGCTGATTGGACTTGTGATCGTTATGCTGATGTTGATCGCGTATTTGAAGTTATCGCTGAATCATCTATTCCTTTTGATCAGCTGATTTTAGAATATGATTCCTGGATCCACATCTCATTCCCACCTGAAGGTGAAGAACTTCGTAGACAAGTATTGGTAATCGATCGTGAAGGCGCAAGGATTTATAACCCGTAGTTTCATTGAACATCTTTACAATACATTCCGTATTCATAAGCCATTCCAGGACTTTCCTGATAGCATTGATGTTGAGTTTGAAGTTGTCTACCATCATGATTGCATCGGAGAGTATACGCCTGAACCGCACCGCATACTGGTATCAACCAAGTATTGTAAGACACTCGAAGCTGTTATCTATACAGTCCTCCATGAAATGATCCACATGAGAATGTACCTGGACAACCCTAAGTCCGAAGAGTACGTTGAACATAACAAAAAGTTTGATGCCTACAACACCCAAGTGTGTGCTATGTACTTCCTTGATCCACAAGAGTTATAGTTATATAATGGATATATGTACAACATAGGGGGGAACCTATGAGTTATAAATCGGTCTTAGTGATCTCTGATTTACATATTCCGTACCACCATGAGGATGCTTTTGAATTCTTAAAAGCACTCAAGAAGAAATACAAACCAGACCTTGTTGTCAACATTGGCGATGAGATTGATCAACATGCTATTAGTTTTCATAACCATCATCCTGACTTGAAGTCACCTGGCGATGAGTTACGTGAGGCTAGAAAGTATGTCAAACAATTAGAACAAATTTTTCCTGAGATGACCTTGGTACACTCGAACCATTCATCATTGATTTACAGACGTGCTGTTGCACATGGCCTGAGCCTTGAGTATCTGAAAACTTACAATGAGTTTTTACAAGTGGGTCCGGGATGGCAATGGGTGGATGACTTAAAGGTTGAGCTGTCTGACGGCAATGCATGTTTCTTTACTCATGGTATGTCAGCTGATGTAATGAAGGTGGCGCAGCAGTATGGAATGAATACAGTCCAGGGACATTACCATTCTAAGTTCAAGGTTGAATACTATTCTAATCCGGACAAGCTCGTATGGGGTATGCAAACTGGATGTCTTATTAACCAGAAAGAACTTGCATTTGAATATGCGAAGAACTTTAAATCTCGATTCATCATAGGATGTGGTATGATCATAGAAGGTCAACCTAAACTAATGCCAATGGTACTAAAGGACGGTGGAAGATGGACGAAGAAAATAGTATAATGTCAGAGCTTGACTCAGAACAAGCAAGTGCAGTAGATTCAATCATAGGTAGAAAGATATGGAACGTAGAAATCTTAGAAGATGGAGACGAGTCCATGATCAAGATTATGTTCTCAGAAGATGATGACTCAGATTTTATGTTGATTCATGCAGAAGGTATGGATATGTACATCATTAAGGAAAAACCACAGGTCACGCATTAAAAACAACCTTCACAATCGCTCTGTATTGCACGATATTAACCTAACCTAGGGTAACATATAAGAAAACAACGATCGTTGCACAGTGAGCCTAGAAAAGGGCTTCACCGTGTTTTGCTGTAAAATCATCAAGATTGAGTGGCAATTGCACTTCAGATCTGGACAATTTACACTCCGGCCTAAGTTTTAGAAACTCATCCACTAATTCTTTGCAATTAAAGATACGAAATTCGTTACCATCTTCGTCTGCAATGTAATATCTATCATTCATAATTTTCACTATACCATATTAATATATCTGTCGTATATGTATTACATGTATATCTGTCATACTAAAATCTCAATTAACTAAGGGGAACATTATGTGGACAACACCATCAGCAACTGAAATGCGTTTCGGTTTTGAAGTAACAATGTACGTATGCAATAAGTAATGTTTAACGGGGAGCGTTAAATGCTCCCCATTAAATTTAAAAGAATGCTCTCATCTTATTCTTAGCTACCTTGTAGTTAAATATCTTAACAATCGCTTCCTTGTATTGAATCTCACCTCCACCAGCTGGCAGTAAATGTTTTTGAATTGCCAACTTTTGTAACATTCGTTTATGATCATAGTCTGGATGATAAAACAACTTCATCATGCATGTCATTAGGTGAGTCTTCTTATAGTTTGGATAAAACTTTCCAATATCATCTAACATCCTGGCATGCTCTAACGCCTGAGTGTAACTTTTAATCTTGAATGTACCAAACTTAAACCTTCTACCATGCTCACCTGAACGTGATGGACTACCACTCAGCAATGCAATACATGCGCTGTAATTGTATCCAGTCTCTTGCATGAACTGTCTAAACTTAAGGTACTCTGGATGGCCTAACTCACAGAATGAATGTAAGTGATTGGCGTTAGTCCAGTTAGACATGTTCTCATTGAGTCTTCGCACCTCATCTAATGCTAACTTATGTATCTTAATAAAGTGTACATCGAAACCAAGAAAGTTGGCCGCTTCAAATCGATGCTGTCCATCAATGATTTCATTCTTTTCATTGACGATGATCGGCACAGGAATGTACCTTTCTTTCATGGACTTAATCAGTCTCTTTAGGTTTGCTTTATTAATGTTACGATTCCCGTTCATATATTTAAACATACCGTAATCATTGGTTTTATAAACTTGATTTACTTGTTTCATTATGTTTCCTTATAAAATTAATAACAAATTACTACATCTTTACATACCTGGCAGACTTGCATCTTGCCATCGGATGTATAGATTCTTTTTATCTCGCAGGCTCCCACATAATGTGAGAACCCAACGAGTGCTGCAATAATGATAAACACTATGATGTCTTTCTTATCCATGTAGACCTCCACTTCCGTCACTTGATCGACGTAAGCGTTCACCATGTATTTTCATCATAGCTAAACGGTACCTGAGACTATCTTTATCCATATTCAGTATATCTACTGCTAGATCAAACATTGGGCTGTCATTATAGATAAAGTCTTCAGCGGCACGTACTAACTTTTCAGGTGATCTATACCCTAGTAAATCATGTATTGCTGTTTCTAGGATGCTAATCACCAACTTGGCACGCCAGTCATTAATTGCATAACTGCGTTCCATTATTCGCTCATATAAAGGATCATGGGTGACATCCATCACTCACCCCCAATCCTACGTAGAATGTCACCTATCTCATTCTTAATTGATAAGAATGTATCAGGGCCAAGGATTTGTAATGTTTTCTCATTCACTGCAAAGAACTCAGATAACTTTTGATGTTTATCTTTTGGTGGCAATGAACTACTCCCAATCCTTTGTGACATTGCAATCATAGTGTTTTTCATGGCATCTTTGTCTTGCACCTCAATCGGATCCTTGCCAGGTAGATTGAGGCTTAAGGCTTTTTTACTTCTTCAGGTGCCTTTCTTTGTGGTAGTCTGTCAGCCATTGACTTGGTTGCGGCATTGCCATCATCATCTTCAGGAGCAATACCGCATGCGGCCATCAATGAATAACGTCTTGCATAAGTTAATGCTGAGCCATATCCTTGTGGGTTCTGACGATCTGCCGGGACATGAATCATGCCGCCTGAGATCTGCTCACTGGACTCATGCATAAACACTGTCTCGACCTTAACGCCATTGTCACAATCATGTGTCTTTTGTATTAATGCAATGCCGTGATTATTTAATGCATCAATCACAGCTTCTACACAACCCGCTAAGTCCACGTATTTAGATTTAAAGTGTGGGTTAGTCGATGTTTTAAGAGCTGGGGCAAACTCTTTTTGTGCTTCGACAAAAGCCTTAGCAATCCCCAAAGTTTTCTCTGTCATAATTATCTCCAAAGTAAGTTAATAATAGTTGTTTTCTTCTACGTTTATCTTTGATACGTCTGTTAACAATATATAGAAAGTGAACATCGTCTTTTTGATCCTGTTCATATTCTTCTTGTCGACTGACAGTTTCGTAATATTCATGATCACTCATTGCCAATACTCCTGATGCGTAGTTTAGATTGACGTACAGTCCTTGCCGGTTTTGCCGGGACGATACGCTCCGGTGTTGCCTTGTAGTTAATCATCGGCCATGAGATTTTATATTGACCTGATACAGCGTACATACTGTCACGCATGCGATCCATAATTCTAAGTTCATGGTTTTTAATTTGCTCTTCGATATCAGCTTGAATCTGTCGTAACTCTATGATTTTATTGACATCTATTTCTGCATCATCAAGTTCAATCGTTTCTTTTTCAGCATCATCAAAGATCGATGCGGCTTCTTTAGTAGACTCCATGTCATACCATTCCACCTCATCATTCGTTTTGTATTTGTCAAGTCGACGTTGAAAGTCAATCACGGCTTCACGAATACGTGCGATCACTTCCTCATCTCGTTTATATACAAAAGTTTTGAGAGTCGTGCCTTTATACAGTACACAAACAGCACCCCACTTTGCACCGGTGATGTCCATTTGAATTTGCAATTGCAATGGCCCCCGATAGAGTGGTAGTTCTGTTGCTGACTCAACCTCATGTGCTGTTAGTTTGGCTTCAACAACGCCCATACCATCCAGCACTATCTCGTCCTCATTGACGCAAACAATGCCTTTTGCAATGTCAGTCATGATCGTTTTATTGTCACCTGTTACAGTGCCATCTAAACTACATGCAATAGGTATTGACTTGTGAAAATAAGGTTTTGTGTGCGTGGTCTTTGGGTTGCCAAGTCCAAGCCTTGCACATGATTCATTCAAGATGGTTGTTTCAAGCGTATTGCCCCAAAACATTGATTCATT
>Ga0209654_1000608_pt1 | contig 33702 bp, 46 predicted proteins | sample SaaInl1SG_22_DNA_FD_184646 | JGI IMG/M metagenome (GOLD analysis project Ga0209654, IMG submission 184646) | Marine microbial communities from expanding oxygen minimum zones in the Saanich Inlet - ESP_161SG_22_DNA (SPAdes) (version 2) | ecosystem: Environmental > Aquatic > Marine > Intertidal... | reverse complement strand
TCATCTACTTAGCTTTCGCAGAGCAACCATTCAAGTATTCAAACGCAAGGTAATTATCATGTGGACATATCAAGGTAAAGCAATGAAGGCCGGACGCAGTTGGACTGATGTCAATGGCCGTAAGTACCCTGCACAGTGGTATGGACGTACCACAGACGCAGAGAAGGTAGCGGCAGGATGGGTAGAGGTTGCAGACCCTGCACCATTCGACAGTCGGTTCTACTGGTCAGCAGGTAATCCAAAGGCGATTGATGATGTGACTGAGACTGTTGATGGTGAAGAAATCACAACAGCAGGACTCAAGACCAATGCGATTGCACAGGTCAAGGCAACAGCGTCATCACTGCTTGCACCAACAGACTGGCACGTTGTGAAGGCGGCAGAGGTATCTGGATACACAGTGCCTTCAGAGATCACCACTTATCGTGCGGCAGTGCGTACTGCGAGTAACACGATTGAGACAGCGATCAATGGTGCGGCAGACCACGCGGAATTTATGGCTCTGCACGATGCGCCAGTAGATGCAGATGGAGCCCCAACAGGTAATGCGCCTATCAACGACTGGCCTGAAGTATAATCAAGTTATACCCACTGATCGGAGCAAGCCATGCCGTTGATCCCGCTTAAAATACCGCCTGGAGTCTATCGAGTCGGCACTGATTACGAAGGCTCTAATCGCTGGCGTGATGCTAACCTGATCAGATGGCATCAGGGATCAATGCGTCCAGTAGGTGGGTGGCGTGATCGCACAGACGCAAGCTCATCGTTCACTGCTTCTCCTCGCGCTATGCATGCTTGGGTAGACAACTCAGCAGACTCAAAGATGGTATTCGGATCTGCCAACGAGCTTGTGTATGTATCGGGTGCTGGCGTTATCACTGACATTACGCCTTCAGGATTCACTACTGGTAACGATGACGCGCAGCAGAACACTGGCTTTGGCGGTTCATTCTACGGCACGAGTTATTACGGTGTATCCAGACCGACAACAGGCGGCTTTGCGGAGTGCGATGTATGGTCATTGGACAACTGGGGCGAGTATTTAGTCGGTTGTTCAACCTCGGACGGTAAGCTCTATGAATGGTCAATCCAGACGACTCTTGGCTCTGATGTAGTAACCAATGGATCGTTTGCCGCTGACTCTGACTGGACTAAAGGCACAGGCTGGGCGATTGCGTCAGGTGTTGCGTCATGGACTGGAACCACTTCTGCTGACTTAGAACAGGCAATCACTGGACTGCGGGACAATACAGCGTACCAGCTGAAGATCACCGTGATCGATCCAGACAACGATGCGAACCCAGCAACGATACCTTCAGCCAAGATCAAGGTTGTCGGCACAACAACTACCACTGAGCTTGTCAATGAGACGCTGTCCATTGGTGAGAACACAATCGACTTCACGACAGACGATGTAGGCGTGACCGTTTATGTGTTCCCTGCGACTGACGCAGAGCCAAACTTTGACGTAGACGACATCTCACTAAAGCGTGACGTAAAGGCTGCACAGATCGCAAACAGCCCAACATCGTGCAAGAGCCTGGTGGTGACAGAGGAACGCTTTATCTTTGCGCTCCAGGCGGATGGTAATCCTCGGAAGATCGCTTGGTGTGACCGCGAGGACAACACAACCTGGACAGCGGATGCGACAAACGAGGCTGGCGACATTGAGCTTCAGTCAAATGGCGAGATCATGTGCGCTGCAAGGATGCGTGGCAGGACAATCATTGTGACCACGACAGATGCCCACATAGCGACTTATCAGGGGCCGCCATACGTTTATGGCTTTGAGCGCGTTGGTACGTCCTGTGGTACGGTTTCCCGCAACTCACTGGTGGCACTAGACCAAGGTGCGTTCTGGATGGGTTCTGAAGGCTTCTACATGTTCGATGGTAGCACTGCCAAGATGATCCCCTGTGATGTGCAGGATTACATCTTTGACGACATCAACACCAACCAAGCCTCAAAAACATTTGGCATTCACAATAGTGAGTTTGGCGAGATCTGGTGGTTCTACCCATCAGGGAATGGCAATGAAGTCGATAAGTATGTGGCATTTGACTATCTAGAAAACCACTGGGAAGTCGGTGAGTTAAATCGGACGACTGGGTGTGACCAAGGTGTGTTTGGGCATCCGATCTGGATTGATGAGACAGGCGTTTTGTACGATCACGAGGTTCAGGGTGCTTCACATGATTCGGCAACTCCATTTGCTGAGACTGGCCCGATCAGCATTGGTGCTGGCGATAACATCATGAAGGTCAACAACCTGATACCTGATGAGGCGACTCAAGGTGACGTACAGGCCATCTTTAAGACTCGGTTCCATCCAAACGACACAGAAAGGTCTTATGGCCCATTCACGATGTCCAATCCAACATCTGTGCGCTTTAGCGGCAGACAGGTCAGGATGCGTGTCGAGGCAACAAGCAACGCAGACTTTAGAGTCGGCACAATGCGTATCAATGCAGAGCAAGGCGGTAGACGGTGAGTTCACCTTATTCGCCTCCTCCTCCACTTGGGCCAAGCTGGAACTCTTGGGGCGAACGACTGAATGCTTGGTTGTCACTGACCAAGGACAAGCTGAGATATCTCACATCAGGTGAGTCAGCGGCAGAAGACGGTGTTATGGTGTGGACGCGAGATAATGGTCACGCGGCTGTGTCACTGAACGGCAAGTATGAGCCTCTATCCTATGGTCACAATTGCCGCGCGCAAATTTACACCACTGCGACTCATTCAGCGGCATCATCAAGCACTGCATATGCGATCACTTGGGAAAACACGGTGTATTCCGAGGACATCGAGGTGGACGATACCGTCACATCACGCATCAACTTTGCGCGAGCTGGCACATACCAGATCGACTTCTCATGCGAACTGATTTCGTCAAACTCATCTTCAAAGTCGATTTACATCTGGCCTCGCATCAATGGAGTTGACATTCCTTTCTCGACAATCGTGACAAGTATCAACACCAACGGGACTCGATTAGTCACTAGCCGATCAGGGATATTTGACGTGACAGCGGGAGATTATTTAGAGGCGATGTTTGCAGTGACAGATACCGCGATGATTATTCAAGGATCAGCGGCAACTGCATTTGCTCCTGCCTCGCCTTCAGCAACCATGTCGGTGACACAGTTACGATGAGCGCTCAGGAAGAATTACCACCAGTAATCTATGAATTAGACAGATGCAGGGATTGGATACAGGCTGCTTTAGATGTTGGAGGGAATACTCACGACTTCTCAGACATCGTTGAAGGCGTTCTGAAAGGGTCAATGCAATTGTGGGCAGGAGAAACGGGCTGCGCGATTACAGAGATAGTTGTCTACCCCAAGAAAAAGGTTCTTCATGTTTTTTTAGCGGGTGGCGATATGGGTCAAATTATAGATTTTCAGGAATCTGCGATACAATTTGGCAAAATGAATGGTTGTGAAGCCATGACGTTGTCTGGGCGTAGAGGCTGGACAAAGGTTCTCAACAAACATGGCTGGGTTGAAGTTCTCAGCGTAATGAGCAAGGAGTTTTAGATGCAGGGCGGTAAAGGCGGAAGCAAAACCTCCACAGTAGAGATCCCGCAGTGGGCACAGGACTTAATGCGGGAGAACCTTCAGAGAGCAGAAGCTCAATCTCGAATGGGGTATATCCCCTTTATGGGTGTTGACGTTGCTGGTCTTGGGCCGACAGGTGATTTGGCTCGCCAAGCTAACGTTGATGCTGCAATTGCTTATGGGCTCGCTCCCGAAGGCACAAAAGTAGCGCCATCAAGAGATTTGAGAAGTTACGACTTATACACTCAGCAGCTTGCTGAGGCTAGAAAGGCAATGCCTGGATCGATGGATTACTACGATCAATTCTTTATTGACCCTGTTACTGGTGCAGCGCCATTGTATGACCAGGCTAGAATTGCAGCGGCAGCAGCTGAAGAGGCTAGGCGGTCAGGAAGGATTTCCCCAGTGCTTTACAACATGAATCCAAGTAGCGGTAGTGAAGATGTGAATCCGCAAGGTAAGGCAATGTTTACCCCTGAAGAATTTGCAAATTTAGCAATGAATTTTTTTCCAGGCGTTGGATTTGTAAAAACGGTTGGCGGTGTTTTCGATAACTTATTTAACAGTAATGGTAGTCCTTCTGGGCCGAGATCGCCTGGAGCAGAAGCTAATTACGGATCTAGCGGAGGCGACTCTTATGGCGGCTACGGTGGAGTAGGTGGCGGATCTGGCAATGCTAATACTGATGACCAATTTACTCTTTAGGAGATAGCAATGGCTGGTGCACAAAACGGAAACGCTAACAAGCAAGTTGCTGAGGCGATGCAACAGGCTGGTGCAGCAACTCAAAAAGAGATGATGTATCAGCCAATGGATGTGACTATTGGCAAGTTGGCTGAGGCAGATTTAACTCCTTATCTCAATCGTTATACCACTGGCGTTATTGATGAGAGCATGAAGGACTTAGAGCGTCAGCGTTTAATGCAGCAGAACGTAGGCGCACAACAGGCTTCAGCCGCTAATGCTTTCGGTGGGTCACGCCAGGGCGTAGCAGAATCATTGACCAATGAGGCGTATCTACGTCAAGGCGGTCAATTGGCTGCTGATCTGAGGATGCGTGGTTTTGAGAGAGCGCAAGATTTAGCGTTAGGTGATATCCAGAATCAATACATGGCCAATGTTGCAAACAGAGAAGCTGGACTTTCTGGATCACAATTCAGGCTTGGGGCTGCTCAGCAGTTAGGCGGTCTTGCAGATGTAGGATTCGGCCAGGCTCGCACAGTACGCCAAGACTTGTTTGAGCAAGCTATGCGTGAGCGTGAAATGAAGCAGCGTCAGGCAGAGTTAGCTGCTCAGCAATGGAGAGATCGTCAAGCGGCTTTGACAGGTCAAACTCAAGCAATCGCTGGGCTGATTGGTTCATCTCCATTCCCTCAGACAACAACAGCTGCGCGTCAGCCTGGATTATTCGATTATTTAACTCTTGGCGCTACTGCTATGAGTGGGCGACGGGTTTAATTGGAGAGAGCAATGCTGTTAGATCAATTATTAAGTCTTGCTGGCATAGATCGGAGAGCAGAAGCGGCTCCAAGTCCTGATGTTTTTCTTTCTCCTGTTATGCAACCTGGCGGTGTACAAAGGGCTCCATCTCAGGTTCCGTTAGATATGATGATGTCAAATGTGCCGCCTGTTGATATGCGAGACAGAACTCAACCATCACCAATGGCATTAGAGGCTATGGGCGAGGACGCAGCGGCATTGTTAGATGTAAGAACGCCAGGTGAGTTTGGCGTATCTGCCCCTCCTGTTGCTCCTTCTGCACCCCAGGTTACTCAAGGCGGTGGTTTCTTTGACAATATTGATCCTGCTGCTTTGGCTTTAGCATTTAACACAATGCGGTTAGAGCCAGATAAAGGTTTGGCTGCCGTTTTAAGTAAGCAGATTGAATCTCGTGCTGCTCGCAGGAAAGCAAGTGCCCAGGCAAATCAAACTGTGGCTAGTCTCAGGGCTATTGGTACGCCAGAGGCGCTAAAAGCAGCGCAGATGATTGAGGCCAATCCAACTATGGCTAAAGACATCTTTTCTGCGTATGCAAAGAAATCAATTGAGGGTGACGAGAAGGTTATCCAGGGCGAAAGCACTCTTCGTAAAGAGTACGTTGCCAACCCAACGATTAAACGTTTCTCTGATCAATCCGCTGCGTTTGGAAGAATGGCTGCATCTGCAACCGAGGCGAGTCCAGCTGGCGATTTGGCATTGATCTATAACTTCATGAAACTTCTTGATCCTGGATCAACGGTTATGCAGGGTGAATTTGAGAACACTGCTCGTGCTGGTGGATACGGAGAGAGAATCCAAGGATTTGTTGAAAGCATTTCTAAAGGTACAACGCTCACTCCTGCACAAAGAACAGACTTCTTGAGTAGGGCTCGTGACCTCTATCAAACATCGGCTGGCGACTATAATAGAGCGCGAGATCAGTACGTCTCTATTGCAGACCAGTACAAATTTGATGTTGATCGGACTATCCCTGATTTTTATTCAGCAAACCAAGACGTAATTAACCCAACTATTACTTACGATCAGCTTCCTGCAGAAACGAAAAGACGCTTCCCAAGTGAAGCAGCATGGAATCAACATTTCGGCAGCCTAAATTACCTGCAAAAACTTGATTTGAGAGCGAAATTGTAATGAGCAAATTTGATGATGCGGTAGCCGCAACAATTGAACAAGGTAGCGTTTCAACAGCTAACGTTGAATCACAAAAGATTCGCTCGGCTGCATCTGGTTTATTTATGGGTTGGGCTGATGAGCTAGAAGCTGGTATTCGGTCTGCTCTATTGGAAGATCGTCCTTATGAAGAAATTAGAGACGAGATCCGAACAAAGGTTAGCGCGTACCAACAAGCAAACCCGGGAGAAGCATTAACATTTGAAGCCCTGGGGGCAGTGGCTCCAACGGCAACGGCATTTTTAATCCCAGGAGGACAGGCTGCTGGGGCAACCAATGTTGCTCGCTTAGGAAGTGGTGCAATCAACTTAGCGAAGCGTGGTTTCGCAGAAGGTGCGATAACTGGGGCGGGTGAATCAACAGCGGAAACTGCACTTGGCGTAGCTGGTGACGCTGCTACAGGCGGTGTTGCAGGGGCAGTCATCTCCCCTGTAGTTGGCGCTGGGGGCAAGGCTATTGCTGGCAAAGCTGGTGACGTGATGAGCTGGCTTCGTTCAAATGTAGGTTCTCGCCCGTCTGACGCTGCTATGGCTGAACTTCAGAGGTTGGCTGCTGGGACTGGCAAATCGATTGATGAGATAGTCCAGGATATTGCAGATGGAAAAATACTAGCGGAAAACAGAACTCTCGCAGCTGCTGTTCGAGCAATCAAATCTAAGGGCGCTGAGGAGGCTGGAACTGCTCCTTCTACCATTGACACCACTTTACGGAGAAGAGCCGGAGAAACGGCTGAACGTGCCTCTGAAGGCTCTCAACAAGCATTAATGCCTGGAGCGTCTACTCGTAATGTCTTTGAGGCAATTGCAGCGTCCGATGAAGCATTGAGGGCAGCGGAGCGTCGTGGTTATCGTGATGTGTTCCGCGCTAATGCAGAATTAGATGAGGGAGCAACTGCATCGCTCGAAAAATTAGCGCAGAGATTCCCTAACTTGGCAGATGAGTTAAATCTTTATTACCAGGAGAACGCCCTGGTTCCTTTGTTTGTTAAAGGCAAAAATGGCGCATTAGAGTTAGCTAGGATGCCAAGCCTAGAAGATGGTGAGATTTTCTATCGGCTCATGCGTGATGAAGGGGCTGCACGTTGGACGGCAGGGAAAGGCAAAACCGCTGAACCCCTCACAGACGCAGCAGCAGCATGGAAGCGTATGTTGGACATTAAGTATCCAGACCTCAAAGCTGTGCGCCAAGAGGCAGCCCAAAGACTTAGCGGTCAAGAAGCATTTAAGTCTGGGCGTAAGGCTTTCTCTATGGATGCCGATTCACTTGAGTTTGAGTTCAATGCTCTCAGCCCAGAAGCAAAGGAGCAGTTTAAGGCTGGCGTTTTAGCAGCCTGGAAAAACAAAATGCGTCGAAGTGGAACGGCTGCGGCTAGAGGGGCTGATCCAAGCAAGCAAGAGGGTGCTGTACTCAAGATCGTCTTGGGCGATCAGTACGAAGACGTTTTACGCAAGCAGCTAGAGATTGCTGGAGAAGCTGCAGAAGCAGTTAACCGCATCCTTTATGGATCAATGACTGCTCCGCAAGCAGCGGCAGAACGCGCAGTAGGCTCTGGACAGTTAGGTATGGCAGACATCCTTTCTGCTTACTCACTTGACCCAATTGCTATGACAGCTGTGATAGGCAAGGTGTTAGCGAAAAATGCGCCTACCTTAAAGCCAGCTGATTATGAGAGAATTACTGAAGTTCTAATTAGCGAAGATCCAGATTTTGTTCGTCGAATGTTAAATGATCAGGTAAGCCTTGGTGATTTCACAAGAACAATTGAGCGTGTTCTCGCAACTGGAGCTGAAGCTGGGAGACGCGCAGCGACTATCACTGGCTCTGGATCTGCATCGCAAGTTGTAAGTCCAGGCGTCCAGGGTCTCCTTGATATGGCCACACAAGGGATCGCTCCATGACAAAAGAACCAATGGATAAAGATCAAATTGAGTCTATTGCTCGCACAGCCGTCCAAGATGCTTTGAGCTTTAACGAGTCTGAGATTGCAGAAGATCGAATCAAGGCTCAAAAGTACTACAACGGTGAAGTTGATATTGGCTATGAAGAAGGCCGGTCACAAGTTGTAGCAACAAAAGTCAGAGACACAATTCGCCAAATTAAGCCAAGCCTTATGCGAATCTTCTTGTCTAATGAAAACTTTGTTGAGTACGTCCCGAGCAATGCTAATCAAGTAGCGGCAGCAGAAACGGCTACAAAATACATTCATGGCAAGTTCTCAGAATCTAACGGTTACCGTGTTCTTTCAGACGCATTCCATGACGCTCTGTTGAAGAAGGTTGGTGTGGTCAAAGCGTATTGGGCTGAGGATGAGAAGTCTGAGATCCATGAATTAACTAATTTGACGGATGAGGAATTAACCGTCATTGCCCAGGACGACATGATCACTATCCTGGAACAAGAAACTGAAATGGAGCTTTCCGTTGATGAATTTGGCGTTGAGGTCAGTAGACCTGTGCATGAAGTCAAAATTCTCAAAAGGAATAAATTTGGCACATTAAAGATTGAATCAGTGCCTCCAGAGGAGTTTTTCGTAAACCGAGAAGCAATCTCAATTGACGATTGTTACGTCTGCGGACATCGTACAGAAATGCGAGTTGGTGAACTCGTTGAGATGGGTTACGACTTTGATGAGGTCTCGGAGTTAACGGGCATCTCTTACAACGACACGATGACTGAAGCTGAACAGTTTGAGCGTCGTGGTTATGACACGATGCAAGACGATGAGAGTGAATTAGACCCGTCAATGAAGCTCGTCGCTGTCACCGAGTGCTATATGAAAATTGATGTACAGCAAGTTGGGCTGCCGCAACTTTATCGGTTAACTCTAGGCGGTGGAGATTACCAACTTCTTGATTATGAAGCGGTTGATACCATCCCATTTGCTGTATTTGAATCCGATCCAGAGCCTCATACATTCTACGGCAACTCTATTGCAGACCTTATCGTCAATGACCAAGATGCATCGACAGCTATGTTGCGTGGTGTACTAGATAACATTGCAATGACTAACTCGCCTCGCCTTGCAATGATTGAGGGTCAGGTGAATATCGATGACCTCCTCAACAACGAGATTGGCGGGATTGTTCGTATGCGCCAGGCAGGAGCAGTCCAGGATCTAGCGACACCATTTGTTGCTGGCCAGGTTCTTGGCGCTCTTGAGTACTATGACCAAACCATTGAACAGAAAACAGGCGTTAGCAGGGCTTCTAATGGTTTAGATCCAAATGCACTGCAAAACAACACGGCAACTGCTGTGGCAGCGACAATGGCTGCTGGTCAAGGCCAGGTGGAGGTAATTGCGCGAAACCTTGCAGAAGGCGGGATGACACGTTTATTCAGGCTAATGCTTGAGGCTGTAATCAAGAACAGCCCTGATGAAGAAATGTTCAGGATTGATGGGCAGTACGTCGCAATTGATCCAACGTCCTGGGATAGCGATATGCGTATCTCGGTCAATGTTGGTTTAGGGACTGGCAAAGAAGAGCAGAAGGCAGCGTCATTGATGAGTACCCTTCAGACACAAATACAGATCTTCAACCAGTATGGCGCTCAGAATGGTCTAGTTGGTTTGACTAACATCAGAAACACTTTGGCAGACATTCTTGCTCTTGGCGGTATCAGGAATGCTGATCGTTACTATGCCCCAATGAACCCTCAGATTGAGATGCAGATCGTTCAGCAGATGATGATGCAACAGCAACAGCAAACTGATCCAAACCAGGCTCTTGCTCAAGCTCAAGTCCAGTCTGAGCAAATCAAGCAGCAGTCAGCAATGGCGAAGATCCAGCTAGACGCTCAGAAGGCTCTGGCTCAAGATGATCGTGAGCGTGACAAGATGGATCAGCAGTTAGTGATAGAGGCTGCAAAGATTCTCGGCCAATACGGGAAGGCTGTGGATGTTGAGGAAATTAAAGGCAGACAGAATGAGCCAAGATTCCAAGATGTCCCGCCTCCCCAAGCTGTAAGTCAGGCTAGATACTGATGGAAGGGATAAAGGATAAAGCGCTTAGGTATCGAAACCTTCACAAGGACTTAACTTTCAACGAGGTTATGGATCGCGTGAAGATTGATCAGACCAGGGTGTTTCTTGATCCAAATAGCTCAGATGATGATCTTGTGAAGGCAAGATCTACAGTGTTAGCATTAGAGGCAATAGAGGCTGTTTTCGCAGAGGTTTTTAACCAGGAAGCAGTATTTGATAGAAAAAACAACTAAAGGGGACTCAGTACCGTGAATGCGACTGAACCGATGAATGTTGACCAGGCTGCTGATTTATTGGTGCAGCCAGAAATTGAAGAATCCCAGCTCTCGGAAGAACCGACTGCTGAAGTGGAGTCTGAGCAACCTGACCAGGACTCAGATGTTGAAGCTGAAGCTGAAGAAGAAACCGAAGGCTATGCCGAAGATGAATCGGATGATGACGAAGGCGAAGAAGTCGAGTCAGAAGATGAGGAGTACGAGGCAGAGAACGACGATGACGAACTAGAAGACGATGAGTCTGAAGAGCCCAAGCAAGAACTCCACACCGTTAAGGTGAACGGAGTTGAAGAACAGGTAACTCTAGAAGATCTCAAACGTGGGTACAGTGGTCAGAAGTATGTTCAGATCGGCATGCAAGAAGCTGCTAAGCAGCGTAAGCAAGCTGAAGAGGTGTATACCACCTTGCTGCAACAATCGCAGCAGTTAGAGAGCCTGATTGCCAATGTGCAAGATGGCGGACTGACTCCACCAGAGGAGCCAAACCGTGAGTTACGTCAGACTGATCCGATCCGTTATATGGAAGAGAAAATGGATTATGACGACAAGCTCAAGGTGTATCAGCAGAATGTGTTAGCAGTACAAGCCCAGCAGCAACAGCAATCAAAAGCAGCTGAAGCAGCGAGACAGGCTTATGCGAACCAGCAAGCTGAACTACTGAAGAAAGAGATTCCTGAATTATCAGACCCTAAACAGGCTGAGACGTTCAAGAGCAACATGGTGAAAACCGCAGAGCATTTTGGTTACTCTGCGGATGAAGTCGCTCAAATAACTAATGGGCGAGACATCATGGTTTTGCGAGCTGCAATGAATTGGCTCCAGCTTCAGGAAAAAGGCGACATTGTACGGGAGAAAACCAAGAAAGCGCGCAAACCTTTAAAGACGAGCGCTAAAAAGGTAGTCACTCAAACTGACAAGCGAAGAAAGCAGTATGACAAACTGCGCCAGAGTGGTTCTGTACAGGACGCAATGGCGATGATACTTGATCCTAACTTGAGGTAATTAGATATGGCACAGCCAACAAACACTTTCGACTCATATGATGCTACCGGCATCCGCGAAGATCTCCGCGATGTGATCTACAATGTAAGTCCTGAAGAAACACCCCTGCTTTCAACTTGTAAGAAAACTCGGGCAACTAACACTTACCATGAGTGGCTCCAGGATACGCTTCGCGCATCTGCGGCAAATGCTCACATCGAAGGCGATGACACTACTGCTGGCGCAGCCGTTGCAGCATCTCGTCTAGGCAACTATTCGCAAATCTTCAAGAACGCAGTAACCGTTCCTGATACTGACGACGGTCTGAATAAGGCTGGCCGGGCGAAGGAGGTAGCCTATCAGACGATGAAAATCGCGAAGGAACAAAAGCTCGATATTGAAAAGGCTTTGTTTGACAACAACGCACGTGTTGCGGGTAACTCTACAACTGCACGTGAGCTTGCTGGTATGCCATCTTGGATCGTGACTAGCACAGACTTTGGTGCTAACGAAGGCGCTGATCCTACAGGCGACGGTACTGACGCTCGTACAGACGAGACTACGACGCTGATCGCATTTTCACAGGCCCGCCTTGATGGGGTGATGCAGTCCGTATGGGAACAAGGGGGCACTCCTGACCGTGTTTATCTGTCAGCGTTCCAAATGAACAAGGCTCTTGGCTTCACAGGCATGAACAATCAGCGTTCAACTATCGGTGCTTCTGTCGGTGGTACTAACGCTGTGATTAACGCAGTTGATGTATATGTGACTCCCTGGGGAACTGTGGAATTCGTACCCTCAAGAGAGTGCCGTTCACGCGACGTGTTCATCTGTCAGTCTGACATGTGGGAAGTTGCAGAATTGCGTCCTATGAAGAACGTTGAACTTGCCAAGACTGGTGACTCAACCAAGCGTCAGATCGTCACGGAGCTGACTTTGGTGGCCAAAAATGAAAAGGCCAACGGTGGAGTGTTCGACAACACGGTCTCTTAATTGAGGCACTGAGAAGGGGGCGTTCGCGCCCCTTTTTCTTTAGAGGATAAGAAAATGGCAAAGTATGTAATCACAGCAAGCGTAGCCTTTATTGAAGGTAAGAAGTATCGCAGGGGCGAGATTGTGGAAGTTGCCCGCCCAGAAGAACACGGTACAAGGATTGAGCTTGTCCTAGAGGCTCCAAAGAAAGAAGAACCAAAGCCAAAGGCAGTGCGTAAGCCAAGAGCTAAAAAGGCAGCAGAATGAAAATTGGTGAGCAGATCCTTTACGACAACGTCGAAGATAAGGTCATCATTAAAAAGACCCATGACATGAATCCAGAGATGCACCGCGCTCAAATGCTGCGTGATGCTGGTGTTGGTCAAAAGGGTGAGCATCGCCTGGTTGGGTCTATTCCTCTCAACCTGATTACACAGTGGTGTAAAGAAGCTGGGGTGTCCTGGGACGATGTTCATGGACGCCAGGAAGTTATGCGGCGTAAAATAATGTCTGGAGAATTTGATAAGTTCAGAGTTTGGAAGGGTAAATTCTAGTGACTGAGGTTGAAAGAATCGCTGCTTTAGAAGCTCGCCACGAAGAAATGATGCGACTTCTAGTTGAAGCTCACGACGATATCAAAGAGATGAAACAAGATCTCGGGCGCTGGAAAGGTGTCGGTGCAGGGATCGTCATTACAGTTAGCGTTCTCTGGGGCGCTGCAATTACCGTCTATCAATTCGTAACTAGCCGGTAACAAGACTGCTTTAGTCTGCAAACCATTGGTGGCCATCAAGGAGGCTGCGCTATGATTTTCGAGGCTATTGCTGCCATCAAAATTGCCAATGAAGCCATTGGTGCAATCAAAGAATTTGCCGGTCACTGCCAATCAGTAGGTGAGATGGGAAAGGATTTAACCAAGTTAGCGGACGCTAAGGAAGAGCTTCAGAAGTCAGCTGCTGATGGTGATATGGAGGCGTTTTGGGCTTTAGAGGACATTAAGCGAAGCGAAGAAGAGGTGAAGCGTCAGTTTATATATGCCGGGCGTCCTCGACTTTGGGAGGATTACTGCACCTTCATCGCCAACCGTAAGCAAATGCGAGAGAACGAGCGTAAGCGTGAAGAAGCTAAGAAAGTGGCTCGAAAAAAAGCCATACAGAATGGATTTTTGTATGTGGCTGTTGGCATTGCTGTTCTCGGTGCTGTTGGTGGGGCCGTGGCCCTATTACTGTGGCTTATTAGTCTTAAAGGGTCTTAATGAATGAGCGTGTTCGTTCCACCTTTCAGCCCCGTCTACTTGCTGCCAAACGTGACATTTCCCGTCACAGAAACCCAAATTATGGCGAAGGAACTGGACAAAAACGGCTCGCCTCTGCCATCCAGAGAATTAGTGATAGAATCAGTGACTTACGACTTACGTGGCCAAGTGGTTATGAACCAGGCTTACACGGTGGAGGTATGGGCATGACAGATAAAAAAACAATCTTGGAGGAGTACGATGAGAACGGGAATGGCGTTATCGATCCGCATGAGCTTGCTCTTATTGAGCTTGAGGATCGCCGCCGTAAAATGGAAGATTCAGATGCACAACGTGATTCGGTTAGGAAGATGGCCTGGTTCGCGTTATTTGGCCTTCTGCTGTATCCCATTGGTATTCTTGTATGTGATTTGCTCGGACTTGCGACTGCGGCTGGGTTGATTGCGGACATCGCTCCGACTTATTTCGCATCAATTGCCGTTCTTGTTTCCGCATTCTTTGGGGCAAGTGCAATTGCAGCTAAAAAGGAGTGACGAATGGTTTATTTATTTGCATTTATATTAGCTTTTCTTCTTACATGGGGCGTGATGAATATTGCGCCAAAGGATGACTAATGAGGCGCTGCTGGTATGAGTTCCATGAGGGGATGTACCACACCGACTGCGGCTCAAAACTAATTCATCGCCCTCTTGCTAAATGCGACAAGTGTGGGCGTAAACCAGAGGAGAAAGCGTATGCTCCAAATGTTGCTCGCCCCAGCTCTAGAGTTAGGTAAAGACTTTATTAAAGGGAAAGCCGAAGAAAAGAAGGCTATCCAAGAGCGTAAGATTAACGCCATTCAGAACGATGCTGACTGGGAATCTAAGATGGCTGATGCCACTAAGAATTCTTGGAAAGATGAATTTTTCTCAATCATCCTCAGCCTACCTCTTGTCGCTGTCGCTTACTCAGTAGCGATGGACGACTCATCAATCATTGAGCGAGTTAATGAAGGCTTTGCAGCACTCAACCAGCTTCCTGAGTGGTACCAGTATTTATTATTTATTGCGGTTTCTGCGTCATTTGGCTTGAAATCTGCCGACAAAATCATGGGACTTAAGAAGGGCAAGTCATGAACATCGACAAACTGCGTGAAGAATTAGCAGCTGATGAGGGCTGTGTTTACGAGATCTACCTGGATCACCTGGGACTTCCTACGTTCGGAATCGGCCACTTGGTTACAGAGAATGACCAGGAGCATGGCCAGGAAGTAGGCACTCCGGTCTCAGAGGAGCGTGTACAGGACGTTTTTGCCAAAGACATAGTGGTAACGCTTGATGAGTGTGAAACGCTCTATGAGGGCTTCTCAGAGCTTCCAGAGGAGGTTCAGCTGATCTGCGCGAACATGATGTTCAATATGGGGCGTCCTCGTCTCTCAGGATTTAAGAAGTTTAACGCTGCGGTTGCTGCTGGTGACTGGGATGGCGCTGCGGACGAGATGATTGATTCTCGCTGGTATCGCCAGGTTACAAACCGGGCAGAACGCCTGGTACAACGGATGCGGGCTGTCTAATGCCTGTTCAAAAGGTCAAAGGCGGTTACCGCTGGGGCAAGACTGGCAAGGTCTACAAGACCAAAGCTGCGGCTGAACGCCAGGGCAAAGCGATCTATGCGTCTGGATATAAGAAGGCGAGTAAAAAATGAAATTAAATGATTGGCTTTTTATCTTATCTTGCAGCGCTTGCTCTTTCGTAAGCGCGTTAATTGTAGGTTGATTTTATGGCTAAATTAACTCCTGCACAGAAGGCTCGCGCAAAGGCTATGTCCAAGCGTCGCGGAGTAAAGTACCCTAACGCCTGGGCAAACTTAACCGTTGCCCGAGGAAAGAAGAAGGCTAAAAAGAAAAAATAGGGTTTATGGGTAGAGTTGTTTTATTAAGGCTGCGAGAACGTCACAATACGGCAAAGCTCACAGAGGAAGATGTATATCTCATCAAGGGTCTAATCCATCACGGATTGACGCACAAAGAGATTGCAGAGAAGTTTGAAGTTACGAAGGGCTGCATTTCCCGTATAAGCTGCGGGCAAATTTGGAAGCACGTCCCTGAGTACGTTGAAGAGAGGAAAGCGTAATGGCTAAAAAAATGAAGGTTAAGATGGAAAAGAAAGCAAAGGAATTTACGCCTTGCTCTCGTTGTCCAAATCCAAAGGCTTGCACTGCTGCAGGCAGATGTTTGGCTGAGTCTTTCAGTGGCTAAAAAAGACCCTCGTCTCGAGCGAGCTGGTGTCAGCGGCTACAATAAGCCAAAGAGAACGCCAGGACACCCGACTAAATCTCATGTGGTAGTTGCCAAAGAGGGCGACAAGATCAAGACCATTCGTTTTGGCCAGCAAGGAGTGAAGGGTGCGGGCAAGAACCCACAGACCGAGAAAGACAAGGCGAGGCGTAAGTCATTTAAGGCTAGACACGCCAAAAACATCGCAAAAGGAAAGATGTCAGCAGCCTATTGGGCCAACAAAGAAAAATGGTGATCTAGACGATCCTGCGATAAACTGAGTGCGTCTAACTACAGACACCCACTCCCCTGACTAGTGAACTTTCCCTCGGTTCATCAAGCTAGTCAGGGTTCTTTATTCCCCAGAGGATTCTGAAGGCTGTTGCTGCTTGGAGTGGGACTTGTCCGTTCCCGAGTGCTTTAAGGCGGTGTGCGACATCGGGAACCCCATCAGCCACTCTACCCACGTCGGGTTCAACTTGCCACCAGGCGCTCCCTCTTGGTACGCCATCTCCGTTTCTAGATAATTTTTGTGCCGAAGGTTCGCCATTCCCTCGGTCAGTTTCATGTTCATTCCCTTGGCTGCACGTGGAGTCGGCCACATTGCTACTGCGTCCTTCAGTTTCACTCCCCACTTCTCGCCCTTCTCGTTCTCCCTGAAGAACCTCCCGTTCTCTTGTTTCACGTTCTTCACCACTCCTCCCTCTAGCTCGCAAGCTCTCGGAGTCGGCCAACAGCCACCATCTGTCTCTCTTATGATTTGCCCCAACTTGGGCAGCGGAAAGACAAGTCCAGACCGCATCGTACCCTCGCGCGGCAAGGTCTCCAACAACGGTTCTGAGCATTCCTCCGTCATCTCCAGTAACGATTCCTGAGACGTTTTCCAGGAACACGTATCTAGGCTGAACCACGTCGGCAATGCGTAAAACCTCTCGGTAGAGTCCAGAGCGTGTGCCTTCTTCAACACCAGCCTGGTTTCCTGCGACTGATATATCTTGGCAAGGGAAGCCCGCATGGATGCAATCCACTCCTCCTTTGTATTGGGATGGATCGAACAACTGAACGTCTCCCTCCCACACGTGCATTCCGTCAAACCAGCCGTCTGCAACTCGCTGTCGGAGAACTTGGCAGCAGAATGCGTCCCACTCAACTGCAACGACGGGTCTGTGTCCAAGAATGAGATCTGCGAGGATTCCTCCACCAACCCCTGCGAAGAGGTGCATGGTTCTGATTTCATTTGTCATCACTCCCCCGTTCCTGAGATAATTCTCCTGCAGATGTTTTTTTCATTTGTGACTCCCTATATGACTTGCCCCCGTAATGGGGGCTTTTTTATATTTCAAACATCACTTCTTCAAACTGAATGACTTTGCGAAGCGCCAGAGAAATCCCTTTAGTGGGATCTCCCTGACCAAGCGCTGTTGCAATCTCAAGGTCATGCTCGGTTAGCTTGAGAGGAATAGAGGCTGGCAGCTTTGGATCGAGGTGCTTTTTCTCTGATTCAGAGAGTTCAACTTTCTCAACCCGCACCTGCTTTGACTCCTCATTCTTCTTAACCTTCTGCTTTGCGAGCCATACTTTTTTTGATAATTCTTGACCAAGTGATCGCATGGTTTCTCCTTAGAATGGAATCTTGTCGTCAATGTTTGGATCAGCTTGTGCTGCTTTGATCCCCTCTTGATTGACTTGAGTTGGAGTCTTGGCCCCGATCATCTGCATTTTATCGCCCATGATCTCTGTGCTATACCGCGTAGATCCGTCCTCAGCCTGGTATTGACGATATTGAATCCTCCCTTCAACGTATATCTGCGAACCTTTGGCTAAGTATTCACCGACAATTTTTGCGAGGTTGTTGAAGAAAACAACGCGATGCCATTCGGTCTTTTCCTGCTTTTGCCCTTGCTTATCTGTCCAAGATTCCGATGTAGCAACTGAGATGGTTGCAATAGTGCTGCCGTTCTTGGCTTCTTTCATTTCAGGGTCAGCGCCTAGATTACCGACGATGATTGCTTTGTTCACTCCGTTACTCATGACATGCTCCAAACTATGATCCACACCGCAGTGATTACTACGGCTCCGATTAGTACGCGAGGAAGCATTGATGGCTCCTCAGCTTTTTCAATATAAGGAGGAACGTCATCCTTCTTTTCTATTGTTAGCTTTTCAGCCATATATGCCCTCCTCTGTTTTACCACCGTTGAGTAGCCTACAGGATAAATTTCTGCGATCTCCTTGTTTGTTAGATCAGGAAACTCCTCAAAGGCTGCAAAGCAAATGCCTTGTGCATGGTTCCGTTTACACCGTGGCTTCTTTGGGCTTTCTTTAGGCTGGGTTGGAAATTCCATCAAATGGACGTTCCTCACTTCTTTGACTCTTGGCATGGTTTTCTCTCCCCATGAAATATCATGTATTTGATGCCCGTTTTTTGCTTGCTAGATAGCTCGCTCCAAACCTCAAAGATGGCATCGTCTTTTTGTAGTAGGCGCTCGAGGCGACGCAATTCAAATACATCGTCCTCGTTATACGCCCTTACAAGCCTCGCAACCCATCGTTGCTTGGCCTCCTTATCAAGAACCATTGGCTAATGACTTGATAACTTTCTGCTGTTCCTCGCTGAGGTCAGCCCATACTGCTCGCTTCAATGGCGCGTCAAGTGCCAACTCATCAAGCGTTTCTCTGAGACCATCGTGGTTCAAGTTAGCGACTTGCTCCCTGATCGTCGTTAGATAGTCTTGCTTTTGCTCCTTGTTGATTCGCGCTCCCGAAACCTGGTCGTGCGCTTCATTTGTGTCTGCGTCCTTGGTGTCGTCAATGGCGAGCAATCCGTTGAGCGCATACTTTCGAGCGTAGCTAGACGCTGTGCCTGTAATTTGGCTGTCGTCCATCCCTTTCTTAGTTGCTGCCTCGCGAGCAAATGCTGTCGCGGTGGCAATGATTTTGTTTTCCTCGTTCATGATGTAGGCGGTGGCTTTCACATATATGCGATCACCTACCAAAACCATGTCGTCGGATATCCCGATGGCGTAGCCGTAGTCTTTCAGGATGGGCTTTACTGCTTCTAAGATGTCCTCGCAGGAACGGTACTTGTACCCTCCAAACGAATTCATCTGTCCCTTTGGTGCTTTCAAGCGCTGTTGAATACTGCACAAGCTCATACTTCGTACTCCCCTTTGTTTTCCAATGCTTTTTTCATTATCTCGATTGTGGCCGATAGACCCCACTCGATATCTTTGCGGTCTGCGAAATGACCTCCGTCAATGAGGTGTTGCATAGCTGTTATGGCTAGATGCACGTCATGGTCAGGTGGCATCTCGAATGGATCGCCAGGCCGAACACGCCCCATTTGAAACCTCTCAGCGAGGGTTGCCTTGAAAGGCTGATGGAAAGGTACTGCTTCCATTTGTGACTCCTTTATAGATATACGTCGTCTCCGTTCCACCATGCTTTTTCCACGGTGTCTTTGACGTAGTTTTTTGCTTGCTCTAGTACGTTTGCTTTGACGCGATCAACTACTGCCTCGCGGTTATCTCCAAAGAAAAACTCATAGAGGTCTGTATCACGCAATTCTTTTCCGACAATTTCAAGCGCTTCATCGTGGTTTTCAGATTGGCGGAGCCAAAACTCTGCCTCTTCCTCTAAGTCCCACTGATACTGTCTGCTTTCCTTGTATTCCTCAAAGCTCTCCTGACAAGGCGTACAGAACGTCAAGCGTCCCTTATATCCGCACATCGTTTGAAGCCTCCTGCGGCTGAGCGAACTTCTCTAGGATCATCAGGTATGCCTTGGGGTGAAACTCGCGAAAGTACTTCTTCTCAGCCTCGTGTAGGTTTTCAAACCAAACTCTTGCGTCTGCAGGAGGAAGGTTAGAAGCCTCGTTCAAAGCCTCTGTAGCGAGCATTCTTAGATGCTCTGATACATCAAGAGTTGGCATCGGTGTTCTCCTTCTTAAGTCCTTCAGAAACGTATTCTTCTGCCCAATCGGGGATCTGAGGGGTTAGCTTTGTTCGGATTAAGTCAGCGCATTGCACAAGGTCAGCAAGCTCTCTGATAGTCATTGATGCCTCGTATCCATTGACTAAGCCTTCAGCAACTTCATTGGCATAGCATTGGATGGCAGATGTCAGAGAAAGAACCTCAATCCCAATTTTAGGATCAAGGGATCTAATCTCATCTCTGAGTGTTTTTGCTTTTTTGGCTCTCTCAAGAATCATTGGCAATGAATCTTTTTGCCAATCTGTTAATTCAGTTTTTTGCATTGTCGTTCTCCCAAACTTTGATGATGCGTTCCATCGCGCCTTCTAGGGTCTTGAATAGGCCAAGCTCCCTAAGCACGATGCTTCCATGTTCTGTGGGGCGGTAGTGGTTGGCGAGGTAGTAGTCGCCCATCGGATGCGCCTGTACGTGATAGTCCGTGGCTTCCTTGAAGATGTACTCGTTATCTTCAATGTATTGATCAGGCGTTGGCTTGAATTCAAAGCGGTCTTGAATGTTCATGCTCGCGCCTCCTGCTTTGGAGTGCATTCTGAGCAAGACCAATTGCCCGTCGCTTGGGTGTAGCTGTGCGCTTCTATTTGCGCTCGTCCCTTGCTTGGGAAGCTACCGAGCGATGTGAAGTTGTGGTTGAAGGCGGTGAAGCAAACCTCGCTATCTGAAAAGCCCTTCTCTTTGAGTTGCTTTTTGAAGGGCTCCATCAGGAAGTTTGCTTTGCTGTGCCATGTGGCAATGTGCTGTGGGTGACCGTGTTCGTCTTTCACGTTCTCGTTGTAGTAAAGGGTCAATGCGGTGATCCCTTCTTTTACTTTAGCGCAAGCCAAATCTAAATTCAGCTCGTCGCGGCAGTGGTCTAAAAATTCTTCGAAGTTGCGTTTTGTTAAATGGTGCATGGCTATTTAGCCTCCGTCTTTTAGTGCGTTATTGCACGTCACAGATAATACCTCTGTTGTCACAATGTGCAAACTTTTTTTTAATGTTTTGCATTACGGTTCCGCCTGGTACAAACTGGGCGCTGCATACAAAAGGAGGTCTTATGGACTTGGAGCAACTAGCGTCTGCGTTGGCAGACAAGAACCTGAAGGTGGTTCACCAGCGAACGGAGATCCCATATCACCGTTTGTACCGAATAGCGCGAGGGAAAGCTCGTCGCCCACTTGTAGAGGACGTGGATAAGCTGCGGGAATATTTAAAGAATAACTAGAGGGGGTTGTGGGATGCACTTTTACCGCTTCCACATAAGTGACTATATGAGTCACACAAAACATCTGAATCAAACCGAGGATTTAGCCTACAGGCGAATGCTTGATTGGATGTATCTGCACGAGAAAGAGTTGCCCTTAGACGTTAGAAAAATCAGCAGACTGATTGATATGCGGGATGAGCAAGAGGCAATCACCGACGTTCTTGATGAGTTTTTCACGGAGGGAGATAACGGGTACACGCAACCACGAGTGGCTGAAGAAATAGCGTCCTATCAAAGGATGTCAGAGGGTGGCAAAAAGGGTGCTAATAAGCGTTGGAGTAAGGTGGCTAATAGGGGGGTTATAACTACCCTATCGGCTCCCCAACCAAACCCTAATGCTAACCAAGAACCAATAACCAATAACCATAAACCAAAGTTAACCAAACCCGAGTCTGTGTCTGATCAGGTGTGGTTAGACTTTCTCGGCCATCGTAAGAAACAAAAGGCTGACCTTACACAAACCGCCCTCAGTCGCATAGAAGGGGAGGCTGCAAAAGCGGGTTGGAGCTTGAACGATGTTCTAAGCGAATGTGTGACTAGAGGTTGGCGTTCGTTTAAGGCTGAATGGGTTGCGAACAAAAAACCAGAGCAAGAGGGGATTAATTGGGAATGAGTAGTTTGACGTTGGAGGACATAGATTTTGAGCGCTATTTGGAGGAAACCGAGGAGATCGCGCAGAAGGTACAACAGCCATCTGACTTTTTTGAAAAGGCTTACAGCCGACTCACCGATAGTCAGCACCCGACAGGGGACACTCTTCCCTGGCCTAAAACTTGGGACAAGTTCAGGTTTCGGGACGGGGAGCTAACAATATGGGCGGGGGTGAACGGTAATGGTAAGTCTCTCGTCATGGGGCAGGCAGCTTTATTTTTTAAACAGCCAACGGTCATCGCCTCGATGGAGATGCTCCCTGAAGCCACGCTCGCCCGAATGATGAGACAGGCTTGCGGTACATCTAACCCGACTCGCCTCTACGCAGAGCGTGTTGTTTCTCGGTTGGTTGGGCAAATATGGATCTACAACCAAGTGGGGAACGTGCAGCAGAGAGCATTGTTCGGCATGGTTCGATACTGCGCGAGAGAACTTGGGGTCAAACACGTGATGGTGGATAGCCTCGTCAAATGCGGGTTGGGCGTAGACGATTACAACTCTCAGAAACACTTTGTGGATCAGCTCACGTCACTCGCGAAAGATGAGGGCGTACACATTCACCTTGTAGTTCACATGAGAAAGCTCGCTAACGAATCTGAAGTACCCGACAAGCACTCAATTAAGGGTGCGGGTGAAATCACTGACCTTGCAGATAACGTGATCATCGTAGCGAGGAGAACGGTCAACCTAGATGGAGCGCCTGATGATCCGACTGGTTTTATTCGCGTGGCAAAGCATCGTCACGGTGAATACGAAGGAACGTGGGGTTTTTGGTTCCATGAAGAATCACAACAGTGGGTTGCTGCTCCTGATCGAGGTTGCTTGCCTTGGCCTAATCTTGATGAGCAGGAGGCTTTGAGTGTCTGAAGAAAAGCAACGGACGATTAGACAAAATCGTTCACTCCACAAATATGCGGAACTGTTAGCCCAGGCTCTCAAGGAGGCGGGTTACGAGGACATGCGTACCGTGGTCAAAGTCCCAATTTGTCCAACCAAGGAGAATGTTAAGGAGGAGATGATCAAGCCTGTGATGCAAGCCATGTTTCCTGAGTTGGACTCAACCGCAAAGCTGACTACAAAGCAGATGCAGGAATTGTATGAGCAAATGAATTTATTTACCTCTGAGCGCCTTGGCGTAAGTGTCGTTTGGCCTTCAGAAGAACCGCCAGCTTGGGAGGAGTTTTATGGCAGGGAAAGGTGACCGCCAACGTCCTGTAGACAAGGAAAAATGGGAAGAAAACTATAACCGCTTATTCGGTGAGAAAAGGAAAAAAGATGGCAGTAAAGATAAGCCCCGCTGATTCAGCGTTCAGCAAATGCGTCAGGGAGCGTAACGATTGGACTTGCGAACGGTGTCACAAGCAATACGACAAGGGATCAACAGGACTGCATTGCAGTCATATCTTTGGACGCAGAGCGAGAACTATTCGTTGGTGTGGCGATAACGCTCAGGCTCTATGCTTCTCGTGTCACCAATGGTTTGGAGGTAATCCTCTCGACGCTACGCTATGGCTGACCGAGACGTTAGGCCAAGGTCACATTGATCTGCTGCGGGAAAAGCGAGAGAACATCGTCAAGGTATCTAAACTCGAGGAAAAAGACATCGCCAAACACTACCGCGAGGAGCTTAAAACCCTGGAAAAAAAACGTGCTGAAGGTGTCACCGGAAGGATTGAATTTGTCAGCTATCAGTAATACAATCAAACACTTAGAGGAATTTTAATGTACAAATTCGCCATACAAAACGTCTCTGATTTAGTGCCTTACGCAAACAACTCAAGGCTGCATAGCGACGCCCAGGTGGAGCAGTTAGTCGCATCGATCAAAGAGTTCGGTTTTACCAACCCCATATTAGTCAACGAGGACGGTGGAATCATCGCAGGGCATGGGCGTGTACTTGCTGCCCAACGCATGGGAATGACACAAGTCCCGTCTATCTTGATCACGGGTTTAAACGAGGCTCAACAAAAAGCACTCGTCATTGCAGACAACCAACTTGCTCTCAACGCAGATTGGGACTTTGGCAAATTGAAGTTAGAGATAGGCGCGTTAGAGGACTTAAACTTTGACCTGAACGTCCTTGGCTTTGAGGACGACTTCCTCAAGGACTTGATGGCAGAAACAACGGACGGTGAAACCGATGCGGATGCTGTACCTGATATCCCAGACGATCCAGTAACGGAGCCTGGTGATGTATGGATACTCGGTAGGCATCGAGTCATGTGCGGTGATAGTTTATCCATAGACCATGTGGAAAAGCTGTGTGAAAACCAGTTGGTAGATATGTGGCTCACTGATCCTCCGTACAACGTCGCTTATGTTGGCAAGACAAAGGACGCGCTAACGATTGAGAATGATCAAATGGGTGACTCTAACTTCAGGGAGTTCCTGCGTGATTCGTACTCGGCAGCAGATGCGGTGATGAAAGCAGGTGCTGTGTTTTATATATGGCATGCTGACTCCGAGGGCTATAACTTCCGAGGAGCTGCGCACGACGTTGGTTGGACGGTCAGGCAATGCTTGATCTGGAAGAAGCAAACAATGGTCATGGGCAGACAGGACTACCACTGGCTACATGAACCTTGTCTTTACGGGTGGAAGGAAGGAGCCGGACACCTTTGGGCATCGGATAGAAAGCAAACAACCATCCTGGAATTTGACCGCCCGACTCGCTCTACAGAACATCCAACGATGAAACCTGTGGAGTTATTCGCTTATCAGATGTTAAATAATACGAAGGGCGACGACATCGTACTGGATAGCTTTGGCGGTTCAGGCACGACTATAATCGCTGCTGAAAAGTATGGACGACGTGGTAGGGCGATGGAGTTAGATCCAAAGTACTGCGACGTGATCGTCCAGAGATGGCAAGAATTTACAGGGAAGGAGGCTCTGCTTGAGCAGGATGGCCGACCCTTCAGTGAGGTGAAGAATGTCAGACAAACCGGTGGGCAGACCACGGATTGAGATAACCAATGATGAATGGCAGAAGATCATTGGCTTGATTCGTATCCAATGCACCGCAGAGGAAATCTGTGGAATTTATGGTTTCTCCGAGGACACTTTGTCCAGGCGAATCGCAGATACGGATTGGCTCGAAGCATCTAGTTTTGCGGAGCTATATAAAAAGCATCAGCATGAGGGAAAGGCCTCTTTGAGACGCGCTCAGTGGAAGGCAGCTCAAGATGGCAATGCAACCATGCTTGTATGGCTTGGCAAAAACATGCTCAACCAAACCGATAAGCAGGATATCCAGTTATCAGGTGACGAGAACGCTCCGCTTGCTTTCAAGTGGCAGGATTGATGAAGGTCATCGAGATCAACTACAAGCCTCGTCCTGAGATGCGTCCGTACCATAGTCGAACCGAGCGCTTTGCGTGTATCGTCGCGCATCGTCGTTTCGGCAAGACTGTTGCTGCAATCAATGACCTGATTAGAACTGCCCTGACGCTGCAAAAGCCTCAAGTGCGTGTGGCATACATTGCTCCGTACTACAGACAGGCCAAAGCTATCGTCTGGGACTATGCAAAGGAGTTCACCAAGAATGTCCCTGGTTGCCTCGTTAATGAGTCGGAGCTTAGGATTGATTTTCCTAATGGCGCTCGTCTGCGCTTATTCGGTGCAGATAACTATGATGCTATGCGTGGGCTGTATTTTGACAGCGTGGTTCTTGATGAACCGGCTGACTTCCCTCTTGGTGCTTGGCCTACGGTCATCAGACCAGCGCTTGCGGACAGGAAGGGCTCGGCCACGTTCATTGGTACGCCCAAGGGCAAAAACGAGTTCTGGGAGACTTACCACTTAGCGCTGCAAGACCCATCTTGGTACTGCGCCATGCATAAGGCATCCGAAACTGATTACCTGGACGACGATGAGTTAGAAGAAGCCAGGAAGATCATGGGAGAGGATCGGTACGATCAGGAGTTTGAATGCAGCTTTGAGGCAGCAATTGCGGGTGCGTACTACGGCACAGAGATGAAGGCAGCGACTACTGAGGAGCGAATCACCTCAGTACGGTACGACAGAACGATTGGCGTTATAACGTCATGGGATTTAGGTGTTGGCGATAGCACTGCGATTTGGTTCATGCAGCCAATGCCGAACGGTGACTTCCATGCGATTGATTACTACGAGTGCAGTGGCGTTGGTCTTGACCACTACGCTCATGTCTTGCAGGAGAAGGGTTACGCTTACGAATACCACATCCTCCCGCATGACGTGCAAGTGAAAGAGTTGGGTACCGGGAAGTCTCGCCTGGAGACCTTGGACAGCCTGGGCGTTCGCCCTGTTGAGATTGCTCCGAAACTGATGGTGGACGACGGTATTCAACAGGTGCGGATGATGCTTGACCGCTGCTGGTTTGACGCTGAGAAGTGTGATCGAGGGATTGAAGCACTGCGTCAGTACCAGCGTGACTTTGATGAGAAAGGCAAGACCTGGCGTGGTAGGCCAAAGCACGATTGGACGTCTCACGGGTCTGACGCGATGCGTTACTTTGCAGTTGGGTATCGAGTCCAGTCCGAGTCTTGGGGGCAGCCTATTCGCAGAAGTCTTTCTGGTGTAGTATAAAGTCCTGGAAAACTCTATCGGACGCAGGGCATGGCATCAATTTGGGACGATATCGTTGCAGCAGTCGCAAGTAAGGAAGTTCCTTTAGAAAGCGCTGTTGATCAGATTGAGATGATGGGCTTCCCCCGTGGGACGGCAACCAAGATAGCAACTGGCGAACTACCGATGGACGCTGCGTCCCGTGAAGCTCGTCGCGTTGAGCAGAATTTCATTGATCCTGTTTACCACTCTGGAAACCTTGAAGGCATTACAGAGATAGACCCTCGACGCGTCATGTGGGCATCTGATAACCCTGCCGTGACTGCTGGCTATGGCCGATCTGGTGCTGACACGTATCCTGGGACGGGTAACGCAGGATATCGCTTATACGTTAATCCTGAGAATTACGCTTCCTACAATGCCGAAGGTGCGATGTGGGAGAATCTAGAGATGCCTCTCAACGACATTGTAATGCCTGATGGTACGAAGGTTCCTATCACTCGCGTCAACCCAGATGATCCAACCTACACGTCAACAGACGATGTGGCGCAGTTTGTAACAGGGCAGCGTGGCGCGAACGAGTCCATTGATATGGATTACGCATCAGGCGTGAAGATCAAAAACGTCGATGACCCAGGCGGGAACTATGAAGCCTCCCGTTTAGTTGCTGAGAGTATGGGTCTCGGTGGCGATGAAATCACAGACCTCACTGAAGGCTACGGCATGACCAACTACGGCATCGTCAGCCCTGAGTCCGTAAGGCTTGAGGGTGCAGCGTTTGACCCAGAGAACGTCGGCAAACCTTATCTCATGGGTGCGGTAGGGAATGAATCACCTGGCGTCCTGGATCGAGCGACAAGCCTGGGTGGAACGGCTGCTGACCTGGCGACGCAAACCTGGGACAACATGAGCCTCTTAGACAAGGCTGCTCTAGTTACGTCCCCACTTCCGATTGTTGGTACAGCTACAGGCGTGGCAGCCGATGTGATGAACATGGTCAATAATCCAGAGGAGCGGACACTTCTGAACACCGCCCTCCTAGCATCTAACTTTATACCAGGCAAAAAGATGGCTGAAGTCGGCAGCATGATCGTTGATGCAAGTGGAAATGCAGTGAAGAAGATCACAGATACTTTTAAGAATGTTCCAGAGGCTGATTTAGGCGTAGTTAACGATTCATTTGATCAAGTTGACAGCAGGATTAATCAACTCAAGATGAAAGATGAGTCGCTCAAATCTCCATCGCAGCGTAGAGATGAAAGGTATACAACCCCTCAAAACCTATCGGAAGAAGAACTCAAAGAGTACAATGAGTTAAGCGATAGACGTTATCGAGCGTCAATTGCAGGAAAAACAGGTGAGCCAACAAGCTCAATTCTTCAGATACTGCGAGGCGAATAATGGCCATCACCAGCTATTCTAATCTCAAGACAACGATAGCGGACTTCTTAAACCGCGACGATTTGACGGCTGTGATTCCAACGTTTATCCAGCTTGCTGAGTCGCAGATGAATCGTGAGGTTCGCCATTGGCAAATGGAAAACCGTGTTAGTGGCGTTCAGTCCCAGGGCGATCAATATATGCAAGTCCCTGCTGATTGGGTTGAAACGATAAGGCTGCATTTAACCGGCAATGGCACGTCAGTCGTTGAGCTTCTTAGTTTGTCTGGAATGGCGGACAAGAGGGCAAAGTCGTCTGATACATCCGGCACACCAGCTTTCTATGCACACGTCAGAGGTGAGTTTGAGCTGTACCCAACCCCTTCAGGCGAGACAAATTTCGAGCTTCTCTACTATCAGAAGATTCCTGCTTTGTCTGACGGGACAACTACCAACTGGCTTCTTGAGGATGCTCCGGACGTTTATTTGTATGGCGCACTTCTTCATTCGGCACCTTACCTCCAGGAAGATGTCCGCTTGCCTGTTTGGGCGCAGATGTATGCGGCAGCAGTGCAGAACCTAAATAACCAATCTGAGCGAGTTAAAAACTCAGGAACTGGTATTAGACTCAACATCAGAGGACTTGGATAATGTCATTCTCAAATTACCTTGAAAACAAGATGCTTTTGCACGTTTTCGACAATACAGCTTACACATCGCCAACTACCACCTACGTTGGCCTTTTTACCACCAATCCAGATGAGGATGGTTCTGGCACTGAGGTGTCTGGCGGATCGTATGCTCGGCAATCAGCTTCTTTTGCTGTTACCGATAACACTGCGACAACAGATGCGGTCATCGAGTTTCCTACTGCCACAGGAACCTGGGGAACTGTAACTCATATTGGTATATACGATGCTGTATCAGCTGGGAACCTCCTGGCATATGCTGCACTGACAACCAGTAAGTCTATTGCCTCTGGCGATGTGTTCCGCATCCCAACAGGCGACATTGATATCACGCTGGACTAATCAATGTCAGGGCGCGGCTACGGTGTCGGCAACTATGGTGACAGCCTATATGGGATCACCAATTACATTGATGGCGCTGCAACCGCTACTCCTAGTGCGTCTGTATCGGCAAACGCCACTGCGACATTTGTTTCTAGCCAGCCTCAGCAGATTGACGCGACTGTTACAGCCACGGCTGATATGGTCAGAGTTAAGTCTGTTGAAGGGATTGTTGAGTCGGCAACTGTCGTTGTTTCAAACGCAGAGGTTGTTTATGTATCAAACGCAGCATTATCAATTGCATCAACAGCCACAGCAGAATGCGAGCGCGTTCGTTTATTCGGCAGTACAATAGCGATACAATCATCCGTAACGGCTTACGGTATAGAAAAGTGGGAGCCAATTGCTGTTGGCGCACAAACATGGAATACAATTGCGGCAGGATCGCAGACTTGGACAGAGGTAGCTTAAATGGCTGATACAACCACTACGACTTACGGGCTGACTAAACCAGAGGTTGGAGCCAGCCAGGACACATGGGGTACGAAACTCAATGCGGATCTCGATAGCATCGATGATTTGCTGGACGGGACGACTCCTGTTACCGGAATCGACATCAACTCAGGATCGATTGACGGCACAGCGATTGGGGCTGCTTCTGCGTCCACTGGCGCGTTCACCACAGTCAGCGTATCTGCTGCCGCAACAGGCAATGTCACCGCTGAGAACGATGGCTCATTTGACCTGGCCACTGGTAACTTCTTCACTTGCACACCGACAGCGGCATTTGATCTGACGTTCACCAACGAGGCGACAGGACTGTCCGGCATGATCTACCTCAGCAACACAGCGAACTACACTGCGACTGCCGATGCTGACGTACACATCTCAGCGGCAGACTTGACAGCGATCAGTGCGACAGGCGCGTACATCATCAGCTACTACTGCCCAGACGGTACAAACGTCTACCTATCAGCATCAGCGGCTCTGACAGAAGGCTCATAACATGGCGTTGTTACCAAGCGGTATAGCGAAAACAGGTGTAGTCCCGTTCCAGATCTACCCCAAGACCATTGACCAGTCATTGCGGTTTGAAGATGGTGATAGTGCTTATCTTCAGCAGACATTTAGCACACCAACCAACCGTAAGGTTTGGAGTTGGTCAGGTTGGGTAAAGCGTGGCAATGTCTCTGATGAAACATTCTTGTTTTCTGCTGATTCTGCTACTGGGTCAAACAGCCGTGCCGGTATACGCTTTGAGAACAGTGATGAATTACGCATCTTTTTTAATGGTGCGGCATCTGGTGAGCTAAAGACAGCTGCTAAGTATCGTGACCCGTCAGCTTGGTATCATGTTGTTATTGCATTTGATAGCACACAAGCTACTGCCTCTAATCGTGTAAAGATGTATGTCAATGGTGAGCAAATCACAGCATTTGCAACATCTACATATCCATCGCAAAACTCAGAGTTTGATTTCAATAATAACGTGATCCATCGTGTTGGAATGGATATGGCTAACACAGCTAATGGATTTGACGGCTACCTAGCCGAAGTTCACTTTGTGGACGGCACAGCCTACACAGCCGATGACTTTGGTGAACTGCGTTCTGGCATCTGGGTTCCCAAGGACGTTGATGTCACCTACGGCACAAACGGGTTCTACCTAGACTTTGCAGACGGTGCGGCTATCGGTGACGATGAGTCTGGCAATGCGAATGACTGGACAGCAACCAACCTAGTTGCAAGTGATGTAGTCCCTGACTCGCCTACGAATAACTTTGCGGTGTTGAGTCCGTTAGAAAACAATACTGGTGCATCATCAGATGTTGCTTTTAGAGAAGGTAACTTACGTTTTTACTTGCAAGACACTTCGGGGCTGTCTGTTAGTGGCAACTTTGCACCTACGTCTGGTAAGTGGTATTGGGAACAGTATGTAGAAGCAAATGGCAATAACGGGTATTGGTCAGGATTAACTCCTGCGAACTTGTTCAAAGCAGCTGCTCCGGCAGATGGAGTAGGCTATTGGGCAGGAGGCAGTATCCGCATTGAAGGTGTTGATGATGCTACTGGACAGACAACATATACAGCGGGTGACGTTGTTGGTATTGCTGTTGACTTAGATGGAGGCACTGTTGATTTCTACAAAAACGGTGGCTCAAGCGTTTACCAAGCAGACTTACCATCAAGCATTACAGATAATGGATTCAAGCCTAACACTAGTAACGGTACAAACAGCGGTGACCAGCTAGGCATTTACAACTTCGGCCAAGACTCCACATTCGCAGGTAACTTATCAGCAGGTGGCAACACAGACGCTAACGGCATCGGAGACTTTGCATACGCACCTCCATCGGGCTTCTTAGCTCTTTGCACTAGCAACCTACCCGATCCTGTTATTGACCCTGGACAGGAAGCCACAGCAGACCAACACTTCAACGTCTATACCTACACAGGTAACGGTGCATCCCAGTTAATTGGCGATGTGGTGCGGGAGATTCCTGATACGGTTTCTATTGACCAGAGTCTCCGGTTTGACCACGCAGGAAGCACATACCTGACTTTTGACCCCATAGCAGATGGCGACAAAACTGAATGGACATTCTCCACTTGGTTCAAGCGTACAGGTGCTGAAGCTCGGATGATCTTTGGGCAGGGGACAAACGGCTCAAACAATCGGGACGTTATCTATTCAGAGGCCACTGGCGAACTTCAGGTTGCGTCTTACGGCGGGAGCTATGTATTCCAGTTTGTGACAGATCGCATCTTTATTGACTCAGCGGCTTGGTATCACCTTGTTGTTGCCTATGATTCTTCTGAAGCAACAGACACTGATAGAGTAAAGATTTGGGTGAATGGATTACTCATCACTAATTTCAGCACCAACAACAAGCCCGCATTAAACGCTTCTACTGCTCACTTTAACTCAGGCTCGCCGCAGTACATTGGTAGGTACATCGATCAAGGCGCTCACTGGAATGGTTATCAGGCAGAAACCCACTGGATTGACGGAACAGCGTACGCCGCCACAGACTTTGGTGTGTTTGATGCCGATGGTATTTGGACTCCAATCACGCCATCAGTAACTTATGGAGCCAATGGGTGGCACATTGATTACAGTGCGGCAAGCTACACTGATAACGGCTCTGACCCTGATACTTTTGCAGATCAAGCAAACAGCAACGATTTTAGTGCGTATGGCATTGCGGCAGAAGATATTGTGCCTGATACACCTACGAACCAGTTTGCTGTACTGGACTCAAACCGCAAGCCCGCACACGTTACCTTGACTGAAGGCAACCTTGTTTCGCAAGTTTCAACAGCGGGCTGGGAAGCCTTTAAAAGCGCGATTGGCGTTACATCTGGAAAGTGGTATTGGGAAATTAAAGTAGCAGATGATGGCCGTCAGCAGGTCGGCGTGATGCTTGAATCTTCCGATGCCGTTGATATTCCGGACGTTTATATTCGAGCCGGATTGTGGAACATATATTACACAGGGGACTTGTACGCTGATGGAGCAGGTGCGGTAAATCTTGGCTTTACCTTTGGCGGTGATGACGTTTTGTCAATTGCGTTTGATGCAGACACGGGACAATTTTGGTTGCGTAAAAATGGGGATGCTTGGTTCAACAGTGGCGATCCAGCGACAGGAGCAAATCCGCTTTTCACAGTCCCGACTACTGAACGTATCTTCCCGTCATCCAGTATCTACTACACCGCATCAAGATCACGTTGGAACTACGGTGCAGATGCAACCTTTGCAGGGGACGACACTGGATCAGCAGGGCCATACTCCGATGACAACAGTGTAGGTGAGTTCTACTATCAACCGCCTACTGGCTTCTTAGCCTTAGCAGAAAACAACCTCATCCAGTACGATGACAACCCACTAGAAAGCCCTGACTTTGTGTGGATCAAGAATCGTGAAGCGGCTTGGCATCATGTGTTAGTTGATTCTGTGCGTGGTGGCTCTGCTACGTTAGCTTCTAGCGCAACTGATGCAGAGGTTGATCCGGGCGGCAGGGGTTATGTTGAATCTTTCAACAAGAATGGATTTGTAGTTACTAGCGGTGCATCTGGCGATGAAAGAACCAACGATGCAGGGGTTGATTACGTTGCTTGGACATGGAAAGCAGGTGGCACTGCTGTCCTAAACGAAGATGGCTCTATTGACTCACAGGTGTCTGCGAATCCCGATGCAGGGTTTAGTATTGCGTCTTACACGGGAACAGGGTCACAAGCAACTGTTGGACATGGATTATCTGAAGCACCTGAGATGGTGATTATCAAACAACGTAGTGGCTCAGAGACTTGGGTTGTTGGTCATGAAAGTCTTGGGTGGGCTAACGTCTGCTTGGATTTAAGTTCAACAGCCGCATCAAGTGGAGCAAAGTATGTCTGGGGTAATCCAACAGGGCAGACTCCAACAACTACTACATTTGGCATTGGTACTGATAACGATGTCAATAACAACACAAGTACATACATCGCATACTGCTTCCACAGCGTTGACGGTTTCAGCAAGGTGGGTGGATATACGGCCAACAATTCTACTGATGGGCCATTCGTTTATACAGGATTTAGACCAAAGTGGATTATGGTCAAAAGATATTCAGGAGATGGTGGTCTAGGCAATTGGCGAATCTGGGATTCAGAAAGGGATGATTACAACATAGCTAACAACGCATTATTTGCCAATTTAACCGATGCCGAAGAGACAGCTGACGCAATAGATATTAATTCTAACGGCTTCAAAATACGAACCACAAACAGCAACATTAATGGGCCTAGTGGCGGCAAGTTCATCTACTTAGCTTTCGCAGAGCAACCATTCAAGTATTCAAACGCAAGGTAATTATCATGTGGACATATCAAGGTAAAGCAATGAAGGCCGGACGCAGTTGGACTGATGTCAATGGCCGTAAGTATCCT
>Ga0209654_1000601_pt1 | contig 33828 bp, 71 predicted proteins | sample SaaInl1SG_22_DNA_FD_184646 | JGI IMG/M metagenome (GOLD analysis project Ga0209654, IMG submission 184646) | Marine microbial communities from expanding oxygen minimum zones in the Saanich Inlet - ESP_161SG_22_DNA (SPAdes) (version 2) | ecosystem: Environmental > Aquatic > Marine > Intertidal... | reverse complement strand
AACTATACGCTATGAACGCCGGAACGTTAGGCGTAACAACGTTTGCACAAATAGAAGACAGTTTGAAAATATTACTACTTGTAATTACAATAGGATATACTGTATCCAAGTGGATACATATTAAAAGAGATAATAACTAATGAAATATTTTAACTACGAAGAATTTGATTCACCTGATATACAAGGTAGTGGCCAACTTATGGATCCAAAGCTTCTTGAAATGATAGATGAAGCTAGGGAGATCTATGGTAAACCAATACGTGTAACTAGTGGATATAGAACAGAGTCTCACAACCGCAAGGTTGGTGGAGTCAGTTCATCTTCGCATTTAAAAGGTTTAGCAATAGATGTAGCGTGTGTGAAATCTGATGATAGATTTGAAATGTTAACTGCATTGTTAGAAGTAGGTTTCAATAGAATAGGTGTTGCAAGTACGTTTATACATGTAGACATCGATAAAGATAAATCACAAAACGTAATTTGGACATATTAATTATGGCATATATACAACATAACTCACCTTTTTCAAAGGTAAGAAAAACGACAAAAGGTAAAGGTAGAAATTTTTTATCTACAGAAGAAGGAGCTGGTATGACAGAGGCTGGCGTAAAAAAATATAGAAAAGAAAATCCAGGTAGCAAGTTAAAAACAGCCGTAACAGGTGATGTTAAACCTGGTAGTAAAGCTGCTAAAAGAAGAAAATCATTTTGTGCTAGATCAAAAGGCTGGAAAGGTGAAAGAGGTAAAGCAGCTAGAAGAAGATGGAAATGCTAATATAAAATATAAAACAAAAAAAATGAGTACATTTATGTCAAAACACTGTAGCCCAGTAAGCTATGGTACACCACTAGAAAAGAAAAGTTGCAGTGCTGCTAATTACGGATCGCCATTAGACCAAAAAATTGACACAAAAGCTATTGGTCAAGCTGCGAAAGATGCTAAAGAATACAAGCAATATGTAGAAAAAGCAACTGCTCCGTATGAAAAACGCCAAACAATGAAAAATCTAAGCAAAGAAAGCTATGAAAGAGCTCAAAAAGCTAAAGGGGTTAGTAGTTACGCTGGATATCATATGGGTAAAAAAATGCAAGCAAACGGAAGTAGACCTCCTCAAGAAGTTAGAGATCAATTCTATGAAGGTCAGTATACAAAGTATGCAACTATTAGAAAGCCTGAAGAAATAAGTAAACTTAAAAAAGATTTAAATATAAACCACAACGCACCTTTGAATCAAAACGCTTCAAATAATGATGCTGAAGCAAAAAGATTAATGAAAAAAATAAAAAAAGATGCAAAAAACTGGGAAAGCAGTATGACGCCTGAAGGAAGACCTAAGCCTGGAGTAAAGTCTGATAGCTTATATAGAGTTTACGAAACAACAGCTAGAAAACTACATAAAAAAGGTTTATTAGATAAGTCAGGTTATGGCGATGCTTTTGACTTTGATTAATAAATTATGGGAAAGTTTTTAATAAAAATCGGAAATAAATTAGTTTCATTTAACATATATTTAAAAGGTGAATGGAACTCGCTACTATATAAATTAATGTTTAAAAAAGAAAAATAATGAAACCATTTACATCAAAACACTGCATGCAGTACTTAACAAAGGAATCACCCTTGAATCAAGGATTGAAACAACTACACAATAGACCAGTTCAACAAAAACCCATGGAAAGAAAACCGGACGTTGAACCTATGAATCTTCCAGAACTAGCTACGCCAAAATTAAAAGAGCAATATCGTAAAAAAACTGGACCTACAGGTATAGCTCCAGAAAAACAAAAATTTGCTCCAGCTAAAGATACCAAAACCGGTAAAATTTATCCCAACGGTGATGCAAGCATACCTCCAAAATCAGAGAATAGACCTGATAAAGAAACCTTTAAAAAATATAAAAAATAAATAAGGAACAAAATAAACTGGGCGTACCATACCCAAAAGTTCCTGTAACCAAGAAAGGGGAAGTCGTAAGACCTCCCCTTTTTTTAATTATCCATCACAAGCCAAACAATCTTCACTCATTGCTTGTTGTGCTATATCTCCACGAAGCACTGATTCTGTCCTCGTATAATATAAAGTTTTAATACCATTTTTCCAAGCTTGCATGTGTACTTGATTAATCCATTTAGGTGTTGCTATACTAGGAAAAGCTAGATTTAAACTTACTGCTTGATCAATGTATTGCTGTCGTATACCAGCTTGATTAACTAACTCTAATTGATTAATCTCCTTAAACGTCTTAAATACTTCTTTCGCAGGGATTTCGTGTGGGCCAATAACAACCCCATCAAGCTCAGATAAACCTTGAACGCTACCACCATCTGCGAGTATTTTATCCCAAGTTTCATTTGTGTTTATTTTAAGTTTTCTTAATAGTTTTAATAACGTAGGATTTTTACGTATAAAAGTTCCTTTAGCTGATTGCTCTGTAAATACATTGGCAGCCCAAGGCTCTATTCCAGGCGAGATATTCCCTGAAAGCTTTGAATTACTAACAGTGGGAGCAATAGCACGCAAGTGAGTATTACGCATGCCAGTACCAACACACCACAAAGGCTCGCCATAAATTTCAGCAAGATCTCTACTAGCCCTTTCGCTTTCAATTTTGAGTTGCGAAAAAATCTTCCTAGTTTCAAACTGAGCAAGTAGACCCTCGAAAGGAATGCTTTTCTCTTGGAGATATGTATGCCATCCGAGGACTCCCAGACCCAATGCTCTCCCTTTCTGTGCAGATCGAACAGAGTTTTCGAAGCCGCGTAATCCTTTGGCTCTCTGAATAAATTCTTCCATAACTCCGTCAAGAAAGAACGTGGCGTCATATATAAGGTTAGTACCCTTCCATTCTTCATATTTTGCTAAATTTAATGATGATAAACAACAAACAAAGCTGTGGTTTTCATCTGTATGTAATGTAATTTCTGAACATATGTTTGTCATATGTACTTTTAATCCATTTTGCTTATATGCTTTTGGATTTGCTTTGTTAGTGTTTCCTTTAAATAATATATACGGTTCTCCAGTTGCTTTTCGCTTTCTAAGTAGTTTACTCCATCTATTTCTAGCTTGCGCATCTCCTTGTTCAAGCTTACGCATAAACTTGTCACCAACAACTGCGCATTGATGTAAGTTAAGCGACTGTCTGTTGACATCTCCTTTTGGTTCTCGTATTTCAAGCCACTCTTCAAAATCGTCGTGCTCAATGTTAATGTTAACTGAAGCAGCTCCTCGTCTGACAGATCCTTGATTAGTTGCAAGAATCGTTGAGTCGTATATTTTGCAGAAGGGTACAACTCCGTCTGATGTTCCATTTCCTGTAATTTTAGCGCCAGCGGGTCTAATCATATTAACTCCAATGCCAACTCCACCGCCGTGCTTAGCGAGTAGCATCATTTCTAAGTTTTTGCTTCCTATATCTTGAATAGAGTCAGCAACATCAATTCCAAAGCAGCTAATAGGAAGGCCACGATCAGTACCAGTGTTACTGAGTACAGGCGACGCCAGACAGAGCCATCCGTTCCAGATATATTCAAAGAACGTTTCCGCCATTTCTGGTTTATATAATCTACGAGCAACTGTTTTAGCAACTCGCATGTAAGCTTCTCTCGGTGACTCGTCGTAGAGTAAATATCCCCCGGATATAGTCTTCTTGTATACGTCGTTATTACCCCACGCAGGGTAATCTTCACCTTTTTTCCAGTTTTCATTCCAACTCATTATTTATTTTTTGTATTTCATTTAACACTTCTTCACTTGTTTTCAAAGTCTTATACTTACTATCTTCTATATTTAATACCCATCTACCTTTTTCTGATCTTAATAAACCTTCACAGTGATCACTAGCAGTGTAATCTTCTCCTTTTTTCCAGTTTTCATTCCACATTATGTTAGTAAGTGTGTTATCCAGGCTAAAAGCCCATTAATATTAAGTGCTACAAGGTTCCATTGTTTTCTATATGACGTCTGAACCACAACGCATATAAACCCTAGTATATATAACTCAGGTGTTATAGTCCATTGAGCAGCAATTAAAAAACCACTGCCCATGTAACCTATTCTAATTGCCAGACGTTCTTCAGCTTTCAGCCTTCGTCTCTGTACTAGCTTTCTCAGCAACTTGTGTTTTAAGCTTGTCGATTGCTTCCTCATAATCTGGCATTTGTTTAATTGTTTCTAATGTTCCTACGGCTAGATCTTTTAAATAAGCATTTTCATCTAGCAGTTGTTGTACAACACCAATCAAGGCTTGTATCTTTTTTTCTAGCAGATCAACTCTACTACTCTTTTGACTTTTCATATAATTGTTCGTATATTTCTTGTTCTGTTACTATATTACCAAATGTCTTCGAAGTCTTCCCCTTCGCCAGCCTTCGAGTAATCCGTTGGCCTAATTGCGAAAAAATCAGTATGAGTGACCCCGCCGGTAAGATGATAGAACCAATCAAGATTAGACGCTGCATTCTTGTCATACGGGAAATAGTTCCCCAAGTCAACGTAACCAAGTTCAACCAGTTTTTCATTTGCTCTCTTTTTTATAAAATGTTTTAAATCATTAGACTTTATGCCTTCAATATCACCCATTTCAAACATTTTGTCTATATACTTAGTTTCAAGCTTTATCATGGTTTCCGCAGCTTTTATTATATCTTCTCGACATAAATTCAATAATTGATTATTTTCGCTGCACATATCGCGGAAAAGCTTGCAACCCATTTTACTGTGTAAACTTTCATCGCGAACAGACCATTTCATTTGCTGCCCGATACCTTTAAGTAAATTGCGAAGCTGAAAACTATAAAGCACTGCAAAAGCACTATACAAGCTAACTCCTTCAGCGAAGGCTGAAAATATAGCCAAGCTTCTACCAATATCCACTGGATTGCTACTGTCACAAGCAACCAAATTATCAAATCTTTCAGACGTGGCCGGTTCGTGTAAGAATGCTTCATAATCTTCTAGTTTTAATGTTTCATTTAAATAACTATATGCAACTGCATGTACTGTCTCTTGTGAGCCAAACATCATTGCCATCTGCCTGATCTCGTGTTTAGGAAACCACGATACGACTTTCTGGGTCCAGTAATCTGAAACGGCACATTCGGTCTGCGCGAAGCCAAGAAGTATGTTCCCAACGAGGTGTTTTTCTTTTTCATCTAATTTTTCTTTCCAATCTTTAATATCGCTCTGCATTGATATTTCGGTATGCAACCAAAATGCTTGAGCTTGTTTTAACCAGCCTTCTGTGTAATACTCAGGGTACTCAAAAGGCTTATATGCTATTCTTTCGTCGAATAATCCCATTATAAATCCATTATTTGTTTTATTGTTAGTAATTCATGTTTCCAGGCATCAATATAAGCCATTGTATCGGCTTTTTTAGTTGACATTGATACTTTATCCATATCATCTAAAATAGATCTTATAAACACGTCTATAGTGTGTAGTTGTGTTTCTGTATCTTGATCCATTATTTATAAACTTCTAATGCTATATCTATAAATGGCAAATATAATACATGTGTTGTCTGATTGTCTTCTTCGTATGTTCTAGCTCCTAGTAATACACCTGGATACGTACCTATTGATAGGCTCCATACTTTTTTTGGTTCTTCTTTCATATGTTTTTACTTAGTATTAATGGTGATTCGTCTTTGTTTGTTGACACAAAATAGCACGTGTCATTGTCTTCTACTATTATGTTTTTATTTTTAAATGTCTTAGGATATTTTTCTAAGACGTAGTTAATAACATTTGATTCCATATTGATCTTGTAATTCTACTAGTTCTTTATATTTAACTCTACCTCTAATTTCCCAGCTCCATTTGACAAACTTATCAATCTGGCGCTCAGCGTATTTTTGTCTTGCTATCCTTTTCGCTTGTCCAGGATCAATCTTACTGTTTCGTCGCATTCTTTTTGATTTTGTGGTTTGTACAATGTTACGTTAGGAAATTGATTCATAACTAATCTTTTAAATAACTTCCAACGCATTGGAAATGATTCGTTAGCTCTACCTTTTGTTTCAATTATAAAATCATCGCCAATAAAATCTGGTGTATACTTAATAGGTAGTATGCGTTTGCAACCTCTATTTTTGTAATCACCTTTGCCATTAGCCTGTCTTTCATAAACTTCATTATCAAAATGAAAACCAGCTAACAAAACAAAAGTCTCTCCTTCGTATTTAGCTTTTATTTTAGCTTTTTTTAAAGCCATATACATATAACGCTCAAGGCCAGAAGCGAAGTTGATGCCATCATATGACACCTTCTTCGACTGTACTGGACCTTTTTTTCTACGTTTTCGTTTATAAGGTATTTTCTTCATTTACTTCTATATCGTGATAGTGTAAACCATCGTTACCATTTTGACCAACTATATTAATTCTATTGATCATAGCCTCTTCGATCTCATCAGACAAACAACGTTTAGCAGCTTCAATATATAATAAAGCATCCATTAGTTCTTCTTGAACATCAACTAAGAAACGGTTGAGGTCTTTTTCTTGACCTTCTATTTCTTGCATCATTGTAGCGCCATACTTTTGCTGACCAATAATACTACGTTGATCCATTTTTTTAAGTACTGCTAGTACTATTTCGTCTTTAGTGTCTATCTTCATTACAGTGTTTGTTTTACAAATGTTCCGTTAATCATTTTGCCTTTTCGATTAGCTATTTCATTATAAGCTGAATCTATACAGTCTTCAATATTGAAGTTTTCAAGTCTTGCTAGATTTGTTAATACAACAACCATATCGCCGATAGCGTCGACTACTTCAGGTATATCTCTATCTAGTAAAGCTTTAGCTAGCTCTCCAGCTTCTTCCATAAGCTTAACATATTGCGTATGAGAATTACCTTTGTCGTATATACCTCTTTCATTAGCCCAAGATCTTATAAGATCAAATCTGTTTGGAACTTTGTCTACACTAGTATTGTATTTAAGCTTAGTTTGATTATGTTTTGGATTAAAAAAGGCTTCGTAAAAAGCCTTGTTGTAAATATAGCTTCGATTGTCATTATACATCGAGGTTTTAGCGTTATGCTCTATCCAAGGTATGTTTTCTTTAGTAATTTTAAATTCATAACCTTGTGGTGTTGTCCAGCTTAAACCTAAGTTATCCATTAAATGGCCTTTTAGTTTACTCACTGGAACTGGAAATGTACTTGTTTGCTCTGTTGGGTTTATATTCATATTTGATTTAAATAAATTTTTATATAATGTTCTATCTTTCCTGTAGCCATAAGACTGTTGAAGTTCTATTTCCTTGTCTGATATAAAATCTATATCATCGCTAGTAAGTAGAACTTCGTATTCGTCTGCAGCGTAACCTTGTTGCTGCGTAACCCGACTATTAAGATCACGTGTGACACCGATCTTTTTACCCGGTATGTGGTATAAATAATACATAATTATTTTTTCTGCATTAATACCAAGCCGTTATAGTCTCCATAAAACCTAGAATACATTTTATCTCCAATAAAATAATATTTTATCAAAACTTCGTATCCGTTTTCTTCGTTATATAGTTTTGTTTTAAAACTATTTTCTTCTTGATTTATTATTTTTTCTTCTATATAAGAGTTTTCTTCAAAACTAAAGTTAAAAACTTTTAAAATAGCATATTCACTAGTTATAATAACTGTAGTGTGACTTGAAGTATCACTCGTCCAAGCACCTTCAAATTGTTGTTGAGCTTGAATACTTAAAGAAAAAATAAGTAAAAGTGTTATAATTGTTTTTTTCATAATTTATCGTTATATAAGTGCATATTATGTGCGTGGTGGTAATACCAACCTATTTCTAAATTTAATCTGTCTGCAATCATTTTTTGTAATGATGAAAACTGATACTGATCATTGCAGAAACCGTACCAGACGTCGTTAGAACGCATATAGACAGACATACACAACTGATCATCTACAATTGTAAACTGTACGGCATAAGTACAAGGCGTATCTGTCTTATATTTGTCATATTCTTTACCGTCATAAATAGATATTGCTGCATGTCTAGTCTTTTTATTTGTTTTAAGTTTAGCACACACATAATCTATCTGAGCTTTACGTTTCCATTGATAACCGTAGTTTGAATTAACATTACCATGCTCATCAGCCATACGTTTCCATATTGGCGGTATTTTACCATATAACTCACCAAGCTTGCTTATGTTTGGATCACCAGACAAATACCATTGCCATTCTGCTTCAGCATATTTTAAACTCCAATTACGCTGCTCGTTTATTATATGATTGTTCTGAGGATCTCTAATATAAAACCCACAGTTAAACAAAGCTTTAGTATTATCAAAATCTAAGCCATTTATAATGACTTCATCTAATAATGCTTCATAAGCTTCATTTGCGTTGTCAAAGCTGTTTCTCATATTTGTTATAATAATATTTATAGTATTCATAAATCTTAATCCATATATCAGCTTTAGTGTAGCTGTTAGGATCTTCATTGGTTTTATTATTGTTAGTTATAACAATAGACCATCTAGCCTCAGTTAATGCTTTAGGAGCAATATATATGTTGTTGTTTATACACCAATGATAAGCTTTAAACTCTAGCTCATCAGGCATATAACTACCCATATTTACTCTACCTTTTTTAGCCATTATTCCCAAGGCATTTTTTCATTTCCAATATTTATTGGTTCATGAGGTATAAAACAACCAGACTTAGGTTCCCATTTAAAATGGGCTTCTTCACCGTTTTGCCCTAGGTTTTGAAACTTAACTTTAAGTACTTTAGCTTTAACTGTTTTAGCTTCATAATCTCTATGAACTAATATACCGTGATAACTAGCATCGTACCATTCACCACCACCTTTAATATTGTACATAGTCGGCTCTTCTATTTTACCGTCTTTATCTTTGTACATTTTGGTTGGGTGAGCTACTACAAAAACTAATACATCAAACTTCTTAGCAAACGTTTCTATTTTAGTTAAATACTCCATTGTATATCTATTGACGTCTTCTGTTTTACAGTCAACGTCTCTGACTTTATTAAATGGATCGATAACAAGGCATTTAATGCCTTTACGTTTAACTAGTTCAGCGCCTTTTTTAAGTACCGACTCAAGCGTGTAACGTTCCATATCAATATGAAAGAAGTTACTATTGCAATGATCTGCAACTTGATTCCATTTATCACCGTGTATATCAGCTGATGTTGGCATACCTTGCCAAACCTTACGCATTAATTTATGTGCGTGAAGGTAAGTTGGGACATTTTCTGGACTAGCAAACGCCGTCTTCCAGCCATAGTTTTGGTTATACCCAACAACCATTTGGTCGACGAAATCCGACTTCCCGCTACTTGGAATACCAGTAACAGTAATAAATTGACCAGTATAAGTTGAAAAGATGTCATCAAAATTTTGCAAGCCAATTTGAAATCCTGGTTTAAACCCGTTACGAACAAAGTCCGTGACTTCGTCCTCAATGTCCCTAAATGTCGTGACATTTTCAAGTGGAACGGGCCTCGCCCCTGAAATACGCTCTGATAGTTTTTCTTGTCCATATTTAATTAGATATTCGTTAGCATCTTTACAATCATCAAACGATGCTAAGTAACATACTTCAGATCCTAAACGTCTAACTAATTCAGCTTGTAACGCTTGACCTGCTTCGTCTGTATCAACTGCTAGTATTATTTTTTCTTTATCTTCAAAATAATCTATACAATTGTCTAAGTATTCTAAGTTGTTTGTATTTAATGTAGCTCCGTTTGGAACTGATATAGCATTTGTAATACCAGCTTCATGTAAAGCTAGCACGTCCATTTCGCCTTCAACTATAACACAATATTCATAACCAATTATGCTATCAATATTATAAAATACTTTTTCAGCACCTTTATATAATTTAAAGTTCTTTCTTCCATCGCGGTATTTAATATTAATTAAATCACCACCCATAAAATAATTGAACTTTATTGTGTTCTCGGGTTTACCGGTTTGTGGCATATATTCAGTACCCTCACCGACCTTGAGATCGGTAAGAGTTGACTGAGATATACCTCTTGATTTAAACCATTCAACAACTTTGCTGTCAGGCGGTTTGATAACCTCTTTTTTGGGTCTTTCATAAACCTTAACAGTCTCGCCTTTACGTTTATACGTGTGCAATTGAAAAGTTGAATTACAGTTATGACAAGTACCGAGACCCCGTTCCCAATCATAAGACGCACATTTTGCCTTTTGATTTTTAGGTTTTCTATCAACAGAACAAAGAGGGCATATACCCTGCTTTTTACCTGCTTCTAGCTTATGTTGATTGAACTCGTCAATCAAAAATCCATTGATCTCTGTTGTCTGCATTTAATTTAATTTAATTATCCATACTCATCTCTACAGTTTGGGCATATATCGCAGAAGTCATATTCTTTCTGCGACATATTTTGCCCACAAAACTCACACTGCATTAGAATGGTAAATCATCGGCAGGTTGAGCAACTGGTGCTGCCTGCTGCGGTTGGTCTTGTCTTGGAGCTGCGGCTACATTATCACCGTTAGTCCATACTACTTGAACGTTACCTAAATAAGTTTTAGCTGCTTTAGTTTCACGTTCTTCTTTTGATTGAGCTACAACAATAGGCCCTTGATTACCAAACTGATCTGGTTCATCATTAAGCGTAATTGTTATGGGTAAGTATTTACCTTTTTTGCCATCAATAATTTTTGACTTATCAATGTTATTTAGATTAATACTTGCTTTAATAATACTTGCCATTATACGTACTGATTTATCTGATTAAACATTCTTTGCAACTGTTCTTTAGTCGCGCCGCTATTCCGCCTTAAGTTGTCTACGGCTTTAACATGGTTTTGATTAGCGTAGAAATTATCTACGTTAGTTTCTAATCCTGTTACACTGCATACTTTGGTTATTGGTGTTGTGGTTTTTCTTCTTGCCATTGTTATAATGTTTGATTAATAAAAAATTGTTGAGGATCAAAATCCTCTGATTGATAAAATAGTTTATACTGTTCTGCTGCTCTTTTTACCTTGTCTTTACCGCGCTCATAAAACTCAGGCGAGCAATCAAATATACCTAGTTGATGAGTGGTTTTGTCAATAACTATAAACACGAATTCATAGCCAAATAACTTGCTGTAAATATAAGCTTGACTGTCGTAGTTGTACTTAGAAGCTGACCAACGAAATTTATTAAGATCTGCAGTTGTCTTTAGATCAATAATAAGCTTTTCGTCGTGATTAACAATATCAGCTTTACCTTTCCAGTTTAAACCTTCAAGCTCTGTAATACCTGGCTTTTCATAGTCTACATTTATACCACGTATCAAATCTTTGCAAACATCATTAGCTAAGACTTTATCAGTCATTAGATCGATTTGATCAACTTCGTGTTGTAGTAGACATAATTCACCGCCAGACATCTCCTTATATGCTCTAGTGTTTCTAGTACTAGCATCGATAATCTTATACTTTTTAAGCTTATCAGGTTCTAGTATAGCTGTGTGGAAATAACCACCAACTAAGAAAGCAGGGCGTGGTGCTTGCTGCTTTCCTAAAGCTAAAGGGTTTGTAAGTAATGTAGAAATATCAGAATTACTAAGGTATTGTTTTCCAAATTCACCGTAATAATGTTCATCATTTTCTAACTTTTTTAATACGTCTTTCATTATAGGGTATTTAACGCACCTTCTACTTCTTTAGAAAGATTGTACTTTTGCTTAATAGCTTCTAATTTACCACCTGCTGTTATATACTGAACCGCTTTTTCATATGCTGGATCTTTTTTTGAGGTTATGGTACTTTTAGTTTTAGCTTTTGGCGCTTTGCCGTGATTGTTTGACGCATCTGAGTCTTGCGTGTCGTCTATTAGGAATAAATTACCTAACGCATACTTCTTTCCATAACTCGACGCAGATCCAAACTGTTGAGGTACTTGCATACCTTTTTGGTTTAGATCAACCCCTACAAGAGCTGAAGCACTTATTGAATCTTTACCGTCACTTATAGTTGCAGTAGATGCAATAATAGGTAGACCGTGAGCTTCAACTAGTTGCTCATCAATTGTTACTGATACTCCTAACTCTAATAGAAAGGGCTTTGTTGCTTCGAGAATGTCTTCGGCTGATCTGAAGTAATATTTGCCGAATGAGTTAAACCTACTTTTTTTCGATTTAAACTTTGTCTGGACAGTAGCCAGTTTTTCGTTTATGGTCATATGGTTTATTGTTTTGGTATATTAATATAATTACACATAATTTTATTGTTTTACATATCTAACTTACACAAAATCAAGCACTTGCGAGTGGTCGACGTTGTCTATTAATTTTTGCACAGCTTGCTTTTTTAGCTCTGAAACACGCACGTGAGCGCTTGTGCCTCTTATAGCTAATTTGCCTGCTATATAATTAGCTGAGTGTTTTTCACAGTCTAAGCCGTAAGATAATCTTAACACTTCATATTCAATATCTGTTAAATGTTTTTTCATTAAACCTTTTAAATAAACATTAAGTATCTGTATGTTATATGGCTCTGATTTATCAGCTATTTGATACATCATATTTTCTTCATCGTCATTGGTTACTTGTGCATCAATACTTAGAAACACGCTATTGAAAAACATAGCAACCATTTTTTTATCTTTTGGGTTTTTACGTATTTCATTAAGCTTATGTTCTGGTATGCGTATACCGCCTCTAGCCATATCTACACGTCGTCTAATGTGCCCTTTTATTCGTTTTGCAAAGAACGACTTTAATGTTTTTTCAATGTCTTCTGAGTCAATTAATTTATCCCAGTCTAATTTGTCTACAGCACGGATCAAAGCTTCAGATCCTATTTGTATTAAGTCATTAATACTTAAGACACCTGAAGCTTGTTGTGTTGTTGAGAATTTACGAGCTAGATTTTCTACGAGAGGTAAAAACTTTACAATAAGTTCATCTCTGGTATAATAGTCATAAAACTTCTCAGAAGGCATAGACTTTTTAAGATCTTCTTTATATCTTATATAATTTTGTACGTTATACTTTTTCATATTCTTCTATTTTATCGTATGCTTGTGACATTAGCTTATTATTAGCATAGTATATATTACCTATGCTCTCCATCCATTCGTTAAATTCTTTACTCATAATTGTTGATTTAAATAATCTTTTTCTTTTTTAAGATCTTCGTGCATATTTCTATGTATTGTTCTAGCTGAACAGTTTAGTAATCCTGCTATTCGACCTATTGTTATTTTCTTACCAAAATCGTTTAGATCAAGCATGCATTGATAAATTGCTTCATCGTCTACACGCTTAGATCTACCGATTAATGTACCTACAATACTCATTTTTTGCTCAGGTGTTAGTCCGCTAAAGTCTTTAAATATAACTTTGCGTTTTTTATTCTTTGGTGGTTCACCGCCGTTTTCAAAAACATCATCTATCATTGACTGTAGCCTCTTATCACTAATAAAAAATGTTACAAAGCCATTTTCTTTATCAGCTATAAACTCATAAATACTAGTTGGTAACAAACCTTCAGGTCTGTCTTGATTAAGAAAATACAAAACATAAAAATGCCACTTTAAAGATTTGTACGTAGTAATCTTAGCCTTGCTATTAAACAAGTGATAACATTCGTGCGTACCATCTTCATAGTATTTATAATGCTCGGTTTCTATAGTCGGTACATCGTTAACAGGATCTCTCCTATATATAACATGCCTATCTATTAACCATTTTATGTTTCTGTTTTGTGACATTAGCCTATTACTTATTTATTATTAGGGGCTGTTGTCACAGTCCCTTGAGGTTGTAAAGTACATATAATTATATGGTTGTTTAAAAATTCATTATTATGAATTTGGTTTTTTAGGTTTTCTAGTTTTCGATTGCTGTTTAATTTTATCTCTAAGTCCATTGTAGTTTGTCTTTATAAGATGGTCGTATAATTTTTTGCTCATTTTTATTTGCTACTTTAAATTTATCTTGTTCATAATAATTCCAATAAGCTGACAAGCTGTCGCCATCAACTTTATATTCATCTGGCATACACTGTGGAGGTTCTGTAAAACCAATATCAGGCATACCTACAGGAGCAAATGCTAAAGCATCTCTGCATTTTTCAATACTAAGATGATACTTACCGTATCGTTTAGTATATACTTTGCCGATACCTAGCATGTGCTCATATAGCCAATAGTAATTTGACTTACTATTTCTAGCCCATATCGTAGACGGGTGGTTTAAATGCGCTTTTTTATAAGGTACATTATCGCCATTGCCGTATACGTGATGAGCCGTACAAAGCATTTGCGCTGATTCTAAGATCATCTTAACTTTATGCTTATCATAAAAGTATGTTGCAGCTTTGTATGGGTTTCTGTGTAGGTAAAATATGTTCATTCGTATAGTTTATCTAATAATATTCCTACTACTTCGTCTGATATCATATTCTCATGATATAATTTCCATATTAACTTGCTCATAACCCTGATTTTTGTAAAAAGTATTTATATACTTCTGGTATGTGTTTTTTGTAATAAGGTTGCTCCTGTGCAACCCAACGCTTAAGGCTTTGTTTGTCGTGAAATGGAGCGCATCTATCAAAAGCAAACTCTACATCATCAATAAAGTCGCCGACTGTCCAACCTTCCCATATATGTTTATCTCTATTCATAATTTCTAAGTGCTTTAAATAGCGGGTGTCTGTATGAACCTGCTTGTGTTCGTTGAAAATAAGTAAACGTGGCACGTTGACCAATATAGTCGTGTATATTTTCAAGCATAAATGCCAAATCCTTGTAGGAATAACCTTTGCCTGGTGGGCAACCAAACTGGTTTCCTTCGTCATCTTGCATATAAAACTTGCCAAGCGTGCCTGTGCGTTTACCTTTGCCCGCCTCGTAACCTATAATAGTAGCTTCATCATCGCTGAAGTCTTTAAACTTTTGTAGATTATAAGATCGTTTTTGCTCGTAAAAGCCATTTGTGCGTAGCATAGAGCCTTCATAGCCTTGAGCTAAGTGTACATCGTGAAGCATTTTAGCCTCATCATAACTATTAACTGTTGTATTTGCAATCAAAGTCATAGTTCTAGCGACTGGTAAGTTATTTCTTAGCCAGTTAAATCTTTCTTCATATGTAAAGCTTTCAGCTATTACATCATATACGTGGTATTGTACCAAATGTTGCGCGTCTCGGCGATCGTCTTCAGTCGGTTTAGTTTTTCTGACCAATGATATGATTTTTTCGAAATCGTGCTTTAGATTGTGATTATACAACTCACCGTCTAGCACAGTGTTTGGGTTTTTTCTGAAAAAGTCTTTTAGATCATACTCAAGATGAGCAACGTTTTTAAATTGTTTGCCAGTACGTGAAAACGCACCGTCTTTAGTAAAAATACAACGTACACCGTCAAGCTTAGGTTGTACAAATACTTTCTCGGACCAGTCGACATCTTTTTTGCCTACTTTGTATGCGAGCATTGGTTTTATCATAGTTCGTCTAATTTAGTTTTTAATTTATCTATTTTATTTTTAATGATAGCAGCTTTTTCGTACTGCTCTTTGTCTTCGTATGATGACAATAGGGTCATAAGCCTACCGATCTCAGCTAGTAATAATTCTTCTGTAGATAATTGGCGTATGTACCCTCCGTCTTTCATCATTGTTTCTTGTATGTCAATGTGAAATTGTTCATCATACTCTTTTTGTTTTTCTATTAGCTTGTCAACAATAATATCTGCAAGCTTGTTCATTTCTTTTTCTGTCATTTAATCTAGTAATACCATATAGGCTTGTGGGTTATTAATTCTAAACCAAGTCAAAGCTCGATCAAAATCTTTAATCATGTCATCGTTTACTCGGTTTGAACCACGCTCAAATAGCATACTACAACCCATTATGAAGTCATAAAGACTAAGCTCAACGTTAGTAAGTTCTATTTCTTCGCCAGTAAACTGGTTTGCTACTGTTTCACCTTGTGAATACAGCGCGCCGTTAAACCATTTAGGCAACTTCTGTTTCGTTTTCTCTGACATATCCTTGTTCTATTAATTCATTTTCAACTTCTTGTGCCATTTCTTCGACATATTCTTCCCAAGCTCTTTCTATGGCATCTTGTACATAATAAGCACCTAGATCGTCTACATATATAAGCTCATTATAGTCGAACATAGCATTGTATAAAGCATCACTTAAATCGTTTTCGTAGTAATATACATCTTCGTTAATACATATGTTTCTACCATCACCGGTTGTAGCAATAAATACTTCGTAGCCATCAGCTGTTGTTTCTGCATATATAGAATAGTCTGGCTCTTTATTGTAAGAATCTGTTAGCTCAAACTCATAATGGTTTTGCAGTTTTTCAAGAGCATTATCATCGCCATCATACATTGATATGCCTTTTTCTTTTAGTTTTTCTTCGATTAATTTTTCTGTAATTATTTTACTCATTTGTTTCTATTAATTTGGCAATATACTGCCAGGTTTGTAATTCTTTTTCAGTTGATGATAAGCATGTTTGTAGCATATCAACACCTATACGGCCATCACCGCCAGCTCTAATGTCTAGCTTTAACCTGCTAATGTCACGTTCAAGTGTTAACATTTTGCTAAATGCTTTATTATGTGCTCGTTGTTTAATATCACTATTCATAATCTTTTGATATTAAGATGTTGTCACCGTATTTCCAGTCCCACACTGATGTTTGAACTAGAGCTAAGTTTGTAAAAGTATATAATGTGCTAATTGTACCAATAGATAAGTCACTATAAAATGTGACTTCACTTAGTTTATTAACTAGGCTTTCAACACTGCTTTTGTACTTTTTGTTTTCTTCTGAGTGCAAAGCTTCTTTGATCTCGGGTTTTAGTCTTTCGTAAATAGTTTTTCGCATATTATTATTTTATTATATTATCCGTTAGTGTTCGTAATTTGTTTGTAAATCTATTTCTTCGTTGATGCGCTCAGCGATCTCGTAGTAGTTTACGTCACGTAAAAAAGCTCTAGCGTAATCCGCTGCTAAACAATCTTTTTCTACCGTATTGTTAAATACGCAGTCATATGCTATTTCTTCTAAATAATCCGCAGAAATATGCTCATTAAATTCAATATCTCCGAGTATTTCTAAGTTTACACGCCACGTAGCGTAGTTGCTCCATCCGTTATACTGACTCATAATTTATTTAAATTTTCTAGTTTATACTCGCCTGATTCGATTTTAGATCTGGTATCTGCAATATATTCACCTAAAAATTCATTACGGTATTTACTTGTTGTACGCGAGTAATCCCAAGTATAATCATCTAATGTCACGTTGCCTTCATTATCTTTAAAAGCAATAACGCTGTCATAACTTTGAAAGTATTTACCTTCGCTTGTACAGATAATAAATTGGTTAGCAACAGGTCTTCCTGATCTATTGCTTGTCATGTTTTTTACTTTAATCTTCATAGTATTCAATTATTTTTTCAATTTCAGGTTCCATGCTAACAATTTCTTGTGCATACTCTAATACATCTTTAAAACCACGTAGTTCGTAGTCGCTAAAGCTATATACATCACGATCTTCGATAGCGTTGATGCAGTCTCTCATATCTTTTGCCGTATTTTCGAAGCGGCAATAACTCATATTTGGCATAATTTATTCTTTTATGTATTTTGCAATTTCTTTGCATGTTTCTAAAATGTCTTCGAAGTATAGATTATCATATAGATCATCTAAACCCCTTTCGTCTGAGTATTTAATAGTATTTAACAACTCATCTAGTTCTTGATAAAGGTATTTCATAGTTATATTTTTAAAATTAGTGGACGTGGCAGGAATCGAACCTGCTTTTGGCACCTGCAGACGTTGGCTTGTCTTACCATTCACGCCCATTTGCAGGGGTTGTATATACACAACATTACGACACTCTGGTCAACCTGCTCTCAAAAGATCCAACCACTTTACATCTGCAAGTGCAAGAGGTTGAGGAGCTAATTGCATACACAACCTAATTGGATCTCTCTTACTTACGTCGCCAAGACCTGTGTACACTTGCAGACACTTCTTGGCTGACGATTTGAATTGTATTGCCTGTTTTGTGCTCAATGATTGGGACATACGAGTATGTTTTAGTTGTTGAGCACTTCACACACGTGTTATATCCTAAGTCTAAACGGACAGGGTGTACTTTATTTCCACATCTACAATACATAGTTTATTATTTTTATTTGTTACATATATATTATCCAGAGATAATCGAATTTTGTTTGTAATAATCAACATCTACAAGATCCACTTGTTCTAGTAGTTTAATTACAGTTTGGTAGACAGTGTAATCTCTTAGATTATAATAGTCATCACCGTTTACATCATAGTCCGCTATGGACCATTCCACCTGTTCTTTCAGGGTTTCTAGTATAACATCAGCTTGATACTGAGCTATCTCATCTATTTCTTTTATTTTACTCATATGTTTATTTCTTTTTTTATAAATTTAAGCGCAGTTATATAACCTAATTGCACCGCCATTTGTGTTAATAGAACATCATTAGCGCCATTGTTTGCTTGTGCAAATTGGTCTAATCTTTCTCTAGTGCTTGGTGTAGCGACTAGCGATCTATCGAAGATAGCTAGCTCTTTGTCTATTATTTCGTCTATTTTACTCATATTATTTAAATTTAGCCGCGACTTCACGTATTTCTTCTTTGTCTTCTGAATCTAGTCCAGGTGTTTGATTAGCGTACATACGTAGTACATAATGTACAAAAGTGCAGTCGTTTTCTGTTAGTTTAATTGTTCGCATAGTTTCTTAGATAAAATTGTAGTATATAGTTTAGTCTTACAATTGGTGATACAATAAGTGCTCGAGCGTGATTAACGCCATTTGATGTGTACAATTGACCATTATCTCTCTGCCATACATACTGATAATTCTGCATGTAGACAGGATTTATTTGATAAGCGGTGTAAGCGCCGTTTTGCTTACGTACATAACCTGATTTGAATGAAGCAATACGTAGTCGAGGTAAGTCTTTTAAGTCATATTTCTTACGCTTAAACCATTTAAGTCGTTGCTTTGAATAGCAAGGTACAGGAAACTCAAACTCACGAGTACCATTTTTAGCTTGTTTAGCCGTTGTTACTTCTCTGATTCCGTAGTCGACTAGCATACTTTTTACTAAGTCGTTTTCTTGTTGTAATAATTTTTTACCGTATTCTGTCATAATTCTTAATATTCATAAATTTCTTCATCAGAGTGGGACATCCACTCGATATTGTTTAGTTTAAATCCTCTGTCAATGATTACTTCTTCGTAACCTTCAGTGCTCATACCTTCTAATACTTCAATACGAGCCACTGTACCGCTATTGTAGTCTAATATAGTTATATACATTTCTTTATAATATTTAATTGTTTAGTGTCAAATTTCTTGTGTGTTTCTTGCCACATTTTGTTGTGGGTGAACTTTCTAGCTTTTGAAAAAGTAGATTTTTGTCTTACAGTCATTTTATTATACTCCGACTGAGTCAGTCCACCGCACAAACCTTCGTGGGCGTGCTTGCGTCTATGCTCCGCAGCGCGCAATGTTTTTTGTTGTAAAGAGTACTCGCATAGCTCTTTCATAGTCATTACTCCCATATGTAAGTAAGACCTTTGTAGTTGAACCATTCAGCGAGACCATCTTGATCTTTATCTTCGTCGTAGATAAAACCGAAGCGGTTTGGAAGATTGCCAATGGTATAACCTTTGTATAATTTGTTAGTTAAGGCGCAGGGTTGGCCATCTTTGTTTTTGAAGAATTTAATTTTTTGCATAGTTATTTATTTAATTTGTTACATATATATTATCCAAAGGATATATTATTTTATTTGTAAAACGCTTGTTGCCATTGTGGTATTTCTGCGTTTAAGCGATCATAGTACTCTTGTTCAAGCATTTTGACCTGCACCTGTTTTATTTTATGGTGCGAAAATTTACGTTTATTATTTTTCATTTAATAGATATTTAATTACTGTCTGCCAATCAGGGTGTTTATCTGTAGCGAATTGTATTAGTTCACCATCAAATTCACCTGCGCCGTTCGCAGTTCTGTCATCAATCAGGTAATCACCGCGTAATAAATTCTTGTGATTGCAAAGAATTAAGCGTTTGTAAGCGTTCTTACCTAAGTATTTACTAACCCATAAGCGTTTCTGTGTCCAAGAATTAGGTATATTCCACGGAGCAGTTGATAGAATATAGACATCGTACTTATCTGATTCGCATAGTTTAGTGAATGCTTCTATTGCACCTGTAATTGCAGGCGGATCTTTGAAGACATTCTGATGCCAACCTTGCTTGTCTAAGTTAGATTGCAAGTCGACGAGTACGCCGTCCATATCTATATATAATGTTTTAGTAGTAGTCATAGTAAATTTCTAAGCATTTATCTCTTTGTTCTTGATTTAGTTTTGATGGGTGAATGTCTGGATATAACTTAAGAGCAATACGCCATACTTTGTGATATTCTATGTGCATAGTATTTATTTTTAATAGTTAATAATTTATTTTAATCGCCTGTATAATTATCATGAGTGGACTTACTTGCATAATACTCTGCGGCGCCTGCATTAGACAGTTTACGCTTGTATTCGTATTGTACTCGATTATCAATATACTCATCGATTTGAGCAATCATATCTTGTTCTAGTTCTGTCGAAAAAGATATAATGTGATAAGGGTGGAAGTTAAAGTACTTGCATGTATACGCTGAACACTTTTGTCCATTGTAAGCAGTCCACTCTTGATATTCATATGGTATATTTTTATGTTGCATAGTTTTGTTTATTATATTATCCAAAGGATATATTATTTTATTTGTAAAATTATATTGATTTCCAAAATAATTCTTTTTGCTCGTTAGACAAACCAATTAAGTTTTCTTGACCGAATAGTTCGATGCAGATTTTAGTTCGCCTGTTAGAATCTTTAACGCCTTGCATTACTTCGTTCCAACATTGATTATTAGTTTTATACATAGTTATATTTTGTTATTTGTAACCTTCTACAATTTCTTCTAAGTCAAGTGATGTAAAGTATCCTTCACCAAACTGATTAGATATATTAGCTCTCTCTCTAATTTCATTGTACTTAGTTATTTTGCCTGCTTCATATATTGCAAGTGATACGCAAGCGATTACCACTAGTTTTAATAGTTTATTTCTCATATTATTTCTTGTTGAACTCTTTGGTAATAATATACTTCTTCTAGTATACATTGAGGTAAAACCTTTTGCGTGTATAACTCTGGATTGTTAATCAAGAAGTTATTAAGTAGCGATATGTATTTTATTCGTTTCATATTATTATTATCCAAAGTGTTATTAATTTTATTTGTAATTCTATAAGTCACTGAATCTTCCCATAGTGATTGGTAGTGATTTAATTTTTAGTATTAATTTGTGAGTAAATTTTCTCATATAAGTATTTATTATAGGTGTGATATTATTTATTAGTTTATTTTATAGTAAAGGTGTAGGGCGAAATCTCTTTCTACATAACTCTTTCTCTTTTTTATTTAAAAGTATGACATTAGCCTATTAAGGTTAAATAGTAACAGGCTATTGTCACAGTTTTATTGATGACAAGTGCCACCACCTCATGTATTTACTCTGCCCAGTTCGGCCTGTTGCCTGCCAGGTTCGGACAGTCACCCGTTGAGGTGCAATATTAAAAGACTTAGATTACTTCTTTGTCTCTTAATATTACTGGAACACTTGTTGAAGAAGTGTATGACTTGTACTTTTCAAAGCAATTCATTGATAACAATTTATCTTTCATAATTTCATAGACTTTATCATGATTGTAAGTGAATGACTTACCATTTTTGAAAGTTACTTCAATGATTTGATTTTTTCCGATTAGTGATTTGCGTACAACAAATCTTTTTGATTTTAAATTTTGCATAGTTATTATTATTATATTATTATTTATTAGTTTATTATATTATCCAATTGATATTAGATTTTGTTTGTAATTTAATTTAGTGTAATAACTAAGACTTACGTTGTTCACAGCTTAGAGCGATCTTTCGACTTATTTACATTACTACTAATTGCATTGTGCTTACATTATTATTATCCAATTATAAAACTATTTTGTTTGTAAAACGTAAATGCATTGTAAAGATCTCAGTAAAAATGCTAAAAGTTTATGAAAAATTCAATAAAATGTTGCTGGGGGCTGTTTTTTTATGTTGATTTTGCTAAAATTTTGTGATATCCAGGGGTAGTGGCAACCCCAAATCCCTCTATTAGTAATAATTTTCAAAAAAAGTGTGACATAAGCCTTATAAGGTATATAAGTAAGGGGCTATTGTCACTATTTGTAAGTTTTAGCCGTTATCTGTAAGTATATAAGACTATAGAACACTAGATATATGGAAACACAGAAACATATGGGGCGTAATAGCTTAATTGATCGTCTAGCTGCGCAGGTTCGCAGCAAGAGCTTCGCTATATCATTACTTAAAAAACGTGGTGATCTAACACCGTCTGGTGAATTAACAGCTAAAGGGCGGAAGCGTGACGCAATGACTGCGGAAGAGCGTGCAATTGACAGAGCATCGAAAGAATCTGGTAAATCAGCTAGTGAATACTCATACGACCCAACTACTAACAGAGCAACATTAAAATAAAAACATGGCAATAATCAATACATATCCATCAGCTACGCCAAAAGGTGCAGATCTACTGATAGGTACACAAGTAAAAGACGATACAATAACTGAGAACTCAACAAAAAGCTTTACAGTTAGCGCTGTGGCTGCTTTAGCTTTAGATTACAAAGCATATGTTTTTTCTTTTACACAGTCTTCAACTAATAATCCTGTTGTAACTGAACTAGAAAATAATACTGGTCTTACTTTTACATTTACTAGGGATGACGATGGGAATTTTCATTTAGTACCAAGTTCTTCATTAGACTTATCAAAAACTTGGGCGCAAGTAACCGGGGGAAATGTTGGAACTTCGATTTTAAATATTGCAGACTACGAAGCTAATTTAATAGCTATAATAAATATTGAATCAGCTAATGGCAGTGCCGTAGATGAGGTTAGAATAGGTTTTGTAGAACTTAGAATATATAATTAATTAAATGGCTAGAATAAGTTCGTATCCTAAGGATACTACAATACAGGATAATGACGCTTGGGTAGGGACAGCAAGTCCAAACAGGCAGACAAAGAACTTCCTTGCTATAGATGTAGCTAAGTATTTAAATACTAAAGGTAAAATATCTGTATCAGCTCAAATGACATATAAGTTTGAAGCTGATGAGAACGAAGCTACCACCGGTACATTTTACGGTGTCGCTGATGGAACTGCTTTTTCAACAATAACATCGTTAAATGTGCATTCGGTTGACTCCGGTGGCCAAAATGTAGTTGATTTTGTAAATTACTTAGTAGGATCTGACATACTTATATCTGAGCAGAATAATATATCAGAGTTTGGCCACTACAAGATAACCGCATATACCGACAATGGAAATGGTTTTTATACGTTAGCATTGTCGTATATCGGCGGCGACGGCGTTTTAGTTGATCAAACTTACTATGATGTAGCTAATTTTGTTATATCATCTGCTGATCAAGCTGACAAGCACTTTACATTTAATCAAGCAGCTCCAGTTAACCCTTGGAACGTACAACACAATTTAAATAAATTTCCATCAGTTACTGTAGCTTTACCATCTGGTCAAGTTGGACAAGCTGATGTGACATATATAGACGAAAACAACTTAACAATAACATTTGCCGGAGCAGAATCTGGTAAAGCATATATGAACTAACTATGGCAATACCATTTTTAAATAACATTAATCTTGATGACAATCAGTTATTAAATGCAAAACTGCATGTAACGTCATCAGCTCCTACGGCGGCTGCGGGTCAAATATACTTTGATAGTACAGCAGGTGTAACATCGGCTAAATACTATGACGGCTCTGCTTGGATAAGCTTAATACAGCATACTTATAATAACGGTACATTTATAAATCTAACTGAAGCTGGAACTGATGCAACTAGAGCTTTAACAGCTGATTTATCTGCTACAGGTACTCCTGATGCTACGGTGTATTTGCGAGGTGATAACACTTGGTCTCCTATTAGCGCAATACCTGGAACTTACACGTGGGATGTGTCAGATGGAACTAATACAGAAACTGTTGGCTCTGGTTTTGAGTTAATATTCGCTGGAACAGGTGGTACAACTACTTCTTATAATTCTGGAAGTAGAACATTAACCATAGACTCAGGTAATGAAACAATAACTTTAACAGGTGAGGTTACAGGATCTGGAACAACTAGCATTTCAACTACAGTTGCAAATGGTGTTTTAGATGTTGCTAACTTTAACGCTAGCGCTATAGTAATAGAAAGTGAAGGTATTGAAAACAATGACAACGATACAACATTACCTACATCTGCGGCGGTAAAAGCTTATGTTGACGCGGCTACGGTTGGTGGTTTAGTGTACCAAGGTGGATATGACGCAAACCTAAACTCGCCTGATCTAACAACTTCTCCAAACAGTATATTAAAAGGTTGGACTTACACGGTTACAGCTCCCGGTACTTTCTTTGGTGAACAATTAAGAGTTGGTGACGTACTTATTGCTGAAGTAGATGATCCAAGCTCTTTAGCTGACTGGACAACTGTTCAAAATAATATTGACTTAGCTAGTTTAACTCAAGTTGGTATTGGTAATGTAAATGCTGGAACTGGTATATCTGTATCTTATAGTAACGGTACAGCTACAGTAACCAACACAGAAACAAACTCAGCTAACTCTTTTTCCACAACTATAACTGACACAGGTACCGTTAACTACCCACCAACATTTACAGCGACTAGAGATGTAATTGTTCAACTTTACGACACTATAACATATGAGACAGTTTACGCTGATGTAGAAAGAACATCTACCACCCAGCTTACAGTAACATTTGCATCAACACCAACCAACTCGATTAAAGTTTTAGTGCAAAAAATAGGTTAATAATAAAATTTAATAAATGAAGTTTAAGAATTATATTGAAACCGAGTCTGGTATAAAAGACACGAGTACTTCGCCTGGTGCAGCTGGGCAAGTGTTGTCTTCTACAGTTTCTGGTACGTCTTGGATAGACCAAAGCACTTTAGTCTCTGGTTCTGCTGAAAGAGTTTCAATTCTTGTTAAAAACGGCGAAGGAACTGCTTTGGTTAAAGGAGATCCTGTGTACATAATAGGTTCAGTTGGTGCTTCCGCTAGGCTTGAAGTTGGTCTATGCGATGCTAGTGATCCAAGTAAAATGCCTTGCGTTGGTCTACTAGAGCAAGATTTACTAAACAACGGTGAAGGTACTGCTGTAACAGCTGGTAAGCTTAGAAATCTAATTACAACGCCTATAGACGGTCAACCTACAACTGAAAATGACACAATATATGTTAAAGCAGGAGGTAGCTCAGGTTTAGCTCTAACCACAACAAAGCCAACTGGATCTACAAACTTAATACAAAACGTTGGTCAAGTAGGTAGAGTGAGTGCTTCATCTGACGGTAATTTTGTTGTATCGGCTATAATGCGTACAAACGACGTGCCTAACCTTCCAACTGGTAAAATATGGGTTGGTGATGGTAACACTACAGTATCTACAGTTGTTCACTTAGATGAGACCAATGGTCGTATGGGTGTTGGGACAGCTAGTCCTAGCGGCAGTCTGCATATACAAAACGGTGCTAGTGGTCAAACAAATCCTAACAACATTGCTAATGGTTTAATAATAGAAACTAGTTCGTCAATAGGTGCTGGTATGTCTATATTAAGTCCAAGTTCAACTTCTGGAAATATATTTTTTGGTGATGAATCTGATAATTATGTAGGCGGTTTTAGATATTATCACAACGTTAATGAAATGTCTATTAACGTTAATGATGCTGAGGCCTTGCGTATTAATTCGTTACGAAACGTCGGTATTGGAACTACTAGTCCAGACTCAAAACTTGAAGTAGCATCAACAGATTCTAACACTTATCTTCATGTTAGAAACGACTCAACTGGGTCTACAAGGCTTAAGATGTCAAATCTATCAGACACAAACTCTAATGGATTTCAAATAATAAATAATGGGTCTAATGGTCAAGTTAACCTTTTAAACTACAAGGCATCCACGTTAGCACTTTGGACTAACACTTCTCAAAGAATGACAATACTGTCAAATGGAAACATTGGTATCGGAACTACTAGTCCAAGGGCTAAGCTACACGTAGAAGGCGTAACAGGAAGTGTACCCGCTTTAGGCGCAGCGGCTTCAGCGGCCCAAATAGGCGGTTCAACATACGGAACTCTATTTAGTACTTTAACGTCTGGAACAGGGGTTATACAGCAGGGCAGGTCAGACGGAAATACTCTAACTTTTCCTTTATTAATAAACCCAAACGGAGGCAACGTCGGGATTGGAACGACTAGTCCAGCTCAAAAATTACACGTTGTTGGTAACTCAGAAATAACAGGTGATATTTATTTAGGTAGATATATATTTCACAACGACGACACCAACACTTGGCTTGGATTTCCTACGAGTGACACGATAACTTTCAGAACAGCTGGTTCTGACAGAGTTCGTATTACTAGCATTGGAAACGTAGGGGTTGGAACAGCTAGTCCAAGTTATAAGTTAGATGTTACTGGAGAAGGTAGATTTACAGGTGATTTAAGATGTTTAAGCCTAATACAAACATCACAGAGAGACCAGAAGACAGAAATAGAGCTTGTAGGTAAAGAAACTACATCAATACCAATAAGAAAATACAAATACAAGAGTGGTGATAATGATAAACTTAGATACGGTGTTGTAGCTGAGGATATTGAATCTAAATATCCAGAACTTGTAGAGACAGATGCCGAAGGAGTTAAGGGTATTAAGTATATTGATTTACTTGTACGTAAAATAGCTGAAATAGAAACTGAAAAAAGAACGCTAGTAAATTGGAGGCATTTCCATAGTAATACATCGTATAATACGCTTTATGACACTGGTATGACTACTGCGTTTCCATACGCCTATGGCAGCATACCTGCCCCATATGATATGTACTTTACTTCGTTTACTTTAATAAATAATCCTTACTCTTCTTATAACAAAGGACCAGAGGGTGACACTGCAAGCGTGCAAGCTTATGTCAACGGTAGATTAATACACGAAGTAAGAGAGATAAGATATGGAAATAATCCTTACGAATCAATTACAGTTGATTTTGGACAAAACGTATCTTTGAGACAAGGTGAAGCATTACAAATAAGATTCCAGGCTAATGGACCTTGGAGATACTGTAACTCAACAATAATTTTAACAGAAAAATAAAAATGATTAATTACACATGGAATTGCAAAACTGTTGATGTATACCCAACAGAAGGAAGTAACGCCGATGTAGTGTACAATGTACATTATATAGTAACTGGTGAAGACAGTGAAACAGCTGTTATTGGCGATATTATAGGAACTAAAATGTTAGATACATCTGATATAACAGATTTTATACCATTCGCTGATTTAACCAACGAACAAGTCGTTGCTTGGACAAAAGTAGCTTTAGGTGAAAACGAGGTCGCGGCTATTGAAAGTAACATTGCTTCACAAATTGCAGAAAAAGAAAACCCAACCTCTGTAACTATGACAATAGGAGAATAAGTAAAAAACACTTTTTACAAGTGATGATATAAAACATAACCGGCACGGGTAAAGTGCAAACCAATTAATAACATAAAACCAAAACCAATGACATTTTATTACTCGACTAATTCGTGGTCTAGTCAATCACAACCAGATGAAAACCGTTTAAAACTTTGGAAGCATATTGCTAATAAAGAAAATTGGAGAATAGTCCAATTACCAAACGGTTATTACCAAACAGAATACCAAGATCTTCGTGATGAAGAAAATTGGAAAGATGTTACGCGGCGAGAGACATTAGAAGCCGCAGAAACCTCGATTGATAAAACAATCGAACACTACAAAAAAAAGCTTGAATTTATAAATGGGCCAAAAGTAGTAAAGACCTTTAAATAAAACCAATATTAAAATTAAATTAAATTAAATTATGTCAGACGCAATTGTCAAGAACTTGAACTTTGGTGACGAAGCCAGAGATCAAGTATTTAAAGGAATAGAAAAACTCACTAAAGCTGTTAGCTCCACATTAGGAGCTAGCGGCAGATGTGTGATGTTAGAAGACGGAACTGGAAAGCCAATAATAACAAAAGATGGTGTTACTGTAGCAGATTCAATAATACTGCTAGATCCAGTTGAAAATATGGGTGCAACGCTTTTAAAAGAAGCCGCACGTAAAACAGTGCAAGAAGCAGGTGATGGCACAACAACCGCCACCGTGCTAGCTCATTCAATACTAAAAGAAGCTTATAAAGTATCAGATAAAACAAACTCAAGAGAGTTGAAAGATGGTATAAATAAAGCAACTAAAAACGTTGTTAAGTTTCTAAAATCAATATCGGTTGATGTTAAAGGTGATATGATAGATCAAATAGCTACTATATCAACAAACAATGACGCTGAGCTTGGTAAGATTATAGCTGATGCATTTAGATCAGTTGACAATACAGGTGTGGTTATGATGGAAACAGCTTCAGATGGTAAAACATACGTTGAAGTTGTTGATGGTGTTCAATATGAAAAAGGGCTTAAAAATTCACACTTTATAACTAACAAAGCAACTAAGACTGCTGAGTTAGATAAACCACTAGTGCTTTTATTAGAATCGCCAGTGGATACAATTAGACAAATACAGTCAGTGCTAGAGTATGTAATAAAAAACAACAAACCTTTGCTGATTATCGGCGACTTAGAACAAGGTGTTTTATCGGCTCTGGCAATGAACAAAATGAAAGGTGCTATTAAAGTAAATGTTATTGACGCTCCAACATACGGTATCAACAAACAACAAATGCTTCAAGACCTTTCACTTTTAACTGGTGCTACTATCATAAATGAAGATCTTGGAGATGATATGGATATGATACAACCAGAACACTTAGGAACTTGTATTAAGAGTGTAACCTCGCATGAAGACACTGTTTTACAAGTTGATGAACCTAGCGAAGAAATACTAAGTGTTATAAAAGAATTAAAACAACAAGTGTTAGAAGAAAAAAATCCTAACAAAGTTGTAAAGCTAGAAAAAAGATTAGCGATGCTATCAGCTAAAATAGCTATAGTCAAAGTAGGTGCTAACTCTGAAATAGAATTAAAAGAAAAAACAGATAGAGTTGAAGACGCTATTTGTGCTACTAAAGCTGCTATTAAAGAAGGGATTGTTCCTGGTGGTGGTATTGCGTTACTAAATGCCTCTGAAAGAGTAAAAGCCAGTACATTAGGTGAAAAGCTCTTATTAAGCGCTATTACGGCGCCCTATAGAACTATTCTTGCAAATGCAGGAGTTGAAAATGTAGAATCTCCTTCTAGAAAAGGACAAGGCTACAATGTGGTTACAGGAAAAATGGTAAATATGACAAAGTCAGGTATTATAGATCCTTTGCTTGTCACCAAGAGCGCTCTTCAAAACGCAGCTTCCGTAGCGACTACGATTTTATCTACAGATTGTGTAATTAATAATTTAAGAATTAATGAAGGCAATAGGTAGAAACATAATAATAAAAAAAGCTAAAGAAGGTACCACCAAGACAAAAGGTGGTCTTCTTTTAGCAGAAACACATAGAGACGATATAAGATATGTAGAAGCAACAGTTGTTTCATCTGGAGATGAGATAGATGCTTTAAAAGAAGGTAGTGTAATACTTTATGATAGACACGCTGGACATAAAATTGAAGTTGAAAAAGAAACATATCACGTTATTAAAGTAGGAGACGTTGTAGTTGTATTATGAGAAGGTTAGAGGCTGACGATATAAAAGACCTCAATCTTATGAAACATTACAGGATTATAAGAAAATGGGCTTGCAGAAATAACGGTCTAAACGATGCAGATCTTGAACTATTAATTTACTTAGACTGCATGGATATGTTTAGAAAAAAAGACTTTCAAGATGGAGCTTATTCATATAGTTGGGATAATCGTCGCTGGAATACATTACTAAAAAAAGGTTGGATAGTTGTTTGGAGACATAGAAACAGAACAACACAGAAATACCATATATATAAAACATCTATTAAATGCAAGCAATTGATAAAAAGAATTTATCGTATGATGCTTGGAAAAGAAGACATACCAACTTCAGATGCTAATAGTATAATTCGTGGTAATACATATACCGACAAAGTTTTAACAAAAGCAATATATAACGTCAATAAAGACAAATACAGATAATTATGGCAAAATGCAAAAGCTGCGGATCACCTCTTTGTTCAGGTTGCTCGGCCGCACATATGAAATACGATTCACCGGCTAAACAAGTGGTAGATCCAACAATGCAACAGCAAATGATTCAACCAATGACTAATGTTCCACCAGCTGGCTCTAGCCTGGTTAATCCATTTAACCCTCAAGCTCAAGCTACTGCTCAAAGTGTTTTTGGAACACAGCCGATGATGCAAAATGCAGTTGGCGCACCAACTATGTTTAAAGATCAAACTGGTGATGGTAAAATTACACAAGCAGATGTTATAAAAGCGAGAGTAGAAGGATATAAAAAATAAAGATATGAAAAATATTAAACAATTAAAAGTAGATTTAGCTGGTCAAGTAGGTGAAAATGCTATTTGGGACGGACCATTAAGCAAAGAAGGTTTTCCAATGGGTAAAGGTTCTAGCTCAGGTAAAAATGGACTAGAAGTATCTAAAGCTCCATTTGAGTGTGGACACGGAACGCCGATTACTTCACGAGCTAAAGCATTTAAATAATATGAGTTCTCCATTTGCACAAAAGTTCATGGGTAAAAATCCTTTATCTGATGAGCAACGCGAAACTATTGCTAAGAAATACGCGAAGAAAGAAAAAGAATACAGTGCTGATAGAGGTGACGCTCCTGATTATGAAGCTAGATTGATGGCGCAAAAAGAACTAGCTAAAGAGCTTGAGCAGAAAAAACAAGAGGGTAGTTCTTCACCTAACCAAATGTCTCCACTTAATAGATATGTATCTATAGAACCTGCTATGCAGCGTCTTCAAAGAGATGCTGAAAATATAGCTGCTATGGATCAATATGGAAAAGAAAGTAGCGATATTGAAGCTGATGAAAAATTTATGAAATCAGGTCCAGGCAAAGACATGAGTGAAAAAGCGGTTGAAAAAAGAATTTTTGGTAAAAAGAAAAAAGCAAAAAAACCTATAGATATACAAGATATAGACATATATGAAATAGAAGATGGCATTTAAAATAACTCCACCATATTCAATGGATAATACTCCAATTTACAAAGTAGATATGGAAGAAGGCGTTATGGGTAAAGCTAATAACAATGGTTCTATACTTATAAGTAAAGACTTGCATCCAGATGAAGTAGAAGACGTTGTAGCTCACGAAAAAATACATCTTGAGCAAATGGATCGTGGTGATTTAGATTATGACGATAACTATGTTTACTGGAAAGGTAAAAAATATTCAAGAGCACAAATGAAAGAAGGTGCTAAAAACCTGCCTTGGGAAGCTGAGGCTTATAGAAGATCATAAATGAAAACATCTAAAAAAGGATATTTAAAAAACAGCCCAGATGTTAATAAACCTCAAAACATTATTGAAGGAGGTCATATAACGATGAAAGGAGTTGACTTTAAGGTTCTTGGAGTAGATGATAGAGGTTATGCAAAGATAATGTATCCAGGTTATGACTATCATTTTCCAGGAGCTAAATATGTAATAGAAACACCAATTAAAAACAAAAAATAATGAGTTCACCATTTCAAAAAAAATTTAGCTCTAAGTCACCATTTAGACAGGAAATAGATCCAACAGAGCTACAATACACAACAACTAATACTGCGAAAACTCTATCAGGAGAAGTAGTACCTACGAGTGGAAAGGCTGTTGTTAATATTCCAGCTAGTAGAGAGGTAGAAAAAATAGCTCCTAATGAGCAATATATTCAAAGTTTTCAACCAGAATTTAAAAAAGCTCAAGAAGGTGGATACACTGGTACTATGCCAGAATACATAAAAGAAAAAGAAGCTAACCTAGGTTACACGGGTAAAAATGTTACTGTAACTAGAGAAAGAGATTATAGTTCAGAGGTTACTCCTGATGAAACTCTTTACCCTAATCCTTATAAAAATTTTAAGTATAGAAGGTGGCAAGCAGATCAAAACAAAAGATTAACAGCAGCTCAAGAAGGCGATTCCCTCACTGGGGCAGAAATACTAAGAAGAGCTAAAGATGTTTACGGTGGAACACACGACCCATATATAGCTTCTTGGTTACGAAAAAATAAATTATCAGTTTCTGATAAACCCAATGTAAGATCTGGTAAATCTACCGAAAACTTGTCTGATTACGAATACGACATTAGAACAGGAAATTAAAAACAAAAATAAAAAAAATGGCTTACAATCAAAAAGAAACAGCAGGCAGAGGTAATATGCCTAAAACAGGTAGAGGTATTCCTACAAACATGACTAATCCTATAAATCAGAACGACCCAAAGTCAGGTAAAAATCAAAATTTAGATTTTAGTACTGATTTTTCTATTGATCCTAATTTTGGTTCTAGATACGAAAAGAAAAAAGTAGGTAGAGATGTTGTGAGGAAAAAAAATATAATGGATAGCGATTTCGGAAAAGACGCTATGAAAACAGTAGCGAAAGGAGCAAAAGGTCTTTCTAATGTTGATGTTTCTCCAAAACGTGTTGCTGGTACGTTTAAAGAAACTCTACCGGTTGTTGGAAAAGCTAAAGTTGATTATGGAGATAAGTTTTCAGATACTGTTAAAACTTATCATTATGGGCAATCTCAAGGCTTTAAAACAGGTGGTAGAGCTAGTGAAGCTTTAGGAAAAATGGGCGCTAAAGCATATGAAGCTAAATACGGGAAAGGCTCATTATAATGAAAAAAATTTGGCAATGGCTCACGGGTTCCGTCATAAAAGAAGTTGGCGAGGTTTTAGATAATCTTACAACCACTAAAGAGGAAAAGTTAGAAGCACAGCGCCTTATTACGGAAATTCTTGAAAAAGCTGACAAAGAGGCCCAAGAACAAGTTACAGCAAGATGGGAGTCAGACATGCAGTCTGATTCCTTCTTGTCTAAAAATATACGCCCAATGGTACTTATATACTTAACAGTTATATTTACAGTATGCGCGTTTTTTGATGGAAACATAGGAGAATTTAAAATAGCAGAAGAGTATATCCCAATATTCCAAACTCTTCTTGTTACAGTATATGGAGCTTACTTTGTGGGTAGAACATGGGAAAAAGCTAAAAGTATAAGTAATAATAAATAAAAAGTTAAATAAATTAAATTAAATCAAATCAAATGGCAAAAATTACAGAAGAGCAGTTAAGCGAAATCGTTGAATTGCAAACTAAACTTAATGAAGTTATTTCAAGCATCGGATTATTAGAAACTCAAAAACATGGGTTTTTACACGATGTAGCTGAGGTAAACAAGAAAATAGAAGAGTTTAAAATTAAACTAGAAAAAGAGTACGGAGCTATTTCAGTAGATCTTAAAACTGGTGAGTATACGGAAGTAGAAAAAGATGGAAGCAGTAATTAGAAAAATAAGTATTGGTTCTGATTACAAAAACGACGCAATGCACTACTCTGTTGGTCAGCAAGTTTACGGTGGTCACGAAATAGCTTATATTTTATTTAAAGAAGAAGATACATCTTACAGTATTTACATTAAGAAAAACAACGAGGTT
>Ga0209654_1000600_pt1 | contig 33850 bp, 30 predicted proteins | sample SaaInl1SG_22_DNA_FD_184646 | JGI IMG/M metagenome (GOLD analysis project Ga0209654, IMG submission 184646) | Marine microbial communities from expanding oxygen minimum zones in the Saanich Inlet - ESP_161SG_22_DNA (SPAdes) (version 2) | ecosystem: Environmental > Aquatic > Marine > Intertidal... | reverse complement strand
TCTTCCAAAATAACGCTGGTGGTGCTTGGGACAACGCTAAGAAGTCTTTTGAAGCTGGTGTGATGATCGATGGTGAAATGACTTACAAAGGTTCTGAGGCGCACAAAGCTGCCGTTACTGGTGATACAGTCGGAGATCCATTCAAGGATACATCAGGTCCATCGATGAACATCTTGATCAAATTGACGTGTTTGGTAGGTCTTGTGATCGCACCAATCTTAGGAGACGGTCACGATTCACATAGTGAAGTCGCACAATCGGCGCCAGTTGAGCTTCGTCAAGAAGTGATGAAAATGAAAATAAAAGGTGTTGAGGCTCAGGTTCATGGTCCTATTTACCAGGGTGTTGTTAAAGCAGATATGGACATTGCTGTAGATAGCGAGCGCGTTTTGGAGGCAGTGATCAAATTTGCCAGCGAAGACGGTTCGTTTGAAGCAACATTCAGTGGTGCTGAAGGCATCTTCGACGGTATGATGTTCCATGCTTCTGGTACGGTAACAACGAAGGATGAATCTCAGTTTGGAGCTGATGTAGATTTCCACCGCAACGAAAACGGCGATGTAATGGACTTCAACATAGCCATTCACTAGACGGTACGCCGCGAATTACATAAAAACCCCCCGGCGCCTCGCGCCGGGGGGTTTTTTTATGCCTCTATTTGGGAAATTTTCCCGCGCTCCACAGTTGGACCATGACGGTGTAGAAATCTACCATCTTGTGGTAATCCTCTAATGCGATGCGCTCATTGGTCCCGTGAATACCGGCCACTTCTTCTGGATTCAGAACCAAAGGAAGGAAGCGATAGGTGTTCTTTGACAATCCTTCGAAATTCTTACTGTCCGTTCCACCAATGGTCAAATACGGACTCACCAGCGCGTCAGGAAATAGTTTCTTAACCGCTTGTCCCAACATTAGAAATTCCGCACTCTCCGTACTCGAGGTGCTCGTTGGTCCGCTTCCCATATTTTGATAAGGCTCCACAGTACCCCCATATTTGGCCGCGAGCGCCGTATAGCGCTCGAGTACATCATCGGGTGTGGTACCTGGTAAAATCCGACTATTACATACGACCCGGGCGCTCGCGGGCACTACATTATCCTTGATGCCAGAGGCCATGATGGTAGCGACAGCGGTATTGTTGGTAAGGGCGCGTCCAGTGTGGCTCTTTTGGTAGAGGCTTAGGAGTAGTGGTTCAGTGAGAAATCGGTTGGCAAAAACCGATTTTAATGCCCACGGCATTTCTGGTGCGAGGTGCGTAATAAACCCTTCTAATGGAGCTGAAAATTCGGATTCAAAAAGTCCGTCGCTCAGGGCTTCTGTGAAAGCAGCGGCTTGTGTTATAGCGGTTTCGGTGTTGGGCATGCTGCTGTGGCCACCGGCGACGTTGAAGGAAACTTCTACGCTGAGGTAGCCTTTTTCTGCGGTGCCTATGAGGGCGACGGGGGTATGCTTGAGTCCGGGGATGCTGCCCGTAGAAATGATGCCGCCTTCATCGAGGATGGCTTCAAAGGAGAGTCCGGTCTGGCGGCAATGTTCGGCTACGAGGGCGGCCCCGGCTTGTCCTCCTATTTCTTCGTCCTGCCCCAAACAGAAATAGAGGTTGTGAGCAGGTTGAAAGTTTTGGAAGGCAAGTGACTCTAGAGTTTCCATGAGGGCCATGAGGGAACTTTTATCGTCTAAGGTGCCTCGGCCGTAGACGTAGTTTGTTTTTGCACCTGTAGAGTCGCCAGGGGCGGCTTCGATCGCACCGCTAAAGGGTGGGTAATGCCATTGGTCCAGGCTTTTTTGATCGACAGGCACGACGTCTTGGTGGGCAATGAAGAGGTAATTTTTGGCGTCGGGCGACGTGCTGGGCCAGTGAAGAAAGTAGGTATGGGTGCTAAAAGTATCTATGTTGAGGGTGGCAAAGAGGTCGGGGTAAGAGGCGCGAAGGAATTGGCCAAAGGCATCAAAAGCAGCCGTATCGAGCATGAGAGGATCTTGACTAATGGTTTCCAACTGTATACTTTGAGCGAGCCGGTCTACTGCCCCTTTAAGCGGGGGAAATACGACGGTTTCTGTAGGAAGGTTGTACCGATCTTGAATGGGTGAAAGATGCATTAACGGCATCAGACCAACGAGAACGGCCAGTACAACGATAAGAGTGGATAAAATGTATTTTTTCACAGTGGAGTAGTGCTTCGTGAGGATTCGTAACTTTGTGAAAAATACGAATAGATGTACACAGGATTACTACACTTACATCATTGGCTGCCATTTGTCTACTTATTGTTGATGCTGGTAGTTTTGGTTCAGAACTTTTTGGTTTGGAAATCGGACAACCCATTCACGGATAAATTAGCGCGACAAAACAAGAATGCCGTGCTATTAACGCACCTTCAAATCACCATAGGATTGATTATGCTGGTTGGCTTTAATCTCGATATGTTTTCGGATATGGGCACGTTGATGGGTGATGCTGCGTTGCGATTCAAATATGTAGAACACCCGATAACCATGATACTGGCGGCAGTGCTTATAACTATTGGTAATGCAAAGTCAAAGCGTGCGGAAGCTGCTTCGGCCAAAGCTAAATCTGTGGTTATTTGGTTTGGAATAGGATTGTTCTTAATTGCCTTACGCATGCCGTGGGCTGAATTTCTTCAAGGCGCCTAAGGGTACGCACTAATTTATGATTGAGCTTAAGAAAAAGAATACGCTCGAGCGAGAGCGCTGTATTCTTATTGGTATTGTCAACCGTGATCAAGACGAAGAGAAGTCCCGAGAGTACCTCGAGGAGCTGCGCTTTTTGGCGGATACGGCTGGTGCTGATACCGTACATATGTTCACTCAAAAGCTTGCCCAAGCAAATTCTAGAACGTTCTTAGGTTCTGGTAAAATGGAAGATATCAAGGGCTTTGTTCAAGCGGAAAACATTGATATGATTGTTTTTGACGACGAACTCACGCCTTCTCAGTTAAAAAATATTGAAGCATTGATGGAAGTGAAGGTCATGGACCGAACGAATTTGATTCTAGATATTTTTGCAGCACGTGCTCAAACGTCCTATGCGAGAACGCAAGTAGAATTGGCCCAGTATCAATATTTACTTCCACGTTTGACTAGAATGTGGACGCACCTTGAGCGTCAGAAAGGGGGTATAGGGATGCGTGGTCCAGGAGAAACTCAGATTGAGACCGATCGAAGAATAATCCAGGACAAGATCTCTTTACTCAAGAAGAAATTAGCGAAGATTGACGTTCAAATGAGCACGCAGCGGGGCAACCGCGGAAAAGTGGTTCGTGTCGCTCTTGTTGGCTATACTAACGTCGGTAAGAGCACTTTGCTTAATTTATTGTGTAAGACGGATGTGTTGGCGGAAAACAAGCTTTTCGCAACACTGGATACGACGGTACGCAAGATTAACATAGATAACTTGCCGCTACTGCTTACCGATACGGTAGGTTTTATAAGAAAGCTTCCTACCCAATTGGTCGAGAGTTTTAAATCAACTCTCGATGAGGTTCGAGAAGCCGACGTGTTGCTTCATGTAGTGGATATTAGTCATCCAAGCTTTATGGATCACATTGAGAGTGTCAACATAATTCTCCAGGAAATTGAGAGTATGGATAAGCCGTGTATCATGGTCTTTAACAAGATCGATGCATTCACCTATGACGAGCCGGATGAATTTGATTTAGAGCTTACAGAAGAAAACTACGATTTGGCGCAATGGAAGCGCACCTGGATGAATAAGGTTGGCGAACGTGCTGTCTTTATCAGTGCCCAGGACAAAAACAATATTGATGAACTGAGACGAACCTTGTACCGTGTGGCAGCAGAAATCCACGCAACAAGGTTTCCGTTCAATACCTTTTTATACTAATTTTCACTCATTATGAGTCAGCGACCAATTAAAAAGAAGGACAGCCTTCACTACCACCAGATGCCCAAACCGGGTAAGATTGAGGTAGTTCCAACGAAACCGTCTAATTCCCAAAGAGACCTAAGTATAGCGTATTCACCGGGTGTCGCAGATCCGTGTTTGGAAATTGCGGCAAACCCTGAGGATGTTTACAAATACACGGCAAAAGGAAATTTAGTAGCTGTAATCACGAACGGTACCGCCGTTTTAGGGTTAGGCGACATTGGCCCTGAGGCTTCTAAGCCTGTTATGGAAGGAAAAGGAGTACTCTTCAAGATTTTTGCAGACATTGATGTTTTTGACTTAGAGTTGGATGCGAAGGACCCTGATAAATTCATTGAAACAGTAAAAGCAGTTGCACCTACTTTCGGAGGTATTAACCTTGAGGATATTAAGGCGCCCGATTGTTTTTACATCGAGCAGCGTCTTAAGGAGGAATTGGATATTCCTATCATGCATGATGACCAGCATGGAACGGCCATAATTACCGCGGCAGCACTGTTGAATGCTTTGGAGATTTCTAATAAGACGATCGATAAAATCAAGGTGGTCTTTAATGGTGCGGGCGCTTCAGCAATATCGTGTGCGAAGTTGTATTTAGCCTTGGGCGTGAAGTCGGAAAATCTGTTCATGTGCGATTCTAAGGGACTCATTATCACCTCTAGAGGTGAGTTGACATCTGAAAAGGAGATTTTCGCAAAAAACCATAAAGAAGCAGAACTTGCAGAATTAATGAAAGGTGCGGATGTATTCGTAGGTCTTTCAAAGGGTGGGGTTGTTTCGAAAGCCATGGTAAAAAGTATGGCACCGAACCCGATCGTTTTTGCTTTAGCGAACCCAGATCCAGAAATTACTTACGAAGACGCATTGGAGGCTCGTCAGGATATTATAATGGCTACCGGACGTAGTGATAATCCTAACCAAGTGAATAATGTACTGGGCTTCCCGTTTATCTTCCGTGGCGCATTAGATGTTCGAGCGACAAAAATTAATGAAGAAATGAAGCTTGCGGCAGTACGTGCCATTGCTGAATTGGCCAAAGAACCTGTACCGGAGATAGTTAATCTTGCTTATGCGGAGAGTAATCTGACTTTTGGCAACACCTACATAATTCCAAAGCCTTTCGATCCTCGTTTAATCACGACCGTCGCCCCAGCAGTGGCTCGAGCGGCAATGGAAAGTGGCGTTGCAAAGGCACCTATTACGAATTGGAAGGCGTATCAACGTGAATTGAGCGACCGGTTAGGACGCGATGATAAGTTTATCCGTTTATTAAATGAAAACGCACGTAGGCATCCGCAGCGTATCGTCTTCACCGAAGGGGACAACTACCGGATTCTAAAGGCCGCAGAAATCCTCATTAACAATGGTGTTGCGAAGCCGATTCTTTTGGGATCAAAAGAAAAAATGGCCGCAATTATCGAAGAATACCAGCTTGAACTTCAGGAAGCAGAGTTTATCGATGTGACTGCAGATAGCGCAGGCCGTGAGGAATATGCTGCACAGATGTACGAATTCAGAAAGCGCAGAGGCTGGACCATGGGTGAATGCCGCTCGAAAATAAAATCGCGGGAGTATTATGGAAATATGATGCTGCGGGATGGTGCTGCGGACGCATTAATCAGTGGTTTGACGGTTAAATATCCAACAGCGCTTCGTCCAATTCTTCGCATTATCGGAATGGAGGAGGGCATGCGAAAGGCAGCTGGTATGTATATCCTACTGAGTAAAAGAGGACCAATGTTCTTCGCAGATACCACCATTAATCTAGACCCGACCGTTGAGGATTTGGTGCAGATGGTATTAAACGTGGCGGATACGGTTAAAAGAACGAACATTACCCCTAAAGTGGCTCTTTTGAGTTACTCTAACTTTGGTTCGTCTAATGGTCCTGATGCGCGTAAAATGGCACAAGCCAGTTCAATCCTTCGCAAGGAGCATCCTGATTTGATCGTTGACGGTGAAATGCAGGCGAATTTTGCTTTGGAGCCGGAACTGTTGAAGGAGAGTTTTCCATTTTCCGACCTTGTGGGTCACCAAGCAAACGTATTCATCTTCCCTAACCTTGCGGCAGGAAACATTACCTATAAAATGCTTCAAAGTTTTGGTGCCGCTGAGGCCATAGGTCCTATGTTGATCGGAACAAAGAGCAGTGCGCATGTACTGCAATTGGGCGCTTCAGTTCGTGAGATTGTGAATATGGCTACCCTTGCTGCAGTTGATGCAAGAAACAGAAAAGTAAAAAAAGGTTAGGCTAAAGTATAAAGTAGTGGTCGAGACGGTGCAGCATCATTTTCTATCGGCGCTACCTGAAGCAATAATGCATACGGACCATCGGCCACTGTCGGTGGCACATATGCCAACTCCGTAATAGTGCGGTGAAGGCTCTCTTCAGGATTTGGTCCCCAGAAAGCATGGTGACAGGCTAAGGCACCGCCGTCTTCCTCTTTATCTACACTGGGCTGATCGATGATTAAGTGATCGATGCCTTCCTCGCGGAGAAATAGGCCAATTTCAGCTTCAAGAAAAGGCCAGTTCGTCCCACTGAACAATTTTTCTGTTGGATTTTCCGCTGTATTTGTGCGCAAAACAATCGATCGTGCAGCGAAAACCCAGCCTTTTTCCTCGGCCTTTTTCCAAACAGCATGAAAGTCTGCGACGTGCACTCTACCGTCTTTTACAGGCAGCGTGAGCACGAGTGACTTTGTCATGAAATCGCGGAAATGCTTGTTAATACTGTGGCGCTTCTTTGTGATATGCCCAGCGGTTTCTGTATGCGTACCGTGAGCATGAGGGTTAAATTCTACATTGAAAAAATTGACACTTCCACCTTGTGCGACACTTCCTTTCCAATCCCCCAATACTACAGGTGAGAATTTAGGGGCATCTATATACCACGCACGTGCGACGTCACTTATGGCTAGGCTTAAATCTGCAACGGGCTCAGAAAAATCAATAGTCAGCTTCATAAATTGCTACGACACCCAGTTTTATTGGGCGCTAGGATTTGGTTTAAAACTCAAGATACTCTCTTTTCGACGAATGACCTCGTTAGTGATCCAGCGGGCTTAAAAATAGTTCAGCTATGATGGCGTCGCTCTGCATCCATTGCTCGGGAGGAATTACAAATCCATTGCTTGTTTTTTGTAAGCGTCCTTTGGATGTGGCGCGGGCAACACTTCGTTGCAACACTTCTAATTCCGGCCCACCTAAAGTATTGGGAACATCTGTTTCCCAACGGAACCCTTCAGAGGTACGAAGCCGAACCATGAGGCGCTCGTTCAAGAGGTCAAGGACGGTGAGTTTTTCGAAGGGTACTTCTGCGCCTTGCGCATACAAGGTGTTGTTTGATACGTTCCACCAGCGCTGCGCACCATCGAAGGAATGTGCGCCAGGACCGACCCCCAGATAGGGACGGCCGCTCCAATAGTGGCTGTTGTGTCTGCTGTGTTTATTGGGTAGTGCGAAATTTGATAATTCGTAGTGCGTATAGCCGTGTAACCCTGCCCATGCTCGCAATGCTTCAAATTGTGCGACTATAATTTCGTCAGAAGGTTGTGAGGTTTCACCGGAGTTTATTTGATGATGTAGTACTGTCTTTTCCTCAACAGTTAATGCGTAGCAGCTGAGGTGAGGGGGTAAATAGGTGGCTAACTGGTCCAATTGGTCCTTCCAGCTTTCCACTGAACTTCCGGGCATACCGTACATAAAATCTACGCTGTAATTTTCGATAGGCCCCTCCGCAATCCACCTTAGACATTGTACGGAATGCGCGGCATTATGGGCCCTATTCATGGAACGTAAATCGTGGTCGTCGAAACTTTGAAGGCCTACACTCAATCTTGTAATACCCATGCTGTGCCAGGCTTCTAACTTCTCTGGCGTGATATCGTCAGGATTAGCCTCGAGTGTAATTTCAATGGTCGAGGAAAAAGAAAACAGGGACTTTGCATGCGCAATGAGCCGCGCAATTTCTGCTGTATCCAAAAAGCTTGGAGTTCCGCCTCCAAAGTAAAGACTGCTTAAGGTAGTTCCGCTCCATGGCGTTTGGTTTGCTCGCAATGTTATTTCATTGCGCATCGCCTCTAGCAAGGCCGATTCCGTTGAACGCTGGGTAGAAAAATGAAAGTCGCAATAGTGACAAGCCTGCCTACAATAGGGGATATGCAAATAGAGCGTGGAGGTGTTCATTAAGCGATTGGAAGGCTAATTTTAAAGGTCGTGCCTTCCCCGGGAATACTTTGTTCCAGGGTCAATTTCCCGCCATGGTATTCTTCAATAATGCGTTTTGCAAGGCTCAGGCCAAGGCCCCAACCGCGACTCTTACTTGTGAAGCCGGGTTCGAAGATTTTGCGCTGGTCCGCTTGCGTTATCCCGCGTCCTGTATCTTTTATAAGTACAATCATTCGATTAGATTGTGTTCTTTTTTCAACAGAAATTGTACCCGAACCGTCCATGGCATCAGCAGAATTCTTGATCATATTTTCTAGGACCCAGCTGATCAATTGTTGGTTGTGATTCGATGCTCGGGATCCGTCCATGTCGAGCGACAGCGTAATTTTATTACCCAAACGGCTTCTCAAATAGTCTACTGTTTTTTCGATGGTATCGTCAAGATCTTTATCGGTTCGTTCAGGCTGGGAGCCGATCTTACTGAATCGGTCAGTGATGTCCGTTAACCGATCAATGTCTTTTTCCATTTCTCCAAAGGCATTTTCTTTAGGATACTGCTCTTTCAAGTAGCCCAACCAACCCATTAATGCACTTAATGGCGTGCCAATCTGGTGTGCAGTTTCTTTAGCCATACCTGTCCAGACTTTGTTTTGCTCGGAACGTCTTGCATTCGAAAATGCCATATAGCTGATGAGCATGTATACCCCAATAACACCTAATAATATCAACGGGTAAAGGCGCAACTTAGTGAGGAGGTTAGACCCCTTGTAATAGAGAAAATTGACCTGCCCATCTGCGTATGAATTTTCTAAAACGCTACCACTGGATTTAAATTCGTCCAACTTTCGTAGTAGGTATTTTTCTGGGTTCGTTTCCGGTGTATTCAGGTTGCGGTGCGCGATGATGGTGCCTTTGCTGTCGGTAAGAATGACCGGAATAGTCTTGTTGTCTTGGATGATTTGGGTATAAAAGCTAAGGTTAACGTCGTCTTCGGCGAAAAAAACGGCTTCGACAGCTTCCGCCCAACGCTTAATTTTTAATTCCTCTTCCGCACGCAATTCTTTAAGGAACGATTCGGTGTAAAAAAGCGAGGCGAGGCCAATGATGGTCCCGAACGCTATGAGCGCAATCTTCCAGTGAATTTTTCGTGTATACACATCCAATTTCATACCACTAAACTAGCGCTTTCTTTCCTACATTTGCTGCATGTTACGCGCATTAGTCATTATACCTACATTCAACGAGATTGAAAATATCGAGAAGATGCTCAATACCGTTATGGCGTTGCCTGGCGGCTTCGAGGTCTTGGTCGTTGACGACGGCTCACCCGACGGAACAGCGGCGGCTGTTCGTCGCTTGATGGAGGTACACGGCGGACGAATTCATTTGGAAGAACGCACGGGTAAACTGGGCTTAGGTACCGCTTACATTCACGGTTTTAAATGGGCGCTAGCGCGTGAATATTCGCATGTCTTTGAGATGGATTGTGATTTTTCACACAACCCAGAGGATTTACCTAGACTTCTTGAGGCTTGTACAGAAGGCGCTGATGTGAGTATTGGCTCTCGTTACGTTCAGGGTGTAAATGTGGTCAATTGGCCCATGAGCAGAGTGCTGTTAAGTTATTTTGCTTCTGTCTATGTTCGATTCGTCACTGGCATGCCCATACAGGATGCAACGGCGGGCTTTAAATGCTACAAACGTGAAACCTTAGCGGGGATTGATTTTTCAAAAATTCACTTCGTTGGCTACGCTTTCCAGATTGAAATGAAATTCATTGCTTGGCGCAAAGGGCTCACCTTGAAGGAGGTCCCCGTGATTTTTACCGACCGTACAGAAGGGACTAGTAAAATGTCGAGTGGCATCATCAAAGAAGCCATCTTTGGTGTGATGAAATTGAAAATTTGGAGTTGGTTCACGAAACCTTAAAAAACCCTTACCGAATACAATGTTGAAATCGTATCTCATTAAAAATGCCCGCATAGTCAATGAGGGTGAAGTCTTTGAAGGTGATTTACTCGTGGAAAACGGAAGAATCGCAAAAATTGACGGGTCCATTGGTCCAAAAAACGGGAACGTAACCATCATTGATGCGAACGGTAAATTTCTTTTGCCGGGAGTCATTGATGATCAGGTTCATTTTAGAGAGCCGGGGTTAACCCATAAGGGGGATATTTATTCTGAATCTCGTGCAGCGGTTGCCGGGGGTATAACCTCTTACATGGAGCAGCCGAACACAAAGCCAGCAGCCTTGACCATTGAGGAGTTAGAGAAGAAATATGCTCGTGCTTCGCAAGTATCATTAGCGAACTACAGCTTCAATATGGGTGCTTCGAACGACAACCTCGAAGAATTGAAAAAAGTTAGCAAGCGGGATGTTGCTGGAATTAAAATTTTCATGGGATCATCTACCGGTAATATGCTGGTAGACGAGCAGAAGACCTTGGAAGGTATATTTCAATTGGACCACCAATTGATTACGCATTGTGAAGATGAAGCAACGATCAAAGCGAATTTGGAGCGGGCAAAGGCTGAGTTCGGTGACAATATTCCCATGGCACAGCACCCGATCATTCGCAGTGAAGAGGCTTGTTACTTGAGCTCATCGACTGCGGTAAATCTTGCGAAAAAATACAACAGCCGATTACACATTTTTCACATCAGTACCGGAAAAGAGACGAAGCTGTTTTCCAACCGCAAGCCATTGGCAGAAAAGCGCATTACCGCTGAGGTTTGTGTACACCATTTGTGGTTTGATGATAGCCAGTACGCAAAAAAAGGCAGCCACATCAAATGGAATCCAGCAGTAAAGACTTCAGCTGACAGAGAGGCGCTCTGGAAAGCACTACTGGACGATCGTTTAGACGTGATTGCCACAGATCATGCACCGCACACCCTCGATGAGAAAGCAAATACCTATTTGAACGCACCTTCTGGTGGTCCGTTGGTGCAACACGCGCTCCCTGCGATGATGGAACGGGTGCACGACGGAACCTTTACGATCGAAAAAATGGTAGAAAAGATGTGTCACAACCCGGCAATTTTGTTCCGAATGGAGGAGCGGGGCTTTTTACGCGAGGGATACCATGCAGATTTAGTATTGGTTGAGCCGAACCAGCCCTGGAACGTGAATAAGCAGAATATTTTGTACAAATGTGGTTGGTCCCCGTTTGAAGGAACGCTGTTCAAATCCAAAGTGACGCACACTTTTGTAGGTGGTCACCTTGCCTATAAAGAGGGTAAATTAGACGATAGCGTGTTGGGTACGCGTTTAGTATTTGATAGAGACTAAAACATGATGCGACTCGGGCACTATTTTGCAAGCGTACTATTCATCCTTTTCATAGGGTGCGCTTCTCCCGAGGTTCAGATCCCTGAAACTGTTTTGACACCAGAGCAGATGATGCCGATCATGGTTGATATTCACGTAATAGAGGGTGCGCGTAACGGTTCCATTATGTTGGGCGATACCAACGGTATCGAAGATTATTACGCGAAGGTCTATGAAAAGCATGGAATCACTGAAGACCAATTCAAATCCAGCTTTGCCTTTTACAGCGACAACCCAACGGTCTTTATACCTATCTATGAAGAAGTCTTGGATTCGCTTAAAGCAAACGGTGCGCTATTGGCTAAAAAAGGAGTTGAGATCGAGTATGAAGACTAGAACCGTACTTCTGCTATTCGCCTTTTTTACAAGCGCGGTAGTTGCCCAAGAAAAGCCAGGCCTCTACTTCACTTGCGCTGCTGCGGATCAATATCCTGCACGTATTGCCTACGAAATATTGGATGCCAATGAACAACGACTTGCAGTGGGCTTTGCGGAAATCCAATCACCAGCTGATACTGCGTATGTTGAGGTGCAGTTGCCTGAACGCTTCATGGTACAGGTGTATGAAGATGCCAATCGCAATGATAAATTGGACCGTGGATTGTTTACGCAACCGCTCGAGCGCTACGACTTTAGTAATAAAGCGTGGGTATTCTTAGGCAAACCCGATCTAGCCGATGCGCTCGTGCAGCGTCAAGGTGCTGTACAGTACTTGCATTTTGAACTTAAAGACGTTCTAGACTAGATCTTCTAGGAAGTCAACTACCAATGCTGAGAACGGTTCTCGAGCCTCTGCATGCACCCAGTGCCCTGCATTAGCAATGGTCTCGATGTGCGCAGCAGGGAAATGGTCTAAAATGGCATCTTCGTCTTCCGCTGCAATGTAGCCGCTTGCGCCGCCTGCGATGAATAAAGTGGGACGATCAAAGTAGCCAAATTCCAAAGGTGTGCCTACTTCTTGTAGTTGCTCTTCGAGGGCATCGAGATTGAATCGGAAGGCCAATTTTTCCTTAGTCACCCAATACAAGCTCTTCATAAAGAATTGGCGAATGCCCGCATTTTCAACACTTTTTGCAAGAACCGCATCTACTGCACCACGAGATTTAACAGCATCGAAATCTACAGACTTCATCGCATTTATATAACCCTGATGGTGAATGGGATAAGCCCTTGGTGCAATATCTACAACCACTAATGCCCGTACCCGTTCAGGACGACTCACGGCAAAGTGCATGGCCGTTTTTCCACCCATGCTGTGGCCTAATATCACAGCGGTTTTCAATCCTTTTGCATCCATATAGGCCTCTAGATCCGATGCCATTACATCGTAATTATGAACGGTGTGATGAGGCGACCTGCCGTGGTTGCGCTGGTCAACCGCGTGCACTTCCCAGCCCATTTCAGCCCAGTTTTTTGCATGCGTCGCCCAATTATCCCCCATGCCAAACAACCCGTGAAGGATGATTAGCGGTGCACTATCGCCGTAGACTTTGGAAAATAGCGGTACTACTTCCATGCTATAGGATTCAGACAATTTCGGTATTGTTGAATGGTATTGTGAAGACCTAAATAAAGCGCATCTGAAATCAATGCGTGTCCAATGCTTACCTCATCTAAGTTTCCGTGGAGCTTTTGGGCGAAAAAGCTGAGGTTCTCTAAGCTAAGATCATGACCTGCATTCACTCCAAGGCCAATACTTTTCGCAAAGGCTGCGCTACTTACAAAAGGCGCAACGGCGGCATCTCTATCGTGTAAATAGCCTGTTGCATAGGCTTCGGTATACAATTCTATACGATCTGTACCCGTAGCTTTTGCCGCTGCAATTTGTTCGTGATCCGTTTCAATAAATATGGACGTACGAATACCGGCATCTTTAAAAGTTGTGATCACCTTCGTCAGGAGATCTTTGTGCCCAATGGCATCCCATCCTGCATTTGAAGTCAAAACACCGGGAGGGTCTGGAACAAGCGTAACTTGTGCGGGACGATTCGCGAGCACAAGTGCCATAAATTCTTCATTGGGATACCCTTCGATGTTGAACTCCGTGGTTACCGCAGGGGCCAACTCCGCAACATCACTGTAGCGTATGTGGCGCTGATCAGGTCTAGGGTGAACCGTAATGCCCTCCGCTCCAAACTGCTCGCAATCGAGAGCGACTCTTAGGACATTAGGTACGTCCCCGCCACGTGCATTGCGAAGGGTGGCAATCTTATTGATATTTACGCTAAGTTTTGTGTGATCGTTCATGGGGGCAAAGCTAAAGAAAAGGGCTATGTTTGTTATGAAATGTTACAAGAAACACTACATACCGAACCCATCAAGGGGATTCTTCCTGAGACAACAGTGGCTGAGGCTTTGGAGTTCATGGACGATCTCAAAATTAGCCACCTGCCCTTAGTAACGAAGGACGGTTTGTATGCCGGTCTATTGAGTGAAGACGCGTTGTACGAATCTGAAGACGATACGCAGCCTGCCCAAAGCACTTTACGGCAAGGGTTTTTTCCTCATGTGAGAGAAGGCGCACACTTCTTTGAGGTCATGGAAGTATGCACCCAGCACCGCATCACGTTGGTGCCGGTTGTCAACACTGCTGGACGTTACATCAACTCTTTTTTGTTATCAGACATCCTGGAATTTTTCCGAGCAACGCCTACATTGCTTCAACCCGGTGCAATCCTTGTAGTGAGTATTGCTGCGGAACAGTACAGTTTGGTGGAAATTGCCCATGCTGTCGAGCACAATGATGCTAAACTTTTGGGTCTTTGGATGACGCATAAAGCCGTCGAAACATCGTTGCAGTTGACGTTAAAGCTAAATTTAGAGCATACTGCACCTATTATCAAGAGTTTACAGCGCTATGGGTACGAAATAGAAGGTATCTTTGGCGATGAATCGTACGACGCAGATTACCGCGAACGATACGACCATTTAATGAACTATTTGAAGTACTCATGAGAATAGCACTCTACGGACGCACGCCAAAGCCCGCAAACCTTCCCTACCTGGAGGTCGTGTTGGAGAAATTGGTCGAGGAAGGTGCAGACTTCGCTGTTTATCATACGTTAGTTGGCGCTTGCGATGAGATCAAAGCAGAGGAGTTTCCTGAAATGCATTTCTCCACGTTTTCGGACGAAGAAGAATTGGAAAATTTTGATCCTCATTTCCTCATTTCCTTGGGCGGTGACGGTACCATTCTCGATGCGACGGTGTTGATTCAAAATAAAGATATTCCTATCCTGGGTATCAACATGGGCCGATTAGGGTTTCTCGCGAACGTCGCAAAAAGCAATATAGAAACATCTTTAGATGCACTCTTTAGCGGCAGATTTCAACTGGACTACCGCACCCTGCTGCAGGTACGTACATCCTGTAACCGCGTAGTCAAGCCTAATTTTGCCTTGAATGAAATTACTATCGCTCGAAAGGAAACCACAAGCATGATCACCGTACATACGTATTTAAATGGCGCGTATTTAAACAGCTACTGGGCAGACGGTTTGATTGTGAGCACACCAACAGGTTCTACGGGCTACAGTTTAAGCTGTGGCGGGCCCATTATTATGCCGAACAGTGAAAATTTTGCACTTACACCTATTGCCCCGCACAATTTGACTATGCGTCCCTTCGTTATATCTGACAACAATACCCTCCGCCTGCGCGTAGAAAGTCGAGAAAACGAATTTTTAACTTCACTAGACAGTCGAATTCACAGTTTTGATACGACTACGGAGCTCTTCATTCAAAAGGCAGACTTTCGTATCGCATTGGTACAAACGGAACTTCAAGATTTCCCGTCCACCCTCCGGAATAAATTGAGTTGGGGGTTGGATTACAGAAATTAATACATGAAAAAGGCACTCCTATACTTCCTGCTTATTTGCAGTTCTTTCCTACATGCCCAATTTTATGAGCTCGGTTTAGGCGGTTCTGGAACATTGTTTCATGGCGATGTTGGTGCCGTGGGAACTAACGCTCAGGGGATCTACGGCTTCGTGCCCAACCAACCTGCAGCACAGCTCACTGTTCGTCGTCAATACAATTGGCACTGGAGCACGCGAATGAATTATTACCGCGGCTATGTAGGCGCTTCTGATGCCTGGGCAAAGGACGATTTTAAATTAAATCGTGACATTGCCTTCCGCACAGAGCTCTCGGAATTCAGCTACATGACCGAATTTAATTTCTGGCCTTATGGAACAGGTACGAAATTCAAACGGTCCTTTTATGTATTTGGTGGACTAGGCTTGACTTTTTACAATCCGCAGGGTTTTTATCAGGACGAATGGCACAACCTTCGTGAATTAGGGACAGAGGGGCAGCAGACGGATTTGAGTGACCAATTGTTTTACGGCAATGCGACCCTCACTGTACCCTTTGGCATGGGCTACCGCCAGAGTTTAGGACGCGATTTCAGTATGACAGCAGAAATAGGTTGGCGTCGTTACGGGACAGATTACATGGACGATACTAGCGGCGACTTTGTTGATGCAGCAGCCCTAGAGGAAGAAAGAAATGCGGTGGCCGCGTACTTTTCTAACCCCGGAAATGTTACTTATTCAAATGGATTGTCCAGAGGGACTGCTGAACAGCGAGATTGGACTATTTTTGCCGGACTAACCATTTTTTACAACCTAAGCCCTAGAGATGAACGCTGCAGTGGATTCTAAAGTTTTTAAAGCCAATCGTCTAAAGGCGGGCTTAGACCCGAAGCACATGCCGGAGCATATTGCTGTCATTATGGACGGCAACGGTCGCTGGGCGAAGCAGCAGGGCTTTATGTCGCGTGTACGCGGTCACGAAGTAGGGGTCGAGGCATTGCGAAAAATCACCACCGCTTCAGCGGAATTAGGCTTGAACTACCTTACGGTATATGCTTTCTCTACCGAAAATTGGAACCGACCAAAGGCGGAGGTAGATGCGTTAATGAATATCCTGATGTCCGCCCTAGAAAAGGAATTACCTACATTAATGGACAATAACGTTCGCCTCTGTTCCATTGGCAATCTAGACACCTTACCCCCAAAAGCAAATAAAAAGTTAATGTCTGTAATTCAGGCTACGGCAAAGAATGATGGATTAACTTTGACGCTTGCGTTGAGTTACGGCTCACAGGATGAAATGGTGCAAGCCATACGTAAGATTGCTCAAAAAGTAGCTGAAGGAAGTATAGATCCTGCAGATATAACAGAAGCGTCTGTAGAACAGTATTTGTTTACGGCGGGAATGCCGCATCCAGATCTAATGATCAGGACAAGCGGTGAGCAACGAATCAGCAACTATTTGTTATGGCAATTGGCCTATGCAGAGTTGTATTTCACCCCTGTTTTATGGCCCGATTTCGACGCATCCGGTTTGTACGATGCAATCGCAGCTTTTCAAAAACGCGAGCGCAGGTTTGGACAAACCTCAGAACAGTTAACGTCATTATAAAGACATGAAGAATACCCTTTGGGCACTTTTACTCACCCTCGTTTCTTTTACGACCACGGCGCAAGTGGTTCAAAACGGTGATTTTGGCCTCATTCCAGGAATTGATTACGAGGTCGCCGGAATTACGGTAAGCGGCGCACAGGATTTAGATCCAAATGTGGTGATTATGTTGACCAACATTCGTGTTGGCGATAACATCCAGTTCCCAGACCCTAAGATTTCAGACGCTATTCGTACGCTATGGCGCCAGCAACTTTTTGAGAACATTACCTTCAGTGTGGTGAACAAGAGTGGGCGTAAAGTATATCTCGACATTCGTTTACAGGAATTGCCGAAAATGAGTAAATACTTCATTACGGGCGTTAAAAAGTCTTGGAAAGACGACATCCGTGAAGAGTTGGATTTGCGCGCTGGAAAAGTAGTGAACGAGAACTTGGTGGTGATGAGCCGCAATAAAATTCAATCCTATTTCCGTGAAAAAGGATATCTCAACGCAACGGTCGATATTACCCAAGAACGCGATTCTTCTTTCAACAACGCGGTTATTCTAGGATTCCGAGTAAAGCCTGGTTCGCGTGTTAAAATTGGTGAAATCGTCTTTGTTGGAAATGAATCGGTCTCGGACAAGGTGCTCCTAAAAGCAATGAAGAACACCAAGATGAAGGGTAAGGCAATCTTTAAGGTGTCGAAACTTCGGAAAAAAGAATACAGCGAAGACATGCGTGCTTTGGTGGCGAAATACAACAGTATGGGCTACCGTGATGCCCGTATCATTCGCGATACAAATTACCGCATTGATGAGGAACTCATCAACATTGAAATAACGCTTGAAGAGGGCCGCAAGTATTACTTTGGAGACATCACGTTCGTTGGGAACACGAAATACGATACGCCGTTGTTACGCAGTATTCTCAAGATTAATCGCGGCGATATTTACGACAGTCAGCATTTGAACGAACGGGTTAGTTTTGATCCAAACGGAAACGATGTCGCGTCTATTTATTTGAACAATGGTTACCTCTTCTCACAGGTTGTACCGATAGAAAAAAACGTTCAAAACGACACGATCGATATAGAAGTTCGGATTCAAGAAGGCCGTCAGGCGACCATTCGCAAGGTGAGCATCACCGGTAACGAGCGCACGAACGATCACGTCATTTACCGCGAGGTGAGAACACGACCTGGGGATCTGTTTTCAAAGGCAATGATTCAGCGTACCATTCGTGAATTGTCGCAATTGGGGTATTTCGATCAAACACAGATTGGTGTAAATCCAGTGCCTGACCCACAAACAGGAACGGTAGATCTTGAATATACGGTAGTTGAAAAATCGACCTCTCAGCTTGAATTACAAGGTGGGTGGGGTGCCAACCGTGTTGTCGGTACGCTTGGTTTGAACTTCAACAATTTCTCAGCGAAAAACGTAGGTAATAAGCGTGCCTGGCAGCCCCTTCCTACCGGTGATGGACAGACTATTAATATTCGTGCGCAGTCGAACGGATTGTATTTCCAGAGCTACAATGCCTCTTTTACGGAACCTTGGTTGGGTGGAAAGAAGCCGAACAGCTTTACTGGAACCATTTACCACAACGTTCAGAGCAACGGGGTTCAAGCAAGTGATCCCAACCGTCAGAGTTTATTAATTACGGGTATTAACTTTGGTTTGGGCCAACGTTTGAAGTGGCCGGACGATTATTTCACCTTGTACCAAGGATTGGAATTCCGTCGCTTTAATTTGAACAACTTCCCGACTGGGTTCTTGAATTACAACAAGGGGATTTCAAACAATGTGAATTATAAATTTACGTTGGGACGTAACAATACGGATGTGCCTATATTCCCGACACGCGGTTCTCAAATCAGTTTCGCTGCAGAATTGACCCCACCGTTCAGCCTATTGCGTGACGACATTGATTACAAAAGCCTTTCTTCGGAGGAGCGGTTTAAATTAGTAGAATACCACAAATGGAAATTGAATGCGGATTGGTTCGCACCGATCACTTCGAAGTTTGTCATTCGCACTCACGGGGAATTTGGTTATCTAGGCAGCTACAACAAGGACTTAGGTTTGCCGCCGTTTGAGCGCTTCTATGTAGGTGGGGACGGATTGGCCAATTTTGTCATCGACGGTCGTGAAATCATAGGTCTTCGTGGTTACACCAATAACTCTATTACTCCAGGTGGTGGTGGTGCACTCTACAATAAATACGTGTTTGAAATGCGCTACATCATTGCCAACAATCCGTCGGCGCAAGTTTTCCCTCTGATTTTCATGGAAGGTGGAAATAACTACGATAATTTCTGGGACTACCGTGCGTTTAATTTGAAACGTAGTGCCGGTGCCGGTTTGCGCATTTACATGCCTATGTTTGGATTGATGGGAGTGGATGTTGCTTACGGATTTGACCCTGAGCCAAATGGCGCAACGGCAAGCGGTTGGCAGACGCATTTCATCATTGGACAACAGTTCTAATTGAAGTACCTTCAAGCCGTGAGAAAAATAGGATTATTACTTGCTGTACTCTTTTCAACTTCGCTTCTCGCACAGCGTTATGGTGTTGTTGATACCGATTACATCTTAAAGAATCTACCTGAATATGCCCAGGCAAAAGCCCAGGTAGACCAGTTGAGTACGCAATGGGCCGGTGAGGTTAGTGCGTTGCAAAGTGATCTACAGAGCTTAAAAGATGCCTTGGCGGCAGAGCAAATATTGCTTTCGCCAGAAAAATTAGAAAAACGCGAAGCAGCTATTGTGCAGAAAGCTGAAGAAGTGCTTGCTTTGCAACAGAAATATTTTGGGCCAGAAGGCATGCTTTTTGAAAAGCGTACGCAGCTGGTTCAGCCCATTCAGGACAAGGTTTTTGGTGCGGTTCAGGCATTGGCCCAGAAGCGTAAATTGGAACTGGTCCTGGATAAAAGTGCTCAAAGTGGTGTACTCTTCGTTGAAAAGGAGAAGGACTACAGTGAGGAAGTTTTGAATAGTTTAAAGAAATAAATCAACAGAAAATGAAAAGAGTATTACTCGCCATCGCCTTGACCTTAGGCTTCGCAGGAACCACAGTTGCCCAGCAAAAAGTAGGTCACATTAATGTAGACGAATTGATCTCCGTAATGCCGGAATACAAGGCTGCAGAAGCTGAAATTCAGAAATATGCGGGCCAATTGGAAAGCGATGCTACCGCCATGCAGGAAGAGTACATGACGAAATTGCAAAATGCTCAAGCCAATATGGATACTTGGACAGAATTGCGCCTTCAAAAGGAAAATGAGGAGTTGCAGACCATGGGTCAGCGTATCCAGCAGTTCAACCAAAGTGCGCAGCAAGAGCTACAGCGCAAGCAAATGGACTTGATGTTGCCTATTAGTGAAAAAGCACAAGCTGCAGTTGAAAAAGTAGCTTCAGCGAACGGTTTTACTTACATCCTTGACGCTTCTGCCTCAAAAGCAGTAGTGATTTACCTTGACGGTGGTGAGGATATCCTTCCGTTGGTGAAAGCGGAGTTGGGCATAAACTAGGCTGAACGAAATTTTTTTAAGCCCCCCGCGAGCGCAGCTCGCGGGGGGCTTTTTATTTGGTATTTTGCGTGCTGTGAAGAAGCAACGCAAAATAGGGTTATTTGACAGCGGCTTGGGGGGACTTACGGTGCTCCGTGCACTGGAAGAAAAATTGCCTCAGGTAGATAAGGTGTACTATGGTGATACTTTGCACCTGCCGTACGGTGATAAAAGTGACGAAGCTATTCGAGCTTTCAGTCGAGAGATTGTGGGCTTCTTAGCCGCTGAAGGTTGTGATGTGATTGTTATTGCTTGTAACAGCGCGAGTGCTGCGGCAGGTACGATGCTCGAAGAATCTTTTCCAGATTTGACCTTTATCAATGTGATTGATCCCGTTGTTGCGTCATTAGCGCAAGGGCCTCAGCGCAAGACGGCCTTATTAGGTACACGCGCAACGGTTCGCAGCGGCGCCTATACCAAGCGCTTAGACACTTTGAGGGTAGCTCATGAATTGATTGCGTTACCCACGCCATTGCTGGTGCCGTTAATTGAAGACGGCTTTTTGGGTACGGGGATTGAAATAAGTGTACTTGAACACTATTTGAACGACCCTTCACTGGAAGGTATTGAAGCTATAGTTCCAGGTTGTACGCATTACCCACTTTTGCGCAAGGCGGCATCGAAGTTACGCCCTGGTGTGGATTGGATCGATGCGCCCGCTATAGTGGCGGAAGCCGTAGTTTCGGCCTGTGGTGCTGCTGTTGAAGGATCGGGGACCACGACTTATTATTTAAGCGATGCAACACCCAGTTTCCTAGCATTGGCATCGAGCACTTTCGGTATTACGGCACACTGGGATAAAAAAGTGCTTTAGCCCTTACGCTCTCCATACCGGTACATCCAAGAACTGATGGTTGAGACGAGCAAACTGAACAGAATTGCCGTCCACACGCTTGCGACTTCTAGACCATCGATCCATTGGTCTGCTACCCCAATAATAATGGCATTGATCACCAATAAGAAGAGTCCCAAACTCATAAACGTGAGGGGTATGGTGATGATGATCAGCAGTGGTTTCAAAGTAGCGTTTAGAAGACCTAGAATGATGGCGACGCCAACGGCGGTCGAAAAACTACTTATGCTGACACCGGGAAGTATCCAATCGGCCAAGAAAACGGCGATGGAGCTCACAACAAGTCTAGAAAGAAGTCCAGATTTTTGTCTCATGTTCGGTATATTCACTTTTTCGAAAAGTACATAAAATGAGAAGAATGAAGAACCGCTTTTTCGTAGCATTTTTAGCATCAGCCACCTTTTTTAGTTGCCAGCCTGCGACCACTGTTGACACAGTGTCTGCTGAGCGGCCACCAATGATTGGCGACACGACGCTTCGTGCGGAACTGTTCGTAGATCCACACAGCTTTAGTTCGCCAGAGGCGACAGTAACCCATTTGGAGTGGGATGCTGAGGTAGATTTTGATGCCCAAGAGATTCATGCGACGGCGGTTTGGACGTTATCCGAAGCTCATGGGGATCAGGTGGTTTTTGATACGAAAGCACTTCAGATTGAATCGGTCCTATTGGACGGACAAGAAGCACAATGGAGCTTTGGGGCGGAAGACGATTTATTAGGTGCTGCTTTGGTGGTTTATGATCTAACTCCAGCTTCCAAAGAAGTGTCCATTAGCTATACGACTACAGAAGGTGCAGAAGCCGTGCAGTGGTTTCCCGCGGAATTGACACAAGGTGGGCGTATGCCGTTTTTATTTACACAGAGCCAAGCTATTTTGGCACGAACGTGGATTCCATGTCAAGACCGTCCTGGCGTTCGCTTTACCTATAATGCAAAAGTAAAAGTGCCGGAGGGTATGCTGGCGCTAATGAGTGCCTCAAATCCAACGCAGAAATCAGCCACAGGCAGTTATGAATTTACCATGCCGCAGCCTATCCCTAGCTATCTCATGGCTTTAGGTGCTGGCGATCTGGAGTTTATTGCCCTAGGAGAACGCTCAGGCGTATATGCGGAGCCAGAGATGGTGCGCAATGCAGCTTTCGAGTTTGGTCAGACCGAGAAGATGATTGAAAAGGCGGAAGAGCTCTACGGGCCGTATTACTGGGGCCGCTATGATATGCTGGTATTGCCGCCAAGCTTTCCTTTCGGAGGAATGGAAAATCCACGGTTGACGTTTCTCACCCCGACGGTTATCGTAGGTGATTTGAGTTTGGTTAGTTTGATTGCCCATGAATTGGCCCATAGCTGGAGTGGAAATTTGGTTACGAACGGCACGTGGAACGACTTCTGGTTAAATGAAGGATTCACCGTTTACTTTGAAATGCGCATTATGGAGCGCGTTTACGGACCAGACTTTGCCGACATGTTGGTTGCGTTGAGTTATGACGATCTCCAAAAAGAATTGGCGGAGATGTTGGAGAATGACCCTGAAGCGACCATCCTGAAGCAGAATCTCGCAGGGAAAAATCCTGACGATGGGGTGAACGCCATCGCCTACGATAAAGGTTTTCATTTCTTGAAATTGTGCGAGCAGACCGTGGGAAGAGAAACTTGGGATGGGTTTATTAAAGGCTATTTCGAGAAGTATAGATTCAAAACCATGGTTACGGAGCAGTTTCTACAAGAATTGGCGCAGCTTCTCACGCAAGACCAATGGGATGCGATCGGAGTGGACCAGTGGGTGTATGGAAAAGGACTTCCTGTGAATTGTCCCTTCCCGGCCTCCAACAGATTTTTCATCGTAGACGAAGCCGTAAAAATGATGTTGAGCACGGCGCCTGAAGCACCTGATGCAAAACAGATGTGCTATGTAGAATTTGAAACCACTAAATTCTGGTCGACCCACGAGTGGTTACGCTACATACGTGGCCTAGAAGCGGGTGGAGCAACGGTGGGTCATTATGCGTTAGCCGACGAGAATTACGGGTTCAGCGGGAGTCCAAACCCTGAGATAGTCGCGGCATGGTTTTCAGCTATTTTAAAGACAGATTACGAAGGTTTCGATCGAGCTATCTACAAGAAGGCAGTTGAAGAGTTTTTAGTAAAGGTTGGACGGAGAAAATTCATTGTGCCTATGTATGCAAGTATGCTCGAGGGCGATGAAAAACGTCAAGCATGGGCCAAGGAGATTTATGCGCAGGCGCGTCCGTGGTATCATCCATTATCGCAACAAACGTTGGATCAATTGTTCGCCGAACAGTAGTAATGCAACACCCTATTTACGACACACTAATTCCTTTGGCTGAACCCGAAAAAGTCAACGATTATTCCCGCTATTTCCAAAATTATCAAGGCGGCTACGGGGAAGGCGATATGTTTATTGGTGTTAATGTGCCGAACAGACGTTTGGTAGCAAAGAACAATGCCTTGAAATGGGGCCCGGAGGTATTGGCGGCCGGGTTGAGACACCCTTGCCATGAGGTACGTCATACGGCACTTTTTGCCTTGATGAGAAAGTTTGGAGCGGAGCGACAGCGTCGAAGTTATTGGCATGATTTCTTACGCGATCACTACGAAGGCATTAATAATTGGGATCTAGTGGATACTTGTGCGTATCATATTTTTGGTCGGATGGCCTATGAGAGAGATGATTATAGTTCGCTCGAGGCATTTTTGGCAAGCGATAACATATGGCATAAACGTACCGCGGTAGTAGCCACCCTGCATATGATCAAGCGTGGACGCTTCGATGAGGCATTGGCCTATTCGCAAATAGCCGCTAAGGGTGCACCGGACATTCTTCTGAAGGGCATTGGCTGGGTATTAAAATGCGTCTGGCAAAGGGATTCGGCCGTTGCTGAGGCGCATTTGGAAATGTGCTACATCAGCGGATTGTACCCGCGGTTAGTTGTTAGAATTAGTCTTGAAAAAACGGATAAAGACTTTAGAAAAGCATTCTTGGCGATGCGCTAAGACTATCCTGTTCTGGCCAGAGCAATTCGAATGTTCCTGTGCCTGGCGTAGGCTTTTGGTCTTCTTCATCGGGCTTTTTGAAGATATTTTTCAAGTCTTCCCGCTCCTGTTTAAGTGCATCTTTAAAACTTTTGTTGATGCGTGCCCTGTCTAGACTGATACAAACATCATCAAGATTACAACCCACAATAAGGCGAACATAGGGTTGGTTTTCGTTTTCCGCTTCACCGATCCAATTCCCTAAGTCTCTATTTGAATTCTTGCCGCGCATGGCAAGGTCCTTTAAACCGATACGAACGCTGTACCGTATATCATCGCTTTCCAAATTCTGCCAGCCGTTTACCCATAGATTCATCGCGCTATTCTTTACCTCCATTTCTGGGAGCAGTAAGGTATCGCCATGCACTCGAAAGCTTGAAGAGAGGTATGGAAAGTCTATCTTGTCCAATTCGCCTTGGTCGATGAACGCACTCAACTCCTGTAATGGGGCATAATGCTGCAAAGTTCCATTCCGAATTTCACCTTTTCCGCGGATATCTGTTTTAGTACTGAGTTGCTCCCATTCACTGTCAAAAGCTAGAGAAACGGTGGCAGTAGCACTGGCCTCACCTAGCAAATTGGAGGCATCTAAATCCTCAATATCAAAACTGTTGAAACTGGCGAGTAATTGATCCAATTCAATGGACTGCACGAATAAATCTCCTTTAAACACGTTGTCTGAACCGTCTTCATACAGGGCCCAATTTCCACCCAAAGTTCCGTCACAACCGTCGATGCGCATGGCATCTCCCATTATCCAGCTCCCCCGATTATAGACCGTGCCCACAAGATTGGCGCCGTTGAAATCACCCAGCTTAACACGGTCGACTTTTACCGAAACGGAATAATCGAAACTGGTTTCTTCGTTGGATTCTTCGTCCTCGAATTCCCAGTAGAGGAGTGGGTCAATTGAAATGGCCGGGCTTTCCAAGCTTAAAACAACCTTTGGATAGCCGTTGGTCTCAAGTGCGTTATAAATGGTACCTGTGACTTCGGCGGTATTTTCGCCACTTTGCAGCAAACACCGATCAATCTCCACATTGCGTCCGTCGATACTTAATTCCGCTTCTACCTTTTCAAATGAAATGTTGCTGCCGGCTAAGGCAAAGGAGCCTTCAAACAAGGAAATATCCCCTTTGAAAATGGGATTGCCTAGCGGTGATAAATCTTCCCAGGAATGGAAGCGTTGGGTGAGTGAAATGTTTTCGCCTTTCCAAAAGCCCATGGGGTTAATGAGTAAATCGGTCTCAATGAATTCAAACAACTCACTAAGGTTTGATCCGCCTTCTAGATTTGTGTAGAGGGTAGGGGATTCGCCTTTTAATTCCAAGGCACCGGTAACTTTACCTGTTTTCGTCTCAAGAGAAAGTGCAGGTATACTGAGCTCAGGTACCGTGCCCCAGCGCCAAACCCCACTGCAAGAGAGCTTTGGTACAGCAATACCGTTATAATCAAGAGTTGTGTTTTTGGTATCAAAATTCACCACCCATTGCTCCCAAGTGCCCTCCCAACTCCAATTTGCGCGCAAGCCGTTAAGTTTAATTTCTTCTGGAATTTCGAATAATGGAACATAGTTAAGTCCATTAGGAATGTCCATTTGTACGGAGCTAATGCGCCCGCCGTCTTGGTTTAAATCAAGGGAAACGGGGGTACCGTCGAGGGTAAGTCCACTGGTAGAAAGAGTCCAATTCTCGTCAATGGTAAGTGCCGCTTTTCCACGCAATGGTGCGTCTACCAAGAATACATCGCCTTCAATCGTGGCGTAGGTAGCGGATAAATCTGCACTCAGCGATAATTGGGTAGTGTGGCCAACAACTCCGGAAACCTCCAGGTAGTTGATGTTGCTGCTGTAAGTAGAGTTTTCTACGCGATCGTCATAGGTGATGCTGACGGCATTGGCCTCCAGGTACTGCAGCGTGAGGTCTGAATTTGACGAATCCGTGCTATTGAGCAAGTCCCAATTATCGCCTAGTTTCGAATGAATCAAATGAATTTCTCCCGTGCTTACGGCCAATTCTTCGATAGTGTAGGTGCCGCGAAGCACTTCGAGAACATTCATGCCTAGACCCACTTCCTGAGCCGCTATCAGTGGATGTTTTCCGCCAAAGGGGTCCTCAATTTGGACCTGATTGAGGACGATACGAATGCGCGGGAATCCTGAAAACAGATCTAATTCTATGGTGCTAACAGCAACCGGTGCTTTGAGCCGTTCATTCAGCTTAGCGACACCGCCTGCGATGATCTTATCTTGATTGTAGAAAAGATAACCTGCACCCCCTGCCCCTAAGAGCATAAGGATGAGCGCGAAATATCCTATGAAAATCAGCGCTCGCTTCACGGGCTATCTGGTTTTTAGAAAATCAATTTCTTTAGGGTCTAGAAAGCGCCACTGACCGCGACTAAGATTTTTCTTGGTAAGTCCCGCATAGGAAACGCGGTCCATTTTTTCAATGGTATAGCCAAACTTATCGAAGATGCGTTGCACAATGCGGTGCTTTCCACTATGTAAACGTAAACCCACCTCACGTTTCGTACGTTCGTCGATGAATTTAATTTCTTCGACCTCTATTTTGCCGTCCTCGAGCTCAATCCCCTTTGCAATTGCAGTAAGGTCAGATTTTTGGAGCGGCTTATCAAGAACGACACTAATAATTTGGGCGGCACCGGATTTAGGATGCGCCATTTTCTTCGCTAGATCAACATCGTTGGTGAATAGTAAAACGCCTGTACTTGTGCGGTCCATACTTCCGATAGGGTACAAACGTTCTCGGCACGCGTTTCCAACCAGTTCCTCCACTGTTTTCTTGGCCTTCTTGTCTGTGATAGAGGTGATGAATCCTTTAGGTTTATTGAGAACGAGGTACTTCTTTTTTTCACTTTTAATGAGTGAACCGTTGTACTTAACAACGTCGGTGCGCTGAACTTTATACCCCATCGTACTGACCACTTTACCGTTGACCTCCACAAGGCCAGCAGCGATCAGGTCGTCAGCTTCGCGACGGTTACAAATGCCTGCATGTGAAAGAAAACGATTCAAGCGCATTTCCCCGCTTGTACTGGCGATATCTTCAGCACTACGACGTTTGACACGTTTAAAGTTTGCAGCACCCCCTTTAAATTCTTTTTTGCCAGCGCCAGCACGGTCATCGTTATCAAACGAACGCGGTCCTCTGCTTCCCTCTGCAAATCGGTTGGTTGTGCCCGCTTTTTTAGGGCCTCTATTATTGGAACGACTGTTACGCATGGCGTGCTTTTTTTTGCAAAGGTAGTCGGTCTTGCTTCAGCACAGGCAGTTAGCTCCAACTTTAGTTAACAGCGAGGGGGATTATTTCGGCTTTTGAGCCATTGCCTTGATAGGCAATAAGGAGTAATTTAATTTCAGTGCATCGAAATGTGCCAACAAGTCGCACGCCGGCCTGCAACAATCGTTGGCATTGCCGTTCGCTTACCCAATTTTCATAGTCTGTAACTGTTGAGGACCGGTATTTTACTTCCACGATGTACAAGCAAGAGTCGAGCTGCGTGACGATATCAATTTGGGAATGTCCCGCGCGGTAATTCTGATAATGCACAGTGTGTCCCATCTTCTTTAAGAGATAGGCGGCTTTTTGTTCGTAGAATGTATAGGTTTTCATCCCAATAAATTGGTCAACGTGGATGACGATTCCAAGTCATGTGAAAAACTTAAAGTTTCACACAATTGGATGGCAAACTAGCGGTACTTCGTTAAGAGCACGGCCGGCAATTTGAATTAGACGGCCTGAAGAATTATGGGCCAATTCTCTTTTTCATGCCCAATAATCGGGTGCTCATACACGGGCACGCCCTCGGCTTCAAAGTGTTTTCTCAAGGAATGCTGCACGTCGGGACCCCACGGAATGTCGTGGTCGTGTATGTCCGAAAATTCGCCCAACACCACAGCACGTAATTTATCAAATGCGCCCCTGCGTCGCAGTGCCAAAAGCATGCGGTCGAGGTGGTAGTGGTATTCGTCTAAATCCTCAATGATGAGCACGCAGTCGTCCAAATTTGGCAGACTTGGGGTGCCTAAAATACTGGAGATAACGCTGAGGTTGCCGGCAATGATTTGGCCGTGTACCTCCTTAGGCAAGGCACAATGCAGTGCATCTTCCTTACCGCGAAGCACATCAAACGTGGCAGTGAGTGCGTCGGGATGGGTGATGGAAAAACTTATGGGCATGGGGGCGTGGAGCGTTGCAATGCCTTTTTGGATTCCGTGACAGAGGAAGGTTGTAAAATCGGAAAAACCGATCAGCCATTTGGGCTGGGCAACCAACGCGCCCCAGTCAACTAAATCGACAATTTCTGCACTCCCGTAGCCTCCTCTGACGTTCCATATGGCCTTGATGTCCGGATTATGGATGAGTGCATTAAAGTGCTGTACGCGTTCAGCAACAGTGCCAGCAACTTGCTGCTGCTGCACAGAAATATCCGGTGAATAGTAACACTGAAACCCTTCTGCTTCTATCACGCGTTTCGCAATAGCGAGCGATTCAGTAGTGGCGAATCGGGCCGTAGCGCTGATCCCAATAGTATCTCCGGGTTGTAAAAAACTGGGTACGGTTTGTTTCATTAGCCGAAAAATACCCAATAAAAGCGCATTATCTTCGCTGTACGCTTCAAACGTTTCAAAAAAGCATGAGTTCGAACAAAAAAATCATGGTTACTGCGGCATTGCCGTATGCCAATGGCCCCATTCACATAGGTCACCTCGCGGGGTGCTACCTTCCTTCAGACATCTATGTGAGGTATCTACGAATGCGGGGGCGCGATGTGAAATTTGTTTGTGGCTCGGATGAACACGGTGTACCCATTACAATCAAGGCAAAAAAAGAAGGAATTACACCTCAAGATGTGGTAGATCGGTATCATGGAATGATGAAGGCTGCCTTTGAAGAATTTGGAATTTCCTTTGACCATTACAGCCGGACGTCGAGCAAGCAGCACCACAAAAACGCGCAAGAATTCTTCACAAACCTCATGGAGAAGGGCGCCCTTGTGGCAAAAGAAACGCAACAATATTTTGATCCAGAAGCCGGCCAATTTTTAGCGGATCGCTACATCACAGGCGAATGCCCTAAATGTCGCGCCGCTGATGCTTACGGTGATCAATGCGAGAGTTGTGGTACGTCGTTGAATGCGACGGATTTGATCGCACCTAAATCTGCTTTGAGTGGCGCTGTTCCTGAATTGCGTAACACGACCAATTGGTTCTTACCGTTAGACGAATTATCTGACGATTTACGCTACTTTTTGGAAAGCCGTGAGGGTTGGAAACCCAACGTAATGGGGCAGTGCATGAGTTGGTTGAACGCCGGCGATGGCTTACAACCGCGTGCAATGACCCGCGATTTAGATTGGGGCGTACCGGTGCCTGTGGAAGGCGCTGAAGGTAAAGTGATGTATGTTTGGTTCGATGCACCCATAGGCTATATCAGTGCTACTCAGGAACTGCTTCCAGAGACTTGGGAGGAGTATTGGAAAGGCGACAATGCGGAAATCATCCACTTTATAGGTAAAGACAACATAGTATTCCATTGTATTATTTTTCCCGCCATGCTCCAGCAACATGGCGAATATGCGATGCCCACTGCGGTGCCTGCAAATGAATTTTTGAACCTCGAAGGTCGAAAATTGAGTACCTCAAAGAATTGGGCTGTTTGGTTGCACGAGTATTTACAAGATTTCCCAGGACAGCAGGATGTCTTGCGTTATGCCTTGACAGCAACCATGCCGGAAACAAAAGACAACGACTTCACGTGGGCCGATTTTCAAACGCGGAACAACAGCGAACTAGTCGCGGGCCTCGGAAATTTTGTGAACCGTGTCATGGTACTCACCCACAAATATTTTGAAGGTGTCGTTCAGAATCCCGGTACACTGACCGATGCCGATCATGAAGCATTGGCAGCAATGACCCAATGCGGTCGCAGAATAGCAAAATCATTGGATGCCTTTAAATTCCGTGATGCGTTAAACGAAGCCATGAATGTGGCGAGAATAGGCAATAAGTACCTTCAAGAACAAGAGCCGTGGAAGGTATATAAGCACGATCCGGCACGCGCAGGTGCTGCTTTGTATGTTGCGACCCAAATTATGGGTATCGCTTCCATTGTATTTGAACCGTTTCTCCCAACCACCGCCTCTAAATTGCGTGGTATGCTCAACCAGAATGGTATTCCAACGTGGGAGCAGTCAAACGAAGAAATGATTGTTCCTGCGGGAACACAATTAGGCGAAAGCGCCTTGTTATTTTCAAAAATTGAAGACGAACAAGTTGAAGCGCAGCGTCAGAAGCTGCAAGCAACGGATGCGGCTAATGCAGCGGATAACGCACCTTCAACTACAGCAAAGAAACATATGCCACAGAAAGACGATATTTCTTTTGACCAATTCATGTCGATGGACCTTAGAGTGGGCACCATTCTCGAAGCAGAACGTGTCCCTAAAGCGGATCGTTTATTGAAATTTTTAGTAGATACAGGATTAGATCAACGTACCATCGTATCGGGAATCGCGGAGCACTTTAGCCCAGAAGAAATGGTGGGTAAAAAAGTAACGGTATTAATGAACCTACCGCCGCGCAAGATAAGAGGTGTTGAAAGTCAAGGCATGTTGCTCATGGCGGAAGACGGCGATGGAAGCTTACGATTAATGACTCCAGAAAACGGCGCAGATAGCGGTGCAGTAATCGGTTAATTAACCGATATTCGCCAACAAGTTTGGCTCCGTAGTTCAACGAATAGAATGCAGGTTTCCGGAGCCTGAGATAAGGGTTTGATTCCCTTCGGAGCTACTAAAAGCCTCAGCATTTGCTGGGGCTTTTTTATGGGATAACATGAACAGAATTTCAATCCTATCAAGGAAACCGAAAAAAACTTTTGTCTTTCTGTAACGTTCTTGTGTTTTGTGTCCTATTAAGGGAAACGAATAATATTTAATTATGAAAACAAAGTACCTTTTAGCCTCTCTAACGATGGCTCTAGTTGTCGTTGGTTGTGAACCAACTGAAATTGACCAAACTGATTTTGATCCAAATTCAGGGGATACTACTCAAACAGGAGGAATTAGCTTTAAAATGAATTCAAATGGTCAATCTTGGACCTATAACTCAACTGGACTAGGAATATTCTGCGATTCAGTCGGAATTGGTTTACCATTTTCCATATGGGGAGTCGCAACGGGTGATAGCGTCTATTACAATCCAGCGAACGATTCTTTAATTACCGGCCAAAATGATACAGTGTTTTATCTCGCTTGGCTTTCAACGATAGACACGGTTGGAACTTATAGTTTGTCAAATCCAGCAGTGTTTGCGATTGACTGCAGATTTGAAACAAGTAATTATTCTCAGGAATACGATGCCTCACAATTGATGGTTGATATAAGCAAAGTGACAACAGATTCAATTTATGGTACTTACTCAGGTCCCATTGAAGAGGTTATTTTGCAAAACATGAACTACATCAATACAGGTGTCTTTGATACTGTTAATGCCTCATTTGTTGTGTACAGAGTGCCATGCTAATAAAAATACGTCCCTCCATTGCGAGGGACGTTTTTTATGTTGACTCAAGAGCAATTTGAAAAATATTTAATCGGAGCTCTGAATAGAGATATCGATAGCGAACGAGCCATTTATGAGGGCAGCGTTGATTACGTCTACAATATTGTTTTAAAATACGTTTCTGATCGGGATGATGCGGCTGATGTTGCTCAAGAGACGATGATACAGGCTTTTGAAAAGCTTAAAAATTATAATCCAAGCAAAGGGAAGTTCAAATCGTGGTTGGCAAAAATTGCCATTAACAGGTCGCTCAAGTGGCTGGGAAAAAATAAGCAAATGATTTCTCAAGAATCTGCAGAAAAATTTTTTGAAGTCCTCGAAACTTCAGAGCCTACTGAGCTTTTAAGTGAGCGGTTGAAAAGCGTCTTGAATGAAGGTGAAAGAGAGTTGTTTGAACTGTATTTCGATTTAGAATTCTCACACGCCGATATAGCGAATGCCTTGGGAATTTCAGTTTCCAATTCGAGAGTTAGAATTCATAGAATACTTACCTACCTAAGAAGTTTACCGTCATGAGTACAATACATCCAAAGTTAAATTGGCGTCAATTTCAGATTGATCGGGCCAAGAAGAAGAAAAAAAGGTTAATGATATGGTGGTTAGTTGGTGCTGTCAGTTCGATAGCCGCATTCGCCGTATGGAGTTTATTTTCTCCATTTGCTCAAGAAACTCCAAATCCGACCTCAATTCCTGCCCCTATACAGCATAGAACGAAACTTCCTATTAACAACGTTAGTATTCCTCAAAGCATAGCTGTTAAACCGAAAATAGATCCGTTAAAGCAAGAGATGCATAACACGTTTGAACATGCAAGTACATCTAGAAACGGCCTAGCATCAATGACAAATCACATTTATGATAATCCAGTTCATTTAGGCGTAAAAAAATTGAAAGTAATTGATGGTGTCGAGCATGAAATAAACCAAACTTGCTGTAGAGGATTAATTTCTGCCATTGGCTCAACGATTGAATTAGCCCCGTTTAAGCAGAAAAAGAAGATGAATATCCATACTTCATATATTCCTTGGACAAGTGAAAGATTTATTAGTGATGACTTCTCGAATTACCGCGCTCTGAATTCAATTGAAATTCAGACGTCCATTCCAATTTCCGATGATTCTAAGTTGAAGATTGATTTTGTACCAGCTTTTGCCCATCATCGATTTCAATTACAATATTTTGATTCGTATGCCGATAAAAAGTATTTACCCGGAAGTATTGTAGGATATACTAGAAATGTTGATTCTATTATGCCCGTATATGGTGATTCTGTATATGGTATTACTAGCAGGACTCTACGCAAAAACGGAATCATCCAAGAAATGACACTTCCCATAAGTTTTAGCTCGAGAGTATATCAAGGCACCAAGATGTATACAGATGCATTTATTCATTCAGGAATTTTGATGAGAGTATCTGCCGATGGTTTATGGTCTGATTCTGGCGAGATTTATTCCATTGAAAATTCAGATAGAATTGGATTCCAAATGAATGGAGGAATTAATGTTGGGTATCACATAGATTCATTTACGCTGCAGGTTGGTTATCAATTTTTTTGGCAAACCAATGTCATGAAAAACATGAGAAGCATATATCATTACCCGAGTATAGGTATTCAACTAGAACTATAGGATTATAATTTTCACTACAAATTTTGTGAAGACAATTCCAGAAACTACGGAGCAAAACCCGCAGCCCTTGGGAGAGGACTTGCGACATATTGAATGGACTTGTGTTTGAGTCCTTTCGGTTTTTTATGCCATAAAAAAAGGCCTCCATTTCTGGAGGCCTTTGGAATGTACTGATATAAACTTAGAGCTGTTTAACATTTACAGCGTTTAATCCTTTTCTTCCTTCTGTCAATTCAAACTCGACACTGTCGCCTTCTTCGATTTGGTCAACCAAACCTGTTACGTGTACGAAGTACTCTGTGTTTGACTCGTCGTCTTTAATAAAGCCAAATCC
>Ga0209654_1000599_pt1 | contig 33864 bp, 37 predicted proteins | sample SaaInl1SG_22_DNA_FD_184646 | JGI IMG/M metagenome (GOLD analysis project Ga0209654, IMG submission 184646) | Marine microbial communities from expanding oxygen minimum zones in the Saanich Inlet - ESP_161SG_22_DNA (SPAdes) (version 2) | ecosystem: Environmental > Aquatic > Marine > Intertidal... | reverse complement strand
AAAAATGCCCGTCACGGCGGCGCAGTTTGCCCTGATGCAACCAGACAATGCCCGTACCAAGATTGCGCAAAAAGGCACGGTCATGGCTAACCACCAACAACGCCCCTTTATGCTGGCGGAGCATATCCTCCATCCATTCAATGGTCGGCAGATCCATGTGGTTGGTCGGCTCGTCCAGCAGTAGGATATCCGGTTCGGTAAATAGCGCTCTGGCCAGTGATACGCGCCGCGCCTCGCCGCCAGATAGGCCATCTGACATGCGGTCTGGATCCAGCCCCATTTTCATCAATATAGCATCGGCCCGATGCGCAAGGCGGCCCGCACCCGCCGCGTCATCACTATGGCGGCTTTGGTATCCATCGGCTTCTTCGGCCGTGACAATGGCCCGCAAGGTCATGCCCGGATGGATTGATGGCGCCTGTGGCAGATAGGCAATTTGGGTGCCGGGCGCTATCCACAGACTACCTTCATCCATATCGGCCTTGCCAGCCAGCAATTTCATCAAGGTGGATTTACCCGCGCCATTGCGCCCAACCAAAGCCAGACGGTCACCAGCATGCAGGGATAGATCGGCCCCTCTGATTAACCAGCGATCGCCAAGATTAACGCCACATTCGGCTATGGTTAAAAGTGGCGTTGCCATCTCAATTCCTAGTAACGAGGTAAAAAATCTGGGGTAGGCTCAACTCATGCCGCGCTGGCGGGCGATAGTGTCATAGGCGGCATTGATCGAAGCGAGCTTTTCATTCGCCGCTTGCACAAATTCCTCTGGCATACCATCCGCCATCAATCGGTCGGGATGGTGGGTGCGCACAAGATCTCGCCAATGGGTGCGCAAGGCCTCATTCTCGATATCAGGTTCCACCCCAAGTATCTCAAAAGGTGATGGGCCGCTATCACCATGCAGCGCAATCAGGCGCTCGAAATCCTGTTCGTCAAACCCGAAAATGCTCGCAACACGGGCCAGATAATCGATTTCCGGACCGGATAGTCTGCCGTCCGATTTAGCGATGAAAAACAGCAGATCGAGCAATTGCTCTAACACCGGCGCCTTGGCAACAAATAGTTTTGCAACTTGGGCGGCATAATCTTCAAAGCCATCAGGCGTTTGCCGTGCTAGATCCCAGAATTTACCAACTTGCTTGAGTTCTGATTGTGGGATGTGGACGCGCTGGCGAAAGGCGGCGATTTCGTCGCGGGTCACGATACCATCAGCCTTTGCCATTTTTGCTGATAACGCAATGACGGCAACGGTAAAGGCAACGCGGCGCTGATTTTCCGGTGCTGGCTGAGGATCGGTATAGGCGCGTTCCATGGCGATTCCGGCGGCCGCACCAAGCAACCCACCGATTGGTCCGCCAATGGCGAAACCGGCTGTACCCCCAATAATAAGACCCCAGATGCTCATCGCTATTCCTCTATGCGCTATCTCTACTTGTGGCAGGGGTTTATGGCAAGTGCTAACGGGCATTTCTGGCGCGTCTTAATCGCATGTTTTTGATTGGCATTTCGGCAAAGCCGGATTAGGGTTCGGCCATGAATGATACTTTTGTTGCCGATGAAAATGCTGCGATCACACTCGATCTAACAGGGCTTAAATGTCCGTTGCCGGTGTTAAAGGCGCGCCGGCAAATTGGCCAGATGACGCCCGGATCAACTCTTGTCGTGACCGCAGATGATCCTGCCGCGCCGCTCGATTTTGACCATTTCTGCACGACCAATGGACATGTTCTGGCGGGCAATGATGCCGCGGGTAATCTATTTACCTTTACGATAATCGTTGGTGCCCCAGACTAAAGCCTAATGCGCCCCGGGCAGATTTACCCGAGCAAATTTAGGTGAAAAACCTGTGCTTTGGGGCCGTCGGTGGGGCCGTCATATAGACCGATTTCCTTGCATTTCATGAAAAAACCGGGGGCGGGGATGCCGCCGCGGCTCCGCGATATCACCCATGCGGCGCGGATCGGTTGGTTGGCGGCGTGATCGGCTTGGAGAATATCTTCTAGCCAGATTGTCAATTTATGGATGCGGTGCGGCCCGGGGATTTTTGCGGCATCTGCCAGCTCGGCATAGGTGATGAGATTTTGCCCAGCGATAACCGAAGCCAACGCCATGTTCGCGCGTATTTGCCATTCGCCCGCATTCTCATTACCCGCATTCATGATCATCCAATCTTATGGTTTGTTGGCTCATATTCTGCATTGCGGCAAACGCCGTTTGCGCCTATTTTGGCGCTTATGGTTTACCTTAGATCCATCATATTTAACATCCTGTTTTACGTTTTTACAGCTCTCATGGTGGTGACATTGATCCCGCTATTGGTGCTGCCGTCCTATTTCACGAGATTGATGGCGGGGATGTGGGGCTATGTCACCAAGAGCCTGCTATATATCGCCGGGATTAGTCATCAGGTGTCGGGTGATACGCATGCAGACAAACAGGTGATTTACGCGGCCAAGCACCAATCGGCATGGGAAACCATTGTTCTGTTGGCTGATCTTGGTGTGCCTGTTCCGGTGATGAAACGCTCATTGTTATTTCTGCCATTAATTGGTTTGTTTTTTGCCAAAGGTGGATGCATTGCGGTGGACCGTGATGGCGGTATGAAGGCGCTAAAGGTGATGCGGAAATCGGCACAATCATTTCGCGATAAGGGCCGTTCGATATTGATCTTTCCACAAGGCACCCGGGTCAAGCCGGGGGATAGCCACCCCTACGAAATCGGGGTGTTTGCGCTCTATGATTCAACCGGTCTGCCGGTGGTGCCAATCGCGCTGAATTCAGGTCATGCATGGCCGAAAAACCGCTGGCGGCGTAATCCGGGTGTGATCACTGTGGATTGCCTAGAACCGATCCAGCCGGGCTTGTCACGCAAGGAATTTATGGCCAAACTTGAAGACCGAATTGAAAAACGGATGGTGGCGCTGGATAAAATTGGCTAGCCAATTGTGCATGCCCACCCATAGATATCCGTGCCAAAGCGGCTTATATGATAGTCATAATCAGGCGTAGCCACGATCAATAGGAGAGCCAGTCAATGGACGGAAGTCAGGGACGCCCCGAAGGGCAGCTAAATGTTTTGGGCGGAAAGCTAGCGGGTTGTTCAGATGATCCGGTGACTGGTTTTTTCCGTGATGGCTGTTGCAATACAGGCCCAAATGATCGCGGCCTCCATACGGTATGCGCCATTATGACGGATGAATTTCTGGCCTATAGCAAGGCACAGGGCAATGATCTATCGACTCCAATGCCGCAATTCGGTTTCGCCGGATTAAAGGCGGGTGATCAATGGTGTCTATGCGCTGGCCGGTGGGAACAGGCGCGCGGGGATGGCTGTGCGCCAAAGGTACGCCTTGCCGCCACAAATCAGGTGACATTGACGTTATGTAATCTCGATGATCTGAAAGCGCATGCAATTGATCTGCACTAGCATTGTGGCTTTTCGCCGTTAACCAGTGCAAGCTACAGGACGCAACTCTTAACAAGGGGGCTAATATGCTCACGCTCGATCAAAAGGTTACACTTAATTGCACCGATAACGGCAAGGAAGCGACCGCAAAAATTGTCCGGATTAACGGCAATCGAGTTGATGTTATTCTTGATGGTGGCGGGGATATTCTCATCTCGATGAGCAAGGCAAAGCCCGGCCTTTATGTTGGTAGCCAGTCCGGCCTTGAATTTGTAATGAAGATCTAATGGCGCCTTGATATGAATAATGAACAATTGCCAAACAATGATGGACCACAAAAAAGCCCAGCCGCGTCTTCTGGTCATATGAATGAACATTTGGGCGACGAGGCAGAGGGATCGATCGCATCGCATCCCGATTTTTCGGCATGGCTTATTTGGGGTGGGTTAATGTTGGTAGCGATTGCCATTCTGCCCTTTGCCGTTCGCAATCACGATGTCGTGCGCGCCATTGCCCGCATGTGCGGGTTTGATTTGGACTAGCTCTTTTTGGTTTTGGTTTTGGCTGGCTTTGGAGGCAATCCGGCGCAAAAGAAAATGGCCATATCTACATAGCGCTGGAGTTGATCATCTTCACCAAGCCCTTGGGGTAAGATCATCGCCCAACCGCGCATTGGCCGGCCGGTTATATCCATCGGTTTTACAAATGGTTCATCGGCAATGGATTGTGCCGCCTCGATGCCAATGCGAATGATCAATTGATCGCCCCAGACGCCAACACACATATTGCCATTCATAAGATAGCCAAAGCCGCCCATCATGTAATTTGGTTCCATTTCCAGCATGGATCCCATGATGTCTTTCAGGCGTTCAGCCAGACCTTTGTCATACATTGTCTGTCATCCAGTTTATAATCTGAGCCATGCATTGCCCCTAACCATTGCATGATCTGTCCCCTTGTCAAACGATATGGCATTGCCCAGATATTAGTCATAGATATTGAAAGAGGTGTGATATGCGTGCGTCGGTAAAAGCAAAAGCAGTAGATGATACAAATAACCAATTTATGCGGCTGATGGGCCTTGCTGTGGCCGGATTTGTGCTCGCGCTGGGGCTGTTGATGATGCCTGCATTCGCCGCTGGTTCATCGAGTGATTCTGGTTCCTCATCGACAAGGTACGGCGCTACACCGGAAACAAGCGAAGCTATGCGCGGGGCCGTTGCCGCTATCAAGCGCGAGGAATATGCCGCCGCATTGGAGTTTTTGGCGACGGAAACCAAAGCCAATCCGAAAAATGCAGATGCATGGAATTTTACCGGTTATGCATCGCGCAAGCTTGGTCGCTATGACGCCTCTGCCGCGGCCTATGACAAGGCGCTGGCAATCAACCCAAATCATAAAGGCGCGCTGGAATATAAAGGCGAGCTTTATCTGACCTTGGGCCAGTTAGACAATGCTGAGGCGATGTTGGCCAGATTGAAAAAAGCGTGCACGTTCAATTGCAGTGAATTGCGCGATCTCAACAAGGCAATCAATCTATATAAAAAGGCCAATTAGCATTTAGCTACAGGCGGCCTTTATCGGGCGTATTTCACAAATGGAGTGAGGGTGGCAATCCGGTCATAGAGATGGCGCGCCTGATGGTTGAAATCCTGCGTTAGCCAATAGACTGATGGGGCGCCATTTTCGTCTGCGTCACGGTAAACCGCCTCGATCAGCATTCGGCCAATTCCAGTTCCGCGCATGGTCGGTGACACAAATAAATCTTGCAGATAACAGACATCACCCAGATGCCAATTATGCGGGTGATAGATGATATGAACAAGGCCAACTAATTCATCATCGGTTTCGGCAACCAAACAGCGCTGGGTTGAACGGGCAGGGTCGGTTAACCGGTCAAAAGTGGCCGCGTAAATCTCTGGGGCGACCTCGGTTTCGTAAAAGGCAAGATAGGCGGACCAGAGGGCGCGCCATTGCGCCTCGTCGCTGGCTTTTATCGGGCGAATGAGAGTTGTCATTTTCAAAACCTCGCTTGTGTTGTCTTGGCCAGAAAAAAAATAAGAAAAAGAAATAAGAAATAAGAAATAAGAAAAAGAAAAAGAGGAGCACAGCTCCCCTTTAACGTGATGGTTATTAAATAACCAATTAGTCTTGCGTCAGATGGCGTTGACGAGGTTGCTCATCAGCCCACCGGCCACATATTGGGTATTTAATTCAAACCGAAAATCACTAGACATCAGATCACCTCCTTTTCATTGCTGTTAAACTCACAAAAAGGCTAATCCGAATTTTTGGATATGTCACGCCGTAAATGAAGGTGCGGCAACTAGCCGCCAAAAAATCCTTTGGCGAAGGTTACGATGGATTCGATGTTTTCGCCGATAACCGTACCTGCTTTGCCGGCGGCATCGCCCGCCTTGCTACCGGCATCCCCGGCCAGCTCACCGGCTTTATCTATGGTTTTCTCGGTAACACCGCGCACTATCGACGTGGCATTGTCAAGATATCCGTCAAAGGTCCCTAGAACCTTCTCCATGGTGTTTTGATCTTCCATTTCCGTCTCCAGTGGTAATTCTATGCCCAACATTATCGGGCCATTCATTAGCATTTCAAAGTGGAAATTCCTAGCTGGTGGGGGTGAAATCTTTGGTCGGTGTTCCTATCTAGGGTGAGGGCCAAATGTCCTGGGAAAGAAAGATCGTGACGAAGTTACAAAAACGCCGGTATCTCTCAACTATTGTGGGTTTGCTTGGTGGGTTGTTGATTATCATGGAGCCGATGATGCCAATTTTTGCGCAAAGTACGAAAGCCAATCCAATGCCGATTGACGAACAAAATATATTAACAGGCGCGCATAAATTCACCTTTGAGAATATCGAGGGTGGTGACTTGGCGCTGGCTGATTACGCCGGCAACGCTATTTTGCTGGTTAATACGGCGTCCCTATGTGGTTTCACCCCGCAATATGAGGGTTTGCAAACATTGTGGGAAACCTACCGCGCGCGCGGACTGGTTGTTATCGGCCTGCCAAGCGATGATTTTGGTCGCCAAGAGCCGGGCTCTGCAGATGATATCAAGGAATTCTGTGAGGTTAATTACGGCATCGATTTCCCGATGAGCGAAAAAATCCATGTGACTGGTGATAATGCCCATCCTTATTACCAATGGGCGGTGTCGCAAAAGCGGCTATATGCGCCGCGTTGGAATTTCTACAAACATCTGATCGGGCCGGATGGGGCGTTGATTGACTGGTTTGCCTCGACTACCAAGCCGAACGCGCCTAAGCTGATCTCCGCGATTGAGGCTGCTCTGCCACGCTAGGTTTTCCCAAGGATGAAACGCTAGCATCAAAAAGCGATCGATGTTGGCGTGTGTAATCCGGGGGATAAGTGGAACTTAACGTAATTCTGGCTGTGCTGGGCGCCGCCTTCATGCACGCCCTCTGGAACATGCAAGTGCGCGGCAGTGCCGACAAGGCGCTTGGCCTTGGCGCCGTCATGTTTGGCCATGTTCCCATCGCCATTGTCGTCATGATCTGGGCCGGATTGCCGCCCCTATCGAGCTGGCCATATCTGTTGCTCAGCGCATTTTTGCATCTTGGTTATCAGATATTTTTGATCAACGCCTATCGGTTTGGCGAATTGACCCAGATTTATCCGATTGCCAGAGGTGTTGCCCCTTTATTGATTGTGGTGGCCGGATTTCTATTTCTCGATAGCGAGGTCACACAGATCGAAATCATCGGCATCCTGATGGTGTCGGGCGGTATTATCCTGCATGGGGTGTTCCAGTTTTTCCGCACCAAAACGCCGGTGACTGGTCTTGTCTTGGCGTTGATCACGGGGTGTTTTATTGCGGGCTATTCGCTGGTTGATGGTTTTGGCGTGCGGCATGCCGGATCGGCTTTTGGCTATTACGGCATGCTTGTGATGTTAAATACCATTCCGTTTTCACTCTATTTGCGGGTATTTCACCCTGGTGTGATATCGCAAATTTCGACCACGGGCCGGCGCATCGCAATCATCGGCGGTAATGCGTCTTATTTGGCCTATGGCTTGGTTCTGTGGGCCTGTCTGCATGCGCCGATCGCGGTGGTGTCGGCCCTACGCGAGACATCGGTATTATTTGCGCTATTGCTGGGGACTTTGGTTCTTGGCGAGAAATTCACACTGGCAAAACTGGCGGTGACTCTGGTCATCCTATTGGGCGTCATCACGCTCCGTCTTGCTTAGGGGTGGCTAGCCCAGCGTAGATTGTTTAGCGGGCGCCTAGCCGATTAATCCATTCCAGCGCCGCTCTAATATGCCAATTACGCGCCTTATCGTGGAAACCAACATGACCGCCTCCTTTGGTAACAACAATAGCCGCGCCCGTCCTGATCGCCTCGTTGTTAGTGCTGGCGGGTAGTGGTTGATCAAGAGCGGGGCCGGCTGGAATCCACGGATCGTTCGATGCATGGATAACAAGGCCGGGCAGGGTCAATTCAGCAAGGCGGTGATGAACGCTTGTGCCCGCATAATAGCCGAGCGCATTCGGATAACCGGCCATTGGCGCGGTTAATTTATCATCAAATTCATGGATTGATTTAATCCGGCCAGCAACCTCGATTAGGTCAGGGTCAATATCGGGAACAGTTGCCACGATATCGCGCAACCCACCCAGCATATAGCGTATATAGGGCCAGTTGCGCGGCGCGTGAAATTGCCGTGATGAGACCACCATATCCAGCGGCGTGCTGATGGTGATGATCCCGTCCAGTGCGGCGCTCCGTTCAGGGAAATCTAAGGCCATGTTCAACGCCGCCGTGCCGCCGAGGGAATGCGCCATCATCACCACCCGATCACCCTTGTGGCGCGCGCGCGCCCAATCGACAAAGGCCAGCAAGTCAGCCCCCGCACCGGCATTATAGGTTTTGCGGGCAAGCGGGCGGGCGGGACCCGCACCGCGCATATTAACCCGCAGAACGGCCCATCCCGTATCAAGCGCGGCCTTTGTTAACCATAGGATATGCGCCGCATCCATACTGCCATTAAGGCCATGAACGCCGATTAAACAGCCACGCATTTCGCCATTGTTGGGTAGGTGATACGCCGCCATCAATTGGTCGCCATCCTCTAAATCCAGCAGGATGGTTTCATGCGGGGGCGGTGTTGGTGCATCACGGCGGATGAAATGGCGCAATGTCTGGGCATCGCCGCCGAGCCACGGCAATGCTTCTGCACCAAAGTGCGGGATCAGCCCCGCCGCATCATTTCTGATAAATCCCATTGGGTAACGTCCCGCCATTTACGTCTGTTGAGAAATTTAGATGGCCTAAATCTGCGCACTCTGATGCTATATATCATAATGTTAGGCAGGTAGCGCGGCTTTCAGAGTTTTGCCGAGATTATCGCCAATTGTTTATTGCAGGAAGATATCATGTCACAACAGGCCACACCCGATAACAAATCGTCCCAAAACTCATCGTCCCAAAACGCATCGTCCCAAAACTCAGGGCCCCAAAACTCAGGGCCCGGATTTTTTGCGATTGCGATTAGTGACGGTATTCCAAAGCGTTCCTTTATGACCGCGCTGGTTATGGGAACGGTGTTGAATGCGGTGAATTATGGTGATGCCATGGTGGCGGGTGATCCCCTACCGGCGCTAAAGATGATTGTCACTTATATCTTGCCGTATTTTGTATCGACATGGGGCGCTGTCGGCGCAAAGCGGGCCCAGCTTCGTGCCGGATAATGCGTGACCTAAACGGCCGTGATAGATTACTGATCGCGCTTGCTTGGATGCGGTAGAAAATCAAGAGCCCAATCATTGTAATTCCGGCCACCACGATACCAGCGGGTTTCGTCATCTGGCCGCGTGACCAAATCCCAAACCGGCGCATCGCCATTGCCGTGCGCGCTATGAACGAGACGCCGCCGCCGTTGGCTATTCACCACATCAATCGATAGGGCCTCGCTATCCCACATCTCTAGTGCCGCACCTTTCAAATTGGCAAGCGTCTCGGCATAGGCCGGATCACTGGCTAGGTTCGTGCGTTCATGCGGGTCAGACTCTAGATCAAACAGCATGTCGGGATCGCCGGTGCTGGTGATCAATTTATAGCGTCCCTGCCGGATCATGAAAATCGGCGCCAGAATGCCCTCACATAGTAATTCGGCATAAATGATGCGATCGGGATTGGGCGCGGTGATAAACTGGACCAAATCCTCACCGTCGAGCGCCTCAATCGGTCCGGTAATGCCATCGCCATCCGGCGTATCACCCCAATTGCCATCACAGGCAATATTCGCAAAGGTCGGCAGTAAATCGACCAATGAGCAGGGGGTGGTAACGCGCCCCTCAGAAAAATGTCCATCTCGCAAATGCGCTGGTGCACTGATGATCAAGGGCACCCGCGCGGCCGCTTCAAAGAATGTCTTTTTCAGCCATAACCCGCGCTCACCGAGCATCTCGCCGTGATCTGAGGTGAAAATTATGATCGTGTTATCGCGCTGGCCGCTCTCATCAAGGGCATGCAGCAAATGGCCTAGCTGGTCGTCAATATAGCTAACCGACCCGCAATAGGCCCGCCGCGCCTGTTGGATCAAATCATCACCAACATCGGCATTTAGAAACCCATGTTGGCTCAATACACGGACACTATGGGGGTCATTATTCTCAACTGTGGGCATCGGTGTTGATGGTGGCGGAATGTCGTCATCATCATAAAGGTCCCAATGTTTTTTCATGCATAAATAGGGGTCATGCGGGTGCGTATAGGACACTTGTAGAAAGAATGGCCGGTCATTTTCGGGGCGGGCGCAATCGTAAATCTCTTGGACCGCGCGATGCGTTACCCCATCGTCATAATCGAGCTGGACGGTGCGGCTGCAAACGCCAGATTCGCGCAATACGCGGGTATTGGTGGCGCCATGAAATCCGGTTGCATTCCAATCTGGCGTCCATTCAAAATTGCCGGGATAAATATCGCTGGTTAGCCGTCTTTCAAATCCGTGATGCTGGTCTGGGCCAACAAAATGCATCTTGCCAGACAGACAGGTGCGATAGCCAAGCATCCGCATATAATGCGCATAGGTCGGCACCGCGGCGGGCAATTCACACGCATTATCATAGGCCCCAATGCGCGACCCAAGTTGCCCCGCCGCCATCGAAGATCGTGACGGGCTACATAGCGGAATATTGCAATAGGCATCGGTAAAGACGGCGCCCTTTGCCGCGATGCTGTCGATATAGGGGGTCTTGGCGATGGGGTTATTATAGGCCGACAGCACATCAATGGTCAGCTGGTCGCTCTGGACAAATAAAACATTAGGCTTAGTGGTCATGACTGGCCTCGCTAGGGTGGGGATAACAAAGTCATAAGCGAACCAAAGTACATCCCCGGTGCAAACCCGGTGCATCCCGGAGTATCCCCAGTGTAATCCCATGTAAAACGCTAGAGGGTCGGCGTTGTTGCGTCCAGAAATTTCTGACGCTTTTCCCCTAGTTAAGTGTGGTTACCGTAGAGTTACCGGGGAGGTGGCCCCGTCGAGATGGTGCGGTAAATTAGAATGTCTCGACCCACGGCCGAATTGCCATTTCCCACGCCCAGACCGAACGATGCTGTTGGTGGAACGCCAGATAGGTGCGGGCGATCTCATCAGGATCAAGCCACTCATCGGCTGGCGCGCCGCCATCACCCGCGCATTTCACATCATTGCATCGCGCTAGCTAAAATCGTATTGAACGATACCGCGATAGGCGACGATTTTGCTGATGAAAGTGAATTTGTTCGCATTATCACTCTCGGAAATAAAAGCCTCCCAAATTTTGTCGCAAATGGCATAGGCTTCCTGGTCCTTATATTCCAGCCAGTTGCCGATGGTATATTTATCGCCCTTGTTGAATATCCGGGAAATGTAAAATTTAATCATCCCGTTGGCGCGTAGATTATCGGCGTGCGTCTGCATGTTTTCTTCTACAAAATTAATAAATTCTAACATGTCACCTTCAGATATGAAGTCCATGAGCGTGTAGCTTGTGATTACAGATTTGGACATAGCTGTGTGCTCCCTAAATTAAGATCTATGCATATTGATGATACAGATTTTTAAGGGATTGGATATGGCGGTGATCGTCACGCGATCCGCCCGACATCGCGGCAGGGCATATGAACTGTCCACTATTCCTTGTTGACTGGGGGCTTATTGACTGGGGTCTCCAGATACTTAAACTAAAGTTAATTGCTAATAAGGAGGGTAGGGAATGTCCAAAGAAGTCGCGAAATTAATGAGCTATAATCAGATTGATTTTCAATCAAAATTTCACATGGATGCAATGGTCTCCCAGATGGAATCTGTGAGTGAAACCATGGGTGAACAATTCAAGCAAGCCGGATTATTGTCGTTTACCGTTACGCAAATTTGGAACAAGCAGGGTAAATTCAGGCTAGGTGTCTATTACGCTTATAGAGATGAAAAGGCGTTCATCAACTGTCAAAAGCTTCTCAATGGCATTCCTGAAGATGAGGAAAATCCGACCATACAAAACGCCGATCGGGGCGTGGTGTTACTGCATGTTGATAATACTGATTGAGTGCCGGTTAACCCAAAACCAAGCCCGCCACATAAAGTGAGGCCCGTTACATAAAGCGAGACTGCTAACCGCTTGGCAAGAACGCTAGCAGCGCCTTTGTCAGAGCTTCTGGGGCTTCTTCCGGGATCGCGTGCCCACAATCCAGAGCGTGGCCGGTGACCTGCGCCGCTTTATCTTGCCATGTGGCTGTGACGTCATAAATCTGCCCCACCACCGATTGCGCCCCCCAAATTGCGAGCAAGGGGGCGGTGATACGCTTATCCTCATCGGCTCTATCATGGGCAAGGTCAATGCTGGCAGAGGCGCGGTAATCCTCGCAAATTGCGTGAATGGTCGCCGGATTTTGATAGCCCCGTAAATATTCCTCGATAATAGGCTCTTCAACAGCGCCCTTGATTTTTACCTGTCCTGCAATATGGCGGCGCAAGAAATACGCTGGGTCTTGGCCGATCATTTTCTCTGGCAAATCATGAGGCTGGATGAGAAAAAACCACCAGAAATATCGGGTCGCAAATTCCTGATCAGTGGTCTCATACATAATCCGCGTTGGCGCAATATCGAGCACGGCCATATTGGTGACAAGATCAGGGTGATCAAGCGCAAGGCGATGCGCGACACGCCCACCCCTATCATGGCCGATAACGGCACATTGCCGGATGTTTAGTTTGGCCAATAGATCAGCCTGGTCCTGTGCCATCGCTCTTTTGGAATAGGGCGTGTGGTTTTCGTCACTTGGAGGTTTGCCGCTATCGCCATAACCGCGCAGGTCAGGGGCGATCACTTGGTATCCGGCGGCGACCAATTGTGGGGCTATTTTGCGCCAGACAACATGCGTTTGGGGATGCCCATGAAGGAGCAAGATAGCAGGGCCCTCACCAGCGATTGCATAATTTATATCACAATCTGCAAGGGCGGCCTTTCGGATTGTAAATCCGTCAAGAAAGGCAGAGGCGGTCATTTAGGGGGCGCCCAGAACAGCATCCGCGATGGCTTTTCCACATGTGGCCGTGTCCGCCGTACCACCCAGATCCGGGGTACGTAAATCAGCTTGGCTAAGCACTTGTTCAATTGCCCAGATGATCGCATCACTCGCCTGTTTGGCGCCCAAATGGTCAAGCATCATCGAGGCCGCCCAAATCTGTCCGACAGGGTTGGCAATGCCCTTGCCAGCAATATCGGGCGCAGAGCCATGAACCGGTTCAAACAATGACGGGAAATCACCCTCTGGATTGATGTTGCCAGACGGGGCAATACCAATGGTACCGGTACAGGCCGGCCCCAAGTCAGATAAAATATCACCAAAAAGATTCGACGCGACAACGACATCAAACCAATCTGGATGAAGCACAAATTGGGCTGTTAAAATATCAATATGATATTTATCCAGGCGCACATCGGGATAGTCTTTTGCCATCTCTGCAACACGTTCATCCCAATAGGGCATGGTGATGGATATGCCGTTAGACTTTGTCGCAGAGGTCAAATGGCCACTTCTCTTTTGCGCTAGGTCAAAAGCATATTTTAGAATGCGGTCAACGCCGGTCCGGCTCATCACCGTCTCTTGCATCACCATCTCGCGCGCGGTGCCTTCATACATCCGGCCACCAATAGAGGAATATTCGCCTTCGGTATTCTCGCGCACAATCATCATGTCAATATCACCCGCCTTGCGATTGGCAAGCGGCAGAGGCACGCCGGGCATAGCGCGCGCCGGGCGCAAGCTCACATATTGATCGAACGCGCGGCGGAATTGGATGAGTGAACCCCAGAGCGAAACATGATCAGGCACAATCTCCGGCCAGCCAACAGCGCCAAAGAATATCGCGTCACTATCGCCGAGCTTGGCCTTCCAATCATCAGGCAACATCTTGCCATGTTTGACGTAATAATCGGCCGAAGCAAAATCATAGCTGGTGAAATCAAACGCTAGCTGGAACCGTTTTTCCACGGCGTTCAGAACACGTAATCCCTCTGGCACAACCTCTTTGCCAATGCCGTCACCCGGAATAACAGAAATGTTCCATTTTTGTTGCGACATAGCCCACGACCCTCACCAATTGTGCCGCCCCCCAAGAAACGACGTCGCGAGGACGGTAACAGACTATGCAAGACAGTGTCAAAATAGCGGCAAAGCCTACAAAGGCGAGGCGTGGGTGATGTTTGAAATGCCGTGGGTGTGACAGGTAAGAAATTGCTAATATGGCCGGTGGGTAGCGCATTGACAGATAAAAGGGTATCAGTATAGTTCGTTTGAGCCCAATCAGACTCACGTTTGGTTTGGGGGGGAGCGAGGACTTGTGACCGCCGAGACAGCAAATTGATTTTGTCGCGGTGGTGTGGGTCTGTAATTTCGATTTTAGCCCGTTCACTCTGTATTAGAGTGGTGCGGGTTAAGCGTAAAAATTGAGTAAGGATTGGGAGTAAACTTATGTCTTTAAGAACAAAGCTGGTTGGCGTGACTGCTTTTGCGGCCATGTCAACACTATCCGTGATGGCGCATGCTGATGTGTGTGATACACCATCGGCGCTCGGCGATCTTGGTAATTTTGCTGGTGAAGTGGTCACCATCGCAGGGTCGATGGAAGGCAAAGATGAGGAGATGCTGCTCAACACAGTGAGCTGCTTTGAAAAAGCTACAGGTGCCGTAGTAAAATATTCTGGTTCACGGGATTTCGCAGCGCTTATCGTTGCTGACCTGCGTTCAAATAACGCACCAAACATTGCAATTTTCCCACAGCCCGGTTTGGCGGCAGATATGGCGAAAGAAGGTCACTTGACACCACTTGGTGACGATCTTGCAAATTGGATGACCAACAATTACGGCGCAGGTTCGTCTTGGGTTGATCTTGGTACCTATGCGGACGCCAATGGTAAAAAAGACTTTTACGGTTTTGCATTCAAAATGGATCTGAAGTCGTTGGTCTGGTACTCACCAGAGCAGTTTGAAGATAATGGCTATGAAATTCCGTCAACAATGGAAGAGCTAATTGCGCTATCTGACCAGATGGTGGCAGACGGCAACACCCCATGGTGTATCGGCGTGGAATCTGGAAATGCGACCGGTTGGACCGCAACAGATTGGATGGAAGATTTGATGCTGCGCACAACCTCACCTGAGAATTATGATCGCTGGGTGTCTAACGACCTGCCGTTCAATAGCCCTGAGGTGCTTAATGCGATGGAAGTCTATGGCCAGTTCTCGCGTAATGATGATTACGTAGCTGGTGGCGCTTCTTCGGTTGCGACAACATTCTTTGGTGACGCACCAAAGGGTTTGTTCTCGTCACCTGCCAGCTGTCTAATGCATCGCCAAGCCTCGTTCATTCCAGCATTCTTCCCGAAAAAGGGTGAAGAAGTAGCTAATGGTGAAGCAGATTTCTTCTACTTCCCACCATATGCATCAAAGGAATTAGGCAACCCTGTTTTGGGTGCGGGTACATTGTGGACGATGACCAAAGAGTCACCAGCAACACGTGCATTCTTCCAGTTCATGTCAGAAGCCTCTGCACATGAAGCTTGGATGTCACAGGGCACATTCTTGACCGCCCATAAGGGAGCTGATCTGTCAGCATACGCAACGCCTGCGCTACGCAAGCAGGGTGAAATTTTGTCTAATGCGACAACATTCCGCTTTGACGCTTCTGACCTAATGCCTGGTGCCATCGGCGCCGGTGCCTTCTGGTCAGAGATGACAGCATTTGCGAATGGCCAAGATGCAAAAACGACAGCTGATAATATTCAAGCTGCTTGGGACGCGATTAAGTAGTCTCGCCTAGAACGTACTAAAGTGGGAGCGCAGAGCAATTTGCGCTCCCACAATAATTGCACTTCGCTCGCTTCAATGAACAAGTGAGCGCTCACCGTTTTAAGTCTGGAATATCTGTATGCGGTCTTTAAAACTGATCATTGCTAGTAATGGTTTGGCGATATTTCTGACAATTGCATTTCTACTGCCAATGGTTGCGATTGTTGCTTATACCGCGACAGCGCCTTTTGATGATGCGCTAGGACGGCTAGGTTTGGCCATGCGCGCCCATTGGGATTGGAGTGCGAACGAGTTCGATACTTTGGAGCGGTTTGTAAAAATTGGGTTTGCAATCCGATCCGTGATCATAGCGGTTAGTATTTCTTTTTTATATTTTGGGATAACCAATTGGCTTAACATGGGGCTTGCGCGAACGCGGGCCAGAGATTCTATCGGACGGCAATCCAAGATTGTTGAGGCCATCCAGCCATGGATTTTTGTGGGGCCTACCTTGGTTCTCCTTGTGTTGTTTCTTTTGGTGCCCGCGCTGTCGACCCTGTCATTGTCCTTTCAGGAATATGACGGCACTTTTTCAACTGGCAATTATGCATTTCTATGGGATCCGGATTCTCTAGGTTATTTGCAATTCCGCTTGGCAATGCGCAATAGTCTGATGTGGCTCATTTTGGTGCCTTCAACATGTATTATGCTGGGTTTGCTGATTGCGGTGCTTGCTGACTCAGTAAAATGGGGCGTTGTCGCCAAGACTTTTGTTTTTGTGCCGCTCGCCATTTCATTTGTTGGCGCAGCTGTAATTTGGCGCAATATTTTTGCCGGGGGCGGTATCGAGGCCGTTGAAGTCATAAACGGTAGCACGCCATCTTATCAAATTGGTTTGCTAAAGGCATTGCTTGGCCATACAGCCGCCTATAATGAACCGCTTTACAATCTCAAATTTTGGGGAAATTTCTTTTTGATGTGGATTTTGGTTTGGGTGCAAACCGGGTTTGCTATGGTGATATTTTCTGCTGCATTGCGGGGCGTGCCAGAGGACACAATCGAGGCGGCACGCATCGACGGCGCCAATCCGTTTCAAATGTTCTTCCGCGTCAAACTCCCCCAAATCTATTCCACAGTGCTCGTTGTTTGGACGACGTTGGTGATATTGGTGCTCAAGGTTTTTGATATTCCCTATGCCCTTTCCGCCAATGATGATGATAAGCTGCTGCTGGCAACGATGATGGAAAATGCGCGGAATAATTGGTCGATTGGGGGCGATAATGTGGATAATTTATTTGCCGCCATCGCGGTTATGCTCATGCTCACTGTTGTCCCCAACATGATTTTCAATGGTTGGCGTATTCACCGCGAACAAAAAGAACTTGGTAATTAAGAGGCGCATCTGATGATTACCCGTACATTTAGCAACGTGGTTCTAGCATTTATCGTGTTCATCTGGATTGTGCCTTTTGTGGCATTGGTCTCGACCTCGTTGCGCTCAGAGACCGAGGCAAAGACTTCGGGGTTTTGGACCGCTTTCACGCCAACATTGTTGGGGCAAAGATTTAGCACCCATGACAGAGGCTCAACGGATGAATTTGTCGAGATGCACGGCAATATCTTTGAACGATTGAACAGCGGAAAATCAAGCTTTCCAATTTCCGGTGAAGTTGAATCCATTCTAGTAAATGCAAGAATTGCCGATCCTGATAAGCCGGGCAAGACCAAGCTAATCCGCGAATTGATGCTGGCAGGTGAACCATTTGATGTGCGCGGTGGATCATTGGTGTTTCAAACCAATGGTGATTTTACCTGGACGTTCCCAGAGGCAACGGCGCCGAGACCCAAAAATTTGGACGCGTTTATCAATCAAGATCCGGTATTTGGTGCAGACGCCTATATCGAAGTGCTCTTTGACAATAAAAACGTGCCTAATGCTCTTATTTCATCCTTTATCGTTACCATTCCGGCAACCATTATTCCGATAACAATTGCCGCGTTTGCCGCCTATGCGTTTGCATGGATGCAGTTTCCAGGGCGTGATTGGCTGTTTGTTTTGGTGGTATCTTTGATGGTGGTGCCAACGCAATTGGCGTTTCTGCCCATTCTTCAGGGGTTTAGTGGGATAGCCTCATGGGCCACTGCGTTGAATGCGTGGATAACTGATTGCGAGATTACGGATACCTGCCAAGTCGCTTCGAAATCCTTTGCTAGCCTATGGATCACGCATACAGCCTTCGGCCTGCCGCTAGCGATCTATCTGCTACGCAATTACATCGTGGGCTTGCCAAAAGAGTTACTGCAAAGTGCGCGCATTGATGGTGCCAGCCATTTGCAGATTTTCACACGGATTGTGATCCCGCTCTCTGTACCGGCGTTGGCTTCGTTCTCAATTTTTCAATTCCTATGGGTTTGGAATGACTTGATCGTGGCGCTGTATATTGGGCCTAACAATGCTTCGGATTTGGTGTTCCCTATACGTCTGCAAAAACAGCTTGGAACCTTTAAAGATCAATTGCATCTGCTGAATGCGTCTGCCGTCATCTCCATGATAGTGCCGGTTATCGTCTTTTTATCGATGCAGAGATATTTCATCCGCGGGCTTTTGGCCGGGTCTGTAAAGGGGGGATGATTTATGTCCACGCTTAAATGGTGGGAAACCGCTATCATCTATCAAATTTATCCGCGGTCTTTTCAAGATAGCAACGGGGATGGTGTCGGCGATCTACCAGGGATCACATCCCGGTTAGATTATATTGCCGGTCTCGGCGTCGATGCGATCTGGATCAGCCCATTCTATGCCTCACCGCAAAAAGATTTTGGCTATGACGTCAGTGACTACTGTGCTGTGAATCCTGAATATGGAACGTTGGATGACTTTAAGACGTTGGTCGAAACGGCGCATTCGCTTGGACTGAAGGTCATGATTGATATTGTTCCTGCGCATTGTTCCGACATGCATCAATGGTTTGTTGAGAGCCGCCAATCACGCGATAATCCCAAAGCAGACTGGTTCCACTGGGTTGACCCGCTGCCGGATGGTTCTCCCCCAACCAATTGGTTGTCTTTCTTTGGCGGTAGGGCTTGGACTTGGGAGCCACGGCGCCAGCAATATTATCTCCATAATTTTTTACCCAGTCAGCCAAATTTGAACCATGCAAATCCGGCGGTTGGCGATGCACTCTGTGACGCGGCCCGCTTTTGGTTTGACATTGGCGTGGATGGTTTTCGAATGGATGCGGTGCATACGATCAACGCAGACGTACCGCCCTATCGCAATAATTTAGCTAAACCAAACTTTCAGGTGGGTAGTCTACCGCAAGAGCAGCAACCATTTTTTCGCCAGCTCCATGACACTGCGCAATTGAATCAGCCTGCAATTCAAACTTTCATCGAGAAGTTTCGGAAAGTTGCCGATAGCTACTCAGGTGACCGTTTTCTGATGGGTGAATTGGATGGCGACGGGGATACGGCAGCTCTGGTCAGTGAAACTTTCACTGCGCCGGGCCGTCTACATGCGACGTACAATTTCGACCTTCTGGAATGGGGCGGGCTTGATGTTGACGGTATTAAAAATGCAATTTCCTCTTCCATAGAGCGATTTAATGGGTCTGGGCGACTGTCTTTTGCCTTTTCCAATCATGACGTGCCGCGGTCTGCAACGCGTCAATTGGCGGCGCTTGGCTTGTCTGAAAAAGATCAAGAGGCGATGCAATTGTTGTTGCTAAAGCTCGAGGCGAGCTTGGTTGGCTCGGCCTGCATATATCAAGGGGAAGAGCTTGCACTCGGCGATGTGCAGGATATTCCTATCGCGCAGATGCAGGATCCGTGGGGTATTGAATTTGCGCCATTGTTTTTGGGCCGAGATACGTGCCGTACACCAATGGTTTGGAAAAAGGGTGACAACAACCATGCTGGGTTTTCCGATGCCGCGCAAACGTGGTTGCCTGTCGCCGAAAAGCATATTGAGCGTTCAGCCTTAGATGAAGCGGCCCGGCCAGGTTCAGTTTATGGCGAATTCTCAAAGTTTCTGTCATGGCGGGCGCAGCAGCCAGCCATGATGCAAGCAAACCACATGACCGAGATCGAAGGTGGTCCCAAACAGATCATTTTTGACCGAATATCAGATCAGCAAAAGCTCCGCTTTTGTTTTGATTTTGAAGCTCTTACTGCATCAGCTACCGAGGTATAAATGGCTCAGGTTGAACTACAGCATGTAAACAAATCCTTTGGCAAAGTAGACGTTATTCGCAACGTTAATTTGGAAATCAACAAGGGTGAATTTGTTGTTTTCGTTGGTCCCTCAGGATGTGGAAAATCGACCCTGTTGCGACTTATTGCTGGTCTTGAAACGCTCACCAGCGGTGATATAGCAATTGCGGATAAGACAGTGTCGGATTTGCCGCCATCGAAACGCGGTATTGCCATGGTCTTTCAATCTTATGCGCTCTATCCGCATATGACGGTTTTTCACAATATGGCATTTTCGCTGGACTTGCAGGGGGTTCCAAAGAAAGAAATTGCAGAGCGGGTTGAAAAAGCGGCACAGATACTTCAAATGGAAAGCCTGTTGGATCGAAAGCCTGCCATGCTTTCCGGCGGGCAGCGTCAACGCGTTGCCATTGGGCGGGCGATTGTGCGTAATCCCGATGTGTTTCTCTTTGATGAGCCTTTGTCGAACCTAGATGCGGCATTGCGCCATGACACACGTGTAGAAATTGCGCGGTTGCATTCACAGCTCGATGCGACAACCATTTATGTGACCCATGATCAGGTTGAGGCCATGACCTTGGCCGATAAAATCGTTGTTCTGAAGGATGGCGAGGTGATGCAAAGTGGCAAGCCAATGGATCTGTTCAACAAGCCAGAAAACGAGTTTGTTGCTGGTTTCTTAGGGTCTCCGACAATGAATTTTTTCAATGGCGTTTTGGGCCCCGTCGCGCGCCAGGGTAATACTGCCGAGTATCATGGCCAAGGCATGAAGATAGCCAAGGTGCGTTTGGTGTCGAGGGAAAAGACAGCCGGCGAACCTGTGCGTTTAGGCATTCGTCCACAGCATTTGGTTCTTGATCCCAAGGGGGGGCTTACTGGCAAAGTGACGTTGGTGGAACAGCTCGGGACAGAAACCATAGTTGAAGTGATGTCTCCTGAGAAAGTTTTGTTCCGTTATGCAAGTTCAGAGCACATTGATCTGACGGTAGGGCAAAAAGCGAGCTTTAGCTTTGACGCCAGCAAGGCGCATATCTTTTGATAAATCGTCGTGACTATCCTGCTGATTTCTTGTTTGGAACTGCCACTTCAGCCTATCAAATTGAGGGGCATAGATTTGGTGGTGCCGGTAGCACACATTGGGACAGTTTTGCGGCTACGCCGGGTAATGTCGTTGGTTCGGAACATGGGCAAGTGGCCTGTGACCACTATCACAGGTTTGAAGAAGATTTAGACCTTGTCGCCGCGGCTGGATTCGATACCTACCGGTTTTCAACGAGCTGGGCACGGGTTATCCCTGATGGGGTTGGCGCGGTAAATCAGCAAGGATTGGATTTTTACGATCGTTTGACTGATGCCATGTTAGAGCGGGGGCTTAAACCCGCGGCAACGCTGTATCATTGGGAAATGCCGTCTGCCTTGGAGGACCGAGGCGGTTGGCGGAACCCGGATATTGCCAAATGGTTTGGTGACTTCACTGAGGTGATTATGCGCCGGATTGGCGACCGTATGTTTTCGGTTGCACCGATTAATGAGCCGTGGTGCGTGGGTTGGCTCTCGCATTTTGAAGGCGCGCATGCACCCGGGTTACGCGATATCAGAGCAACGGCGCGGGCAATGCATCATGTGCTTTGTGCGCATGGCACGGCGATCGCGCGTATGCGCGCTCTGGGCATGAAAAACCTCGGCGCTGTATGCAATTTTGAATATGCTAATCCGATCGATGACAAGCCTGAAAACCATGCGGCTGCGGCTCGGTATGATGCTATTTACAACCGTTTCTTTATGGGCGGTATTTTTCACAAAACCTATCCGGATTTGGTGCTCACGGGGTTAGAACCATTCCTGCCCAGCGGATGGCAGGACGATTTTGATTTGATCGGTGCGCCTGTTGATTGGTGCGGGATCAATTACTATACGCGCTCAAATTTGGGCCATAAGGATGGCGCTTGGCCCAACGTTCAGGCATATCAAGGACCGCTCGATAAGACTCAGATGGGTTGGGAAATATATCCAGATGGGCTTTTTGATTTCATCATGCGCACACATCAAGAATACACCCATGGTTTGCCAATCTATGTCACTGAAAATGGCATGGCGAATTTTGATACAGTGGAAAACGGCATGGTAAATGACGATGCGCGGGTCAGCTATATTTCCGCGCATTTGCGCTCAGTCTTGAAAGCTATTGAGCAGGGTGTGCCACTGGCTGGCTATTATGTGTGGTCGCTATTAGATAATTATGAATGGGCTTTGGGATATGAAAAGCGCTTTGGCTTGGTCCATGTGGATTTTGAAACCCAAAAGCGCACGCCGAAAAAATCATACTTTGAATGGAAAAAGGCCCTCAAGTGAGGGGCGCCAGTGTGATCGCGTAAGCTGCTTTCTGACGATAGAAAGGACGGTCAGTTAGTCGATGGCGCGTTGGTGTCGGGGCTGACCAGACGTTGTGCGGTGAACTTATCGGTAATCAACAGGTCGATAATACCTGTTTTTAAGGCGCTTCTGATGGCTTCGGTCTTCGCCTTGCCACCGGCCAGTGCCATCACCCGCTCAACCTTGGCAAGTTCCTCTAGCGTCATGCCGATCACCCGGTCATCGAGGGGGCTTTTTACATATGCCCCGTCGGTATCAAAGAACCGCAGGCTCATGTCGCCGACTGACCCTGACTCCGTCAAGTCCGCCAATTCCCGGGGCGAGAATACGTTGCCGCTTCTTGCCAACATGCCCGAGGGTTCGACCGCGCCGATGCCGACTATCGCAAGTGTGATCCGCGAAAAAAGGTCCATCGTTTCACGCACGAAAGTATCGCTAAGCAAGACCAGCTTGGCCTCGCGGGATTGCGCAACCCCTGGAGCGCTCAGAACGTGGGGTTCCGCGCCAGTCAACTTAGCCATCCGCGTCACTAACTGGTTGGCATGCATCTGTACCGTCGGATTGCCCATGCCGCCCAGCATTTGCACGACATACTTGGCTTTGCCGGATTTCATAGGGTGGATGTTCTGGACCATTTGCAGGATGGTCTCGGACCAGCTGGAGACACCAATGATTTCGTCCGTTTGAAGGGTTGCCTCGACAAAATAGGCCGCAGCCTCGCCGATCCGGGCCATGATGGCTCCATCCCGGTCTTCGTTGCATTCGACGACAATGGCTTCGGTCAGTCCAAATTGCTGCCGTAGGCTGGTTTCAAGCTCCGCATATGTGCCAGACGGAGAAACGACTGTTGTACGCACGATGCCCTCTTGGTGCGCTTTTTTCAGCATTCTAGATACTGTCGCCTGAGATATGTGCAGGTGCTGCGCAATATTTGCTTGGCGTTGCCCTTCAATGTGATACATCTGCGCCACGCGTGCGATCAGACGAAGTTCATTTACTCGAGGCATTGGCTTTCCTAGATTACTGGTGGTTGAATATGTATTCAGTACATTGATGAGAGCGTTTGAGCAACGGCCTTTTTCCAGATTTCCAGGTGATCTTTTCTGAAATCTGCAGCAACATTTGGGGAAATTGCGAGGCCGTGTTGTGTCAAGCGGCCAACGTCGTCGATTTTCTGCCAAAATCCGGTGGCCAATCCGGCAAGATGAGCCGCACCTAGAGCGGACACTTCAGCGTTTCGGCAGGGAGTGATGCTATTGTCGAGATAGTCGGCAACCAGCTGCATTAAGAAGGGATTCTGACTGGGGCCTCCATCCACGAAAAGCCGCTTTATACCGATGGAGGCGGCTACCATGACCCCAACGACATCGTGGACCTGCAGGGCGATGCTTTCCGCCGCGGCGCGGGCGATATGAGCCGGGCCAGAAGCAAAGGAAAGGCCAGAAATCATCCCACGGGCCTCTGCATTCCAATGCGGTGATCCGAGGCCGACATGAGCGGGAACCAAGGTGACCCCATTAGTGTCGTCAACGGTCTGCGCGAGGTCCAGCACGTCTTGCACACTGGACAGGCCCAGAATTGTCGCGGTCCAGGGCAAGATGGAGGCGCTGACAAGGATGTTGCCCTCAAAGGCGTAGGTGGATTTGCCGTCGATGGACCAAGCGATTGTTGTGGTGATGCCTGGGGGCGGCGCGATGAACTCTGGGATCGTCGTCATGACCGATGACCCGGTGCCGAAAGTGATCTTGCTGTCACCGGGGTTGAACGCCCCATGCCCAAACAAAGCGGCATGGGAATCGCCAATCGCTGAGGCAATTGGAACGCCGTCATTTAGCGCATCCACGTTTTTCGTGGTCGCGAATATGTGCGCGCTGTCATGCACTTCGGGTAACATCGAGGTGTCAATGCCAAAAATCTTGCAAAGACTCTCGTCCCAACGCCCTTCAGCAAGATTGAAAAGCTGTGTGCGGGCTGCGTTCGAGCGATCAGTGGCATGGACTTGCCCGCCCGAGAGTTTCCAAATGAGCCAGCTGTCAACCGTCCCGATGCAGATGTCTGATGCGTTGGTGCCATGGTGCTCAAGTAGCCAAGCGGCCTTGGTCGGTGGAAAAAGAGGGTCAAGCGGCAGGCCGGTTCGCGCAATGACCAGAGGCTCGTGACCGGCATCTTTCAGGGCGTTGCAGGCGTCAGCTGTTCGGCGGCATTGCCATGTGATAGCCGGCCCCAAGGGCGCGCCGGTCTGGCGGTCCCAAATCAAGATCGTCTCGCGTTGGTTTGAGATGCCAACCGCGACAATCTCAATGTTGGGAGCATCGGCCAGACAGGTCACTATGGCCTGTTGTGTCGCCTCCCAGATCTTGTTGGCATCCTGCTGGACCCAGCCTGACTGCGGATGCTCGATAGGCACGGGTGCGGAACCGCTGGCGATGATCTCACCATCTCGCGATACAAGAATGGTCTTTACGTTCGTCGTACCTTCGTCAATCGCAAGAATGGCCCGCTGCGCCATGTGTCATCCCTTTCGCTTCAGCAAGGCGCACGCGCTGTCAGCGATTGCTTCGGGAGACATCCCAAAATCATCCAGCAGAGCGGTGGCTGATGCCGTGTGGGCAAATATCCCGGGAACTCCGAGTCGCGTCATCGGCACGGGTGCCTTGTCGACGACCACCTCGGCCACTGCGCTACCAAGGCCGCCAAAGGTGGTGTGCTCCTCACATGTCAGGATCGCGCCTGTCTCCTCAGCAGCGCTGATAACAGCCGCTTCATCGATTGGACGCACGCTGGCCATGTTTAGGACACGGGCCAAGATGCCGCTATTGCTCAGCAATTCCGCAGCGATCAGCGCCCGGTGGGTTAGGACCCCATTTGCGATAATGGTCAGGTCATCGCCCGCGCGCAATAGATCGGCCTTGCCCAGTTCGAAAACATGTTTCTCGGGTAGCACATCGGGAACGCCAACTCGGCTGAGACGAAGAAAGCAACCGCCTTGATATTCGGTTGCCCATCTGATGGCCGCTGCCGTCTCAACTCGGTCGGCAGGGGCCACAACAGGAACATTCGGTAAGGCGCGTATCCAGGCGAAATCCTCAATCGAGTGATGGGTTGGCCCAAGTTCCCCATAGGCTAGGCCGGATGAGATGCCCACAAGTTTCACATTGGTCTCTGAATAAGCGACGTCGGCCTTGATTTGTTCTAGCGCTCGGCCAGTCAGGAATGGTGAAGCGGCGCATACAAACGGAATCTTCCCACCATTGGCAAGGCCAGCCCCAACGCCAACCATGTTCTGTTCTGCAATGCCGACATTGATCAGACGGTCGGAGAACTTGTCACGGAAACTCGCCAGCTTGGACGAGCCGACTGAGTCGTTGCACACGGCGACAATGTCGTTGTTTTCAGTGGCAAGCTCCTCCAAAACGGAGGTAAAGGCATCCCGACAATCGTGCAGTTGCGCGCCATCGAATGGATTGCTCATACTGTCACTCCTTGAAGCTCTTTCATGGCCTGCTTGTACTGCTCTTCGTTGGGTACCTTGTGGTGCCATGCGACATTGTCAGACATGAATGAAATTCCCTGCCCCTTATTGGTATGGGCCACAATGCATTTTGGCTTTCTGAGAGTAATGGTTTCAGGCGATAGCGCCGCGCAGATTTGATCCATGTCATGACCGTTGATCTCTTCTACGGCCCAGCCAAAGGCTTCCAGCTTGGGGGCTAGCGGGGCTAGGTTGTTGGTTTCGGCCAACCGCGCGCCTTGTTGCAATCGGTTATGGTCGATAATTAAGGTCAGGTTGTCCAGTTTGAAATGCGCAGCGGCCATGATGGCTTCCCAGTTGGATCCCTCTTGCATTTCACCGTCTCCGGTAATCACGAAAGTGCGCCAGTTTTCACCATTGAGTTGGGCAGCCTTTGCCATGCCCACACCTATTGGAAGACCATGTCCAAGAGGGCCTGTATTGGTTTCGACTCCCGGTACCTTTACCCGATTGGGGTGCCCGTTAAGGCGCGACCGGTGCTGCAAAAAGGTCGAAATCTCCTCAGCCGGAAGGAAACCCTTTTCGGCCAGCACGATGTACAGAGCGAGGGCTGTGTGCCCTTTGCTGAGAATAAGTCGGTCGCGCTGTGGCGCGTTTGGGTTGTCGGGATCGACATGCATGATTTTGAAGTAGAGTGCCGTCAAGATGTCGGTTACTGACATTTCGCCACCAATGTGCCCCGCACCTGCTTCAAATACAGCCTGAAGGTCGCGTTGTCGGATCTTGTTTGCCAGTTTGTATAGCTTTTCTGTGATCATTATTGCGCCTGTTGCATAAAAATACCGTATCAATTAAACATACACATTGATATTCCGTCAATATGTATTTTGTGTTTTACTATTATTTCATTTAGCTTTTCGCCAATATTTGATCAATTATTTTGATCTGTTGACATGGCCAATTTTCTAAGTTAAGGATTTTATATCACATTCGAATAATTATTCGATTAGGAGAAGCAAATGATTGGATCACGTGCCAACTCACATGGCGGGCGCAAACTTAGAGAGTTTTTTTCTCTCGGTGGTGCGACTGGGCCACTGATTGGTTTGTTACTTCTTTGTGCATTTCTGACTGTTGCAACCGACTCATTCTTTTCAGTGCGCAATTTCCTAAACATTTTGGATCAGGTCACGGTTATCGGGATCATCGCCGTAGGAATGACCTTCGTGATCCTTCTTGGTGGAATTGATCTGTCGGTGGGATCAGTGCTGGCGCTGGCAATGATGGTTTTAGGCTTCTTGAACGTTGAAGTAGGGTTGTCGATGGGAATGGCGGTGCCTAGTGCGATAGCCGCTGCGGCATTAGCGGGCCTGATATCGGGTTTGTTAATAACTGAATTCAAGGTGCCGCCATTTATCGCGACGCTAGCCATGATGTCGATTGCGCGTGGGTTGGCAAGCATGATCACGAACGGTTCCCAGATCATTGGTTTCCCTGCTTGGTTCAACATGGGGGCCATCATCCGGTTTGGCGGCGTCTTAACGATGACCGTCGCTATTATGTTTGTGGTGTTTGCTGTTGCGCTGCTGTTTCAGCGCTATAGAGAGGGAGGCCGGGCATTATATGCGGTGGGTGGCAACCCCGAAGTGGCGCGTCTTGCCGGCATCAACGTCAAACGGGTAACCGTTCTCGTTTACACAGCCTGTGCCGCGTTGTCTGGTCTTGCCGGCGTTCTGTTGGCTGCCCGCCTAGATGCGGTCCAGCCAACGATCGGAATCGCCTACGAGCTCGACGCTATCGCGGCAGTTGTTATAGGTGGCACCAGCCTGTCGGGCGGTACCGGTGGGATCGGCGGCACAATTATCGGTGTGCTGATCATCGGTGTGTTGCGCAACGGACTGAACTTGTTGAGCGTATCGCCGTTCCTGCAGGCCGTTATCATTGGATTGGTGATTGTAATGGCTGTCGCGGCTGAGACCTTCAAACAGCGCAAGGTATAGATTTTGGCAGCGGCACTCGCAGCTGTCCTGACCCAAGGTTCGAGCGAAGCTAGGGTTTCCAAAGTCCCGCATGAGCGGGCAAAATTAAATAACGGAGGAGAATACAAATGAAGAAAACACTTAAGGCCTTGGTGGCCGTAACCGCACTTGCCGGTATTTTGCCTGCAACGGCATCTGCACAACAGCCCGGGATCGGAATCGAAAGGATCGGTTTGGCCGTGCCTAACTTACAAGCTGACTTTTTTAACCAGATCAAACTGGGTGTTGAAAATTACGCTGCTTCTCTTGGCATCGAAGTGATCACCGTGGACGCCAAGGGCGATACAGCGACCCAGGTTAGCCAGGTTCAGGACCTTCTGACCCAGGGCATAGATGCCTTTATCTACATCCCGGCAGGTGCAGCAGCAGCCACTGTCCCAACGCGTCTTGCACGTGCAGAAGGCATTCCCGTCATCAACGTTGACCGTGAACCCGATGGTGAGCCTGGTGATACCGTGATCTATGGTGAGAACGTAATGTCCTCTTACGAGGTCTGCTCGTCGATCATTGAGCGTGCGGGTGGAAAAGGCAAAATGGTCATAATCCACGGCCAGAAGGGCACGACCCCTGAAGTCCAGAGATTTGAAGGCTGCAAGATGGCCATCGACGAAAATCCTGGTGTAAAACTGGTCGCCCAGCAATGGACGCAGATGTGGTCACCGGATGAAGGTTTCTCGATTGGTCAGAACATGCTTCAGGCTAACCCTGACATCAAGATGATCTTCGGTCAGGCTGACGGCATCGCGATGGGAGCGGCCAAGGCAGTAGAAGCGGCCGGTCTGTCCGATCAAGTTGTGGTCGGTGGCTATGATGGTGATGTGGCAGCGCTTGAGTCGCTTGCTCGTTGTGACACGCCGTTCGTTGTGACTGCGACACAAAGCACCCAGGCTATGGGTGTTCTGGCGGTGAACTCGGCGATTGCAGTGTCAAAGGGTGCTTCGGTGCCTGCACGTCAAATCCCGAACGCTGTGTTGACCGACTGCGACAATGCGGCCCAATTCGTCGCAAAGCATCCTTAGAGGATTAAGGCAAAGAGCAGCGCAATGATCGAGCCCAATACATCTCCAATACTGACCCTGAAGAACATCTATAAGTCCTTTGGACCGGTCGAAGTGCTTCATGGAGTTGATCTGGAGGTTTACCCGGGTGAGGTTGTTGCGCTGCTTGGCGAAAACGGCGCCGGGAAATCGACGCTGTCCAATATCATTTCTGGGACCATCCTCCCGTCGTCCGGGGAAATGACGTGGCAGGGCGCACCCTATGCGCCAGCGACACCGAAAGAAGCGATTGATGCCGGGGTCGGGATGATCCATCAAGAGCTATTGCTTTTGCCGCAGCTGTCCATCGCAGAGAATATATTTGTCGGGCGTTACCCAATGAAGCGGGGTTGGGTCGACCGGCGCGAAATGGAACGGCGCGCGCAAAGTGGTTTGCAGCGTCTAGGCCTCGAGGTCTCGCCAAGTCGTGTGGTACATGGGCTTTCGACGGCCAGTCAGCAATTAATCGAGATCGCCAAGGCTTTGACGCTGAACGCCGAGCTACTGATTTTGGATGAACCGACGGCGGCCCTTGGGGGCGAGGAAACCAAACTCTTGTTCAAGCAGATCGAACTGCTGAAAGCCCAAGGAGTCGGCATAATCTATATTTCCCACCGTCTGGAAGAAATCAAAGAAATCGCAGACCGAATTGTTGTGATGCGTGATGGCGAAAAGGTGAAGCAGTTTAATGATGCTGATGTACCCGTGCGCACCATCGTCGAGGCAATGGTTGGTCGCAATATGGATCAGATGTTCCCGGCACTGGCCAAGCCTGCGGACGAAAACATGTTGGAGGTGCGTAATCTCAGCTCCGGATTAGGGCATTTTCGGAATGTGAATTTCTCGGTTCGCCGGGGTGAAATCTTCGGGATTGCCGGTCTGGTTGGCGCAGGTCGTACCGAGCTTGTGCGTGCTATTGCTGGCGCTGATCCGGTTGCGGACGGCCAAGTGATCCTAAATGGACAGGATGTCACGCCGCGCTCGCCGCGCGAGGCAATCGATCAAGGTATCCTTCTGGTGCCTGAAGATCGCAAGCTACAAGGCGTCGTGCTTAGCCATTCTATTGCGGAAAATATCGCCTATTCGAATTTGGAATCTGTCGGAAAGGCAGGTTGGATTAACAAATCCCGTGTGCGCGATTTTGCGGATGCAAACATAAAGAAATTTGGTGTCAAAGGACGGGGACATCAGAACGCAAGCGAAATGTCGGGCGGAAATCAGCAAAAGGTGGTCATTGCCAAGTGGCTGGCCCGAAATCCCAAAGTGATGCTACTGGACGAACCCACCCGCGGTATCGACGTGGGCGCGCGCTCGTCAATTTATGAAATTATTCACGGTCTCGCAGCAGAAGGTGTTGCCGTCATTGTTGTGAGCTCGGATCTTGAAGAGATATTGGGTGTGTCCAATCGTATTCTGGTGATGGCCGCCGGCCGACAGGCCGGCATTCTTGACCATGCCAAGGCTAACGATGTCTCAGTCATGGAATTGGCAACGGCCTGAGCAGATAAAGGAATTGAGAAAATGAAGCGTTTCACGGGCAAAACTGTCGTCATCACGGGGGGCAACCGTGGAATTGGTTTGGCTGTTGCGGAGCGGTTTACTGAAGAAGGCGCGAATGTTGTGATTGCCTCTATCGAGCCTCAGGTAGAAGAGGCCGCCGACGATCTACGGAAAAACGGTGCCAATGTCATCGGGATGGTATGTGACGTGACAAATCGCAAGGATGTGAGCGCGCTTTACAATCGCGCAGATCAGGAGTTTGGAGGCGTTGACATCTCGATGCAGAATGCCGGGATCATCACCATCCGCCGCGTTGAAGAGCTGAGTGAAGACGATTGGGATGCGACAATGGCTGTAAACACCAAGGGCGTATTCCTATGTTGCCAAGAAGCTATCGCGCACATGCGCAGGTCTGGCAAAGGTGGACGGTTGATCAATACTGCCTCAGGCCAAGCGCGCGACGGTTTTATTTTCACACCCCACTACGCGGCATCGAAGATGGGGGTGGTGGGAATCACGCAAAGTCTCGCCAAAGAAGTGGCGCTTGAAAATATTACCGTAAATGCGATCTGCCCTGGTATCATTTACAGCGATATGTGGAGTTATAACGATAAGGTTTGGGGTGAAATGCTTGGCGACTACGCCCCAGGTGAGCTGATGAAGGATTGGGTCGAAAACAAGATCCCGATGAAACGTGCAGGCACCGGCAAGGATGTTGCCGGGCTGGTCACGTTTCTGGCTAGCGAAGACGCCAACTATATCACTGGGCAAACCATCAACGTTGATGGTGGCCTGATCATGTCTTGACCGGTTCGGTTGAAGAACCCAAAAATAACAGCAGAGGACCTATGGAAAACATTACCCTGAACGCTCCTAAGATGTTCGATCTATCCGGCCGCGTGGCGCTTGTAACAGGTGCCGGCAGCGGCATCGGCCAACGCATCGCCATGGGGCTTGCTCAATGCGGAGCTGACGTGGCGTTATTGGACCGCCGTACCGACGACGGGCTTGCGCAAACAGCTGATTTCATCGCCAAGGCCGGACGCAAGTCCATTCAGATAGCCTCGGATGTGACGTCTGGGGCTGCACTAGCCGAGGCTGTCAAGAAGACCGAAGCGGACCTTGGCCCGTTGCGGCTGGCGTTGAATGCAGCTGGCATCGCCAACGCGAACGCCTGCGAGGATATGGACGAAGACCAGTATCAAACCCTCATGGATATTAACATGAAAGGCGTTTGGCTGTCTTGTCAGGCTGAGGCGCGCGCGATGTTGGCCCATGGTAAGGGGGGCTCGATCGTGAATATTGCGTCCATGTCCGGTGTGATCGTGAACCGAGGTCTGAACCAGGTGCCTTACAATGCATCCAAGGCTGGTGTAATCCACATGTCTAAGTCGATGGCGATGGAATGGGTGGACCGTGGTATCCGTGTAAATTCGATTAGCCCTGGCTATACTGCCACGCCTATGAACACACGCCCGGAGATGGTTCACCAGACCAAGGATTTTGAAAGCCAGACCCCGATGCAGCGGATGGCCAGCGTCGACGAGATTGTAGGCCCTGCTGTATTCCTGTTATCAGAAGCGGCATCCTATTGTACTGGCGTTGATCTGCTAGTGGATGGTGGCTTTTGTTGTTGGTGAGACGCGCACGATGAAAGGTACGCTTCCCGCTGGCAATGGCAAGACGAGCAGTCTGAAAAGCAAGCTGGCCGCGATTGAAGCGCTTTTGCCCATGATTGGATTCTGGACTGCTAAGTATTGATCTACTCGCCCCAGTGCCATCGCTGGACAAAATAGTAAACACCATCACGGCAACACAAATGCTGCGGAGCAGTTGCGGTTTCATGGGTGTTATTAACGGGGATATTGTCCATCAAAATGTACGTCACTTGGCTGGCTTAACGGCTAAGTTACTGTATTTTAATGATAAATGGTGCTGGTGGAGAGACTCGAACTCCCAACCGCCCGATTACAAATCGGGTGCTCTACCAATTGAGCCACACCAGCACTGGGACGGTTTTTACCAGAGTTTTTGCCAAGGTCAAGTCACATCTGACAGTTTTTATCATCTATTTGATGATAATGCCGCGATTAGCCGGTCGGCGTTAATTGGTGGTGGGTGCGCCAGCGGCGTAGAGGGCGATTGCGGCGGCGTTGGATACATTCAGGCTCTCGGCGCTATCGGCGATGGGGATACGCACCAGATAATCGCAATGATCGCGGGTGAGACGGCGCAGGCCCGTGCCCTCGGCCCCCATGATAATCGCAAGCCGGTCGTAATTGGCGAGGGCGGCGACATCCATATCGCCTTCACCGGCCAATCCGGCAACCGGAATAAAGGCGGCCTGTAGGGCCTCGATGGCGCGCGATAAATTCACCACACGAATCAATGGGATATCTTCTAATGCGCCGGTGGCGGTGCGGGCGAGACTGCCGCTTTCCTCTGGTGCATGGCGCTGGGTGGTGATGATCCCGGCCACACCAAAGGCCCGGGCCGAGCGCATGATCGCGCCAACATTGCGCGGGTCGGATAGCTGGTCCAGCATCAAAATGCGAACCGGCTTATCGCCAATAGTCGCCAGAAAATCGTCGAGCTGTGGTGCCTCTAATGGCCAAACGGCGATCACCATGCCTTGGTGAACGGGCTTGTCACCGCCGCTACCACTAACGCCAGCCCTATCATGACCAGCCCTATCATGACCAGCGGTATCATTACCGATTAGGCTATCATTGACCCCATCAAGACGGCGGCGGTCGGTGATCTGGATGCTGGGCAATTCGCTCTGGCGCGCTGGCGATAGGTCATTAATCACGACCTCTAGCTGGGCGGCCGCCTCGGTGGTTGCATAGATCGCGGCGACACGGCGTTCACCATTGGCTAATGCGGCCGCAACGGCGTGCCGTCCCCAGATGAATAAACCGTTCTTTGGCGGACGCGGCGCGGCGGCGGCTGGTTGTCGTTTGCCACCGGGTTGGGGTGATGAACGACCCTGTTTTTGATGCTTTTGTCCCCGCTTGGGATGCATATCACGATTTTTCATTGTTTTTGGGGTCATTTAGTGACTTCTTTGTTGACAAATACGCCCCGCCTTTTTAATTCGCATGACGTCAATTTTTTCAGCGAAGTTTTGACCGCTGGTTCGAAACGCAGTTTGTAAAGATATTAGACGTAAAAGGCAATCCGGTGAGGTGGCCGAGTGGTTAAAGGCAGCAGACTGTAAATCTGCCCGCGTAGCGTACGTAGGTTCGAATCCTACCCTCACCACCATTGCTTTCGTTGCTGTAAGGCGATGGTTTTTTCGTTTTACGCGTCGGTATAGAATACAACCCCAACGGGCCTCAAACCGGCCCAAGATGACAGAAAAGGGCTAACTTCCATGTCTAAGGAAAAGTTTGATCGTTCCAAGCCGCATGTAAACATTGGTACGATTGGTCACGTTGACCATGGCAAGACGACATTGACAGCTGCTATTACAAAGGTGATGGCCGAGGCTGGTGGCGCCG
>Ga0209654_1000598_pt1 | contig 33928 bp, 26 predicted proteins | sample SaaInl1SG_22_DNA_FD_184646 | JGI IMG/M metagenome (GOLD analysis project Ga0209654, IMG submission 184646) | Marine microbial communities from expanding oxygen minimum zones in the Saanich Inlet - ESP_161SG_22_DNA (SPAdes) (version 2) | ecosystem: Environmental > Aquatic > Marine > Intertidal... | reverse complement strand
CTAATACATCGCCACCAATCGTATTCATTTTAGATTGAAATTCTAAATTAAGAATACCATCCCCAATATCTTCGATAACAACTCCTGAATTTTTATATACTTCGTTTGTTTTTCTAATGTTATCTAGGATGATGAAACTGTCTTGTCCTGGAATTTTTGTTTGTGTTTTTGTTGGAATCTCATAGGCATAAGATGCGCCTTCTTTTACAGTGTAAAATGAAGTGTTTCCTGCGGCCAACATTTCTGTTACCCAAGCTGCGGGTTCTAAACCTTCAGCGTTCATGAGTTCGATTCCCTTTTCTACGCCAATAGCATCCCATATTTGAAATGGTCCGTGTTCCCATCCAAAGCCAGCTTTCATCGCATCATCAATTTTATAAAGTTCATCTGTAATTTCCGGAATACGGTTTGATACATAGGCAAACAGTGCTGTGAAACTTTTTCGATAAAACTCGCCTGCTTTATCTTTTCCGCCAACTAAAACTTTAAACCGGTCTACGACCTTATCAATTGTTTTAGTCAATTCTAAAGTGGCAAATTTGGCCCGTTTTGCAGATCGGTATTCTAAAGTATTTAAATCTAAACTTAGAATTTCTTTTGTGCCGTCTGTGGTAACAGATTTTTTATAAAACCCTTGATTTGTTTTGCTTCCAAGCCAATTATTTTCCATCATTGTTGAGATGAAATCGGGTAGTTCAAACAGCTCTAAACGTTCATCGTTAGGGCAATTTTCTCGAATGCCATTGGCCACATGTACTAAGGTGTCTAATCCCACAACATCTACAGTTCTAAAGGTTGCCGATTTTGGACGACCAATGACGGGTCCAGATAATTTATCAACTTCTTCAATTGTAAGCTCTAAGTCTTTAACAGTATGAAATAAACTTTGAATGCTAAAAATACCAACTCTATTTCCAATAAATGCAGGGGTGTCTTTGGCGATGACTGATGTTTTTCCAAGAAACTGTTCGCCATAGCCATTTAAGAATTCTAAAACAGAGGCATCTGTTTTTGGGCCTGGAATAATTTCAAATAATTTTAGATAACGTGCGGGATTAAAAAAATGGGTTCCACAAAAGTGTTTTTGAAATTCTTCACTACGACCTTCACTCATAAATTTTATGGGAATTCCTGAAGTGTTGGAGGTTATTAGGGTTCCTGGAGTTCGGTATTTTTCTAAGTTTTCAAACACCATTTTTTTGATGTCCAAGCGTTCCACGACCACTTCCATAATCCAATCTACCTCGGCTACTTTTGCGATGTCATCTTCTAAATTTCCAGTTGTAATTCGGCTTGCAAATTTTTGATTGTAAATAGGGGAGGGTTTCGATTTTAAAGAGGCCATAAGTGCGTCGTTTACCAATCGATTTCTAACGATTTTGTCTTCTAAGGTTAAGCCATTTGCTTTTTCTTTATCGTTGAGTTCTCTTGGAACAATATCTAAAAGCAATACTTCGACACCAATATTTGCAAAATGGCAGGCTATTCCACTTCCCATGATTCCAGATCCTATAATGGCAATTTTTTTAATTCGTCTTGTTTTCATCTAAGTGTATATAGTGTTGTTAGAATATTCTTTTATTTGATATGAGGTTCATGATGGACTCAGAAACTTCATAAAAATGATTTAGTTTTTCTTCTGATATTTCTTTTTTCACAGCGGTGTTAAATTTTAAAACATTTTGTTTGACTTCTTCTCTGTTTTTAAGCCCTGATTTTGTGAGGTGTATAAGAACCCCGCGACCATCATTTGGGTTTGGTAAGCGTTCTATTAAGTCTAAGTCTTCCAATGTTTTTAAAATTCGAGACAGGCTTGTGGCTTCCATTCCCATCTTTGGTCCCAAAGATGTTGAAGGCGTTCCTTTTTGAGGATCTACACTTAGGAGTGTGAATCCTGTAGCCATTGTAATTCCATAAGCTGAGGCCTCTTCATTGTACATTTTTTGAACCGCCAACCATGTGGTTCTTAAAACATAATCTATCGTCTTATCTTTCATGTGTGATTAATATCTTTTACCAAAGATAATAAAACTTACTATGCATGCATAGTAAAAAACAAAAAAGTTATGCACGCATAGTATTATTTATGGGTTAGAAGCTTTTTAACTTCCTGTAACTCGCTAAAATTTAGAAATATTTTAAAGTATAGCTGTAATTGATTAACTACCAAGTCATTTTGTTATACCAATAACGATCTCTGTAACGAGATATATAGTAAACAATACCATAATTTTTAACTAATTTTACTGTTTTTGGTAAAATGAATGGGATTGTAGAAGTTCCATTGTCATAAGGAATCACCCTAGGATAATTGAAGGTGTCCTCATTGTCTTTAAAAAACGTATTAAATGAAATATGATCGTTGTGATTTGAAAATACACGCAAACCTTTTTCTAAAAATAGGGTTGAAAACGACCCTTTTTCTTTATCGAAGTTTATTAGCTTTTTAGAATTAAATAAAGGCTTAAAACTTTTTAATGTTCCTTCTTTGTTAAAATTTACAATAACACTTGAGCCAAAAGTGTAAATATAATCTAAATCTGTTGTTAGATTTCCGTCAACTTTTCTAAACTCGCTTGTGGTAATTTGTTTTTCACCAAATAAAAATATATCATTAGGGGTTACTATAACGTCGACAATTTGAAGACTTTTCAGATCTTTAGAATTTAAACTATTGTCCCAATTATGTATACCAATAAGCTTGTTTTTTGTTAAATCATACAAAAAGGCACCGTCGTTTTGGTTACCCTCTGTACTATTAATTTTAATAATGGTACTTTTTCCGTTCCAGAAAAAACCAGTAAACATAGATTTTCCATTAACATCAATCAATTTCATTTCCATAGGTAAAAAGCCTGGAGATGAAAAATTTGTTGTAATCACTTCATTTCCATTAAAACTAACTAGGTCATTTTCACGTGTTTTTTTAAAAGCATTGGTAGTTTTGTTCATGAAAACTACCCCATAATTATCTACAAAAACACTTTCTTGATAAGCTCTTTCACTTTTATAATTAAGGGTTTCATCTTGTTTCCAAAGTAAGTTTAATTGGTTGTCATACATCCAAATCTTTACTTTTTCTTTAGTTTTTTTTACATAAGGCATATTTGCAATAACAGCAATTTTAGTTTGATCTGGTGAAATAGCAATTTGGTAAAACCCTGATTTAGAATAACTATCAATTGAAAACGATGCTAATAGTTTATTTTCACTTATGGTGTCGTCTTTTTCTGAATATACTTGTGCATTTATTTGATGCTTACCCTTTTTTTTATGCATTACTGAAGATAAAAAAATAAGCTGGTTTTCTAACTCAATTACATCTCTTAATTCTGAAGCACGCAAACCAAGTTTTGGTAAATTAAATGTTGTAGACTTTATGGACTTCATGGATTGGTCGTACTTTGTCAAAACCATAGCTATAGTGTTGTCCATCATTACGTTGTCTAAGTGGTGCAAGGTCATAAAGCCATATGGCGAAGGGAAAACTATTTTGTATGTATCCTTTTCGCTTTCTTTTTTGAAATGCGCACTTTTTTCTGTTTTGAAGACGTGTTGAGCAAATCCAACGCTAACAAACAAACATGCTATAAATGTTACAAGAAATCTTTTCATTATTAAGTTTAGAGATTATAAACTTTTTCTTCAAGTCTAGTGAATGTAATTTTATCATCATAGTTCAAATCCAAGTCGATACGTCTTTCTTGCATCTGATTAAGCGTTTCTTCAGCTTGAGCCTTATCTTTAAGGCTTAAATCTACACGCATGAGATTAAAGAAAATCATTTTACCGATTTTTTTATTCATCAATGCCTTTTTATTTTTGTAATCAACTTTGGACAATTCACGTTTCCAAACCTCTCTGACTGCTTTGAGTTCTTTTATAGATCTTTTTCTAACCTCAGATGATGTGTTTTGTTTTAGCTTTCTGTAGGCAGAGATAGCTTTAATCTTAGCGTTTTCGAGTACATCATAATCTCTTTTCTTGTTATTTGGGTATCCTATCTTTATTGTTGAGGATACAGGAATATAACCAAACTCCTCGTTAATATAATTAGAAATATCTGTCATTATTTTGTTGACATTATTTTTTTCGTAACGCTCTAAATTAATGGTGTTGCTGTTGGATGAGGTTAAAAATTTAAACTCTCCATCAAAAGTTTTTTCATCAATAACCTTAGCAGCAGTAATAACTTTCAACTGTGTAGGTTGGCTGTAATACGTTTGTCCGCCATTATCTTGAAAAACCATTTTAGAGATGTTAATTACAAAAAGAACATCATTACCTTTTTGGTAGCCCATGAGTTCAACATTATCAGACAAAACTTGATTGTCAAAAATAAGATGGTCATCTAAGTTTGGCTTTTGGTACACAGGTTCGTTAGGTTTTACATAAACAGGTTTTTTAGGTACAATTAGTCTAGGCTTTTTACCTTGTTCTGTTATAGTCAAGCGCTCTAACAATGAGAGTTTATTAAAGTTGTTGATTTCTTTATCGTAACGTTCCTCAGCAGCCTTAACTTCGTCACTATATCCAGCAATACGATCTTTGAATTCCATTTCGCTTTCTTTCACTACATTAGCGTAATTGACTTTTTCTTGTTCAAAATCTACCAAACTTTGTGCATTTAGCTCTTCTACAGTTAGTGTGTAAGGCGTTTCAACACTAACATTATAATTTTTTATAGATTCACCTAACGGGTTATTTGGTGTTCTGACATCGAAATAATTCACATTTTCAGTTAGTATCCTTTGTGCTATACCAGAATTACTCACTCCAAGTACCGCTAATAGACATAGAAATTGTTTTTTCATTTTTAATTTGTTTAATTTTTATATAAAATTACTAAACAAACTTAACAAATATATTTGGAATTTTCCATTCAAAATTTAGCAGAAAATTTTTAATGTTTGAAACAATCATAATTGAATCTCCGATACACTGCGGAATGATTAAATGAAGCTGGGACTTGCCGAAAAAAAACTAAGTTTTATTCATTAATAAGCACCCATTCGCCTTTGGCGATTAGTGGTTCTGCTTGTTTGAATTTTGTAGTCTTTTTTTCGCCACTCATCACATGTTTAATGGTTACACGGTTGTTACGTCCAATTTTGGGTTGATCTCTAATAATAGTTTCCACCACTTGGGATTGACGTTGTGTGTTTCCAGCTGCTCTTGTTTCTGCAGAACGCTCGTCTAAGTTTTGGATGTTTTCTTTTGAGGTTTGTGTTTTTTCGCGACGACGTGTTTTTGCCTCTTGAATGACATTGGCAGTTTCTTGTGGAATCTCGCCTTTGAATAAGAAAGAAATCACTTCTTTATTCACTTGGTCAATCATCGACTTAAACAGTTCAAACGACTCGAATTTATAAATCAATAAAGGATCTTTTTGTTCGTGTACTGCCAATTGCACCGATTGTTTCAACTCGTCCATTTTTCGTAAATGCGTCTTCCATGCATCGTCAATAATGGCTAAAGAAATATTTTTCTCAAAATCGGTTACCAACTGTTTTCCATTGGTTTGATAGGCTTTTTCCAGATCGGTTACTACTTGCAGTGATTTGACACCATCCGTAAAAGGCACCACAATACGTTTAAATTTATCACGCTGCGTTTCATATACATTTTGAATGACTGGAAATGCCAATTCCGCATTGCGCTCCATTTTGGAAATATAATGTTGAAAGGCTGTTTTGTAAACCGTTCCAGAAATCTCTTGTGCCGTCTTTGTCGCAAATTCATCTACTGCAACAGGTGAACTCATTGAGAAATAACGAATCAATTCAAATTCAAAGTTTTTATAATCGTTATTGGCTTTGTTACTTTCTACAATAATTTCTGAGGTGTCATAAATCATATTTGCCAAATCAACACGAAGACGTTCTCCAAACAAGGCATTGTAGCGCCGTTTGTAAACCACTTCACGCTGGGAGTTCATCACATCATCATATTCCAAAAGACGCTTACGAACTCCAAACTGGTTTTCCTCAACTTTTTTCTGTGCTCGTTCAATGGACTTTGAAATCATGGAGTGTTGAATTACTTCTCCTTCTTTGAGGCCCATACGGTCCATCATTTTGGCAATGCGCTCGCTTCCAAAAAGCCGCATGAGGTTGTCTTCTAAAGACACATAAAATTGTGAGCTTCCTGGATCTCCTTGTCGTCCCGCACGTCCACGTAACTGTCTGTCCACACGTCGAGAATCGTGACGCTCGGTACCTACAATTGCTAATCCGCCTGCCGCTTTCACTTCTTCAGAGAGTTTGATATCCGTACCACGACCCGCCATATTGGTTGCAATGGTCACCTGTCCGGGCTGTCCAGCTTCTGCCACAATATCGGCTTCTTTTTTATGCAACTTCGCATTTAAGACGTTGTGTGGGATTTTGCGAATGCTCAACATTTTCCCTAACAACTCACTAATTTCTACACTGGTGGTTCCAATTAGTACAGGACGTCCTGCTTTGGATAAATTAGTTACTTCCTCAATGACAGCATTGTATTTTTCACGTTTGGTTTTATACACTAAATCATCACGGTCATCTCTTGCAATGGGACGGTTGGTTGGAATTTCGATGACATCCAATTTATAGATTTCCCAAAATTCACCCGCTTCGGTTACTGCTGTTCCTGTCATTCCAGAAAGCTTGCGGTACATTCTAAAGTAGTTTTGTAGGGTAACGGTTGCAAAGGTTTGTGTGGCGGCTTCAATTTTTACATTTTCTTTGGCTTCAATCGCTTGATGCAGTCCATCACTATAACGACGCCCGTCCATAATACGACCAGTTTGCTCATCGACAATCATAACTTTATTGTCCATGACCACATATTGAATGTCTTTTTCAAAGAGGGCATAGGCTTTTAAAAGTTGGTTGAGGGTATGAATTCGTTCCGACTTGATTCCAAACTCTCTAAATAGTTCTTCTTTGAGTTCGGCTTCTTTTTCGGGAGGAAGGTTTTGGTTTTCAATTTTTGAAATTTCCATGCCAATTTCGGGCATTACAAAAAAGTCGGGGTTGTCTTTTCCAGATAAATAGTCGACTCCTTTATCAGAGAGTTCAATCTGATTATTTTTTTCATCAATTACATAATAGAGTGCTTCATCCACTTTGGGCATTTCTCTATTGTTGTCTTGCATATAAAAATTCTCTGTTTTTTGAAGGAGTTGTTTGATGCCTTCTTCACTTAAAAATTTAATTAATGCTTTGTTTTTTGGGATTCCTCTAAAAACACGCAACAATTGAAATCCGCCTTCTTTAGTGTCGCCAGCCGCAATCAATTTTTTAGCCTCTGCAAGAACTCCTGTAAGGTATTTTCGTTGCACCCCAACAATGTCTTGTACTTTCGGTTTCAACTCCATAAACTCATGACGATCGCCTTGAGGAATAGGGCCAGAAATAATCAATGGTGTTCGGGCGTCATCAATCAAAACAGAATCAATTTCATCGACAATGGCATAATGGGGTGGACGTTGCACAAGATCGTCTGGCGTATGTGCCATATTATCTCTTAAGTAATCAAATCCAAATTCATTATTAGTTCCGTAAGTAATATCGGCATTGTAGGCGTTTTTTCGTTCTTGAGAATTTGGTTTGTGGTAATCAATACAATCAATACTCAATCCATGAAACTGAAAAATAGGTGCCATCCAAGCGCTATCACGTTTTGCTAAGTAGTCATTCACCGTAACCAAGTGAACACCTTTCCCTGTAATCGCATTTAAATACACTGGGAGCGTTGCTACGAGTGTTTTCCCTTCTCCTGTTTGCATTTCAGCTATTTTTCCTTGATGCATCGCCACACCTCCTATAAGCTGCACGTCGTAGTGGACCATATCCCATGTGATTGGCTTTCCTGCGGCATCCCAAGAGTTAGCCCATATTGCTTTATCGCCATTTAATGTTACATAATCTTTAGAGCCTGAGAGTTCTCGATCATAAGGACTTGCAGTCACTTCAATTTGTGGGTTGTCCACAAAACGTTTGGCTGTTTCTTTGATGACCGAAAAAGCTTCTGGAAGAATGGCATCTAAGACTTCTTGTGTTTTTGCATATACGTCATCTTTTAAGCCATCAATTTCTTGATAAATATCTTCTTTTCGATCGATGTCTTCAGTAGTATCTGCTTCTGAGTACAATTCAGAAATTGAATTTTCAAGTGCTTTACAGGCTTCTGAAATCTTAGACTTAAACTCTTGTGTTTTAGATCTTAACGCATCATTACTTAAGGCAGCAGTAGAAGCTTCAAAGGTTTTTATTTTATCAACGATTGGCATGATTGCCTTGACGTCTTGTTTGGATTTATCTCCAACAAATACTTTTAGTACCGAATTCAGTAAACTCATTTTAGGGTTTTATTTTAATCATCTTTAAAGATATGGACAGTAAAGATACAGTTTGTTATTATTTTCTTTGTGAAATAAAGCAAAAAAAAAGTCTCAAATGAGACTTTTTTAAATAATTTTTGAGTTCTTAATATTCATCTTCATTCCAAAGATAATCTTCATCTGATGGATAATCAGGCCAGATTTCTTGGATGGAGTCATAGGAGTCTCCTTCATCTTCAATAGATTGAAGGTTTTCCACAACTTCAAGCGGAGCTCCTGTTCTTATAGAATAATCTATCAATTCATCTTTAGTGGCTGGCCAAGGGGCATCACTTAGGTAAGAGGCTAATTCTAGTGTCCAATACATTTTTGAAGTGTTTAATTTTTTGCAAAAATAATTTTTTAGTTGAAAAATTCAAGAAAAAAAGCATTTATTTCATCAATAAAGTTATGAACGTTTTTATAGCATCTGAAAAACTAAACATTAGTTAGGTCAGAAAAGGTATTAATAACCTCCTTTTTAAGAAGGTTTGTTAGGAATCCATTTGATTTCCTCCACCTTTAACTCTTTAGACAATTTTCGTGCCATTACAAAAATGAAGTCCGACAAGCGATTTAAATAGATTAATACTTCGGGGTGTGTGGGGTGTTCGATACTTAGTTTAGAGATTGTTCTCTCTGCACGACGACATATACAACGCGCAATATGACAGAATGACACGGTTGGATGGCCTCCCGGCAAAATGAAATGGGTCATTGGAGGCAACTCACAATTCATCGCATCAATTTCTGTTTCTAGGAATGTAATTGCTTCCGGCTTAAGAAAGGAGATTCCAAGGCGTTTTCTTTTGGTTTCATCCTTAAGCAATTCGGGATCTGTTGCCAAAAGAGACCCAATAACAAACAATTGGTTTTGAATGTCCAGAAGTGTTGATTTATGGTCTTTTGAGATCTGCTGATCGCGGATCAAACCAAGGTAGGAGTTCAATTCATCAATGGTGCCGTAACAATCGATTCTCAGATTGTGCTTTGGTAGGCGTGTACCCCCAACGAGCCCCGTCGTCCCTTTGTCACCTGTTTTTGTGTAGATTTTCATCTGTGTTTATTTAATTATTTCTTCTGGGGTATTGCCTATTATGGATTTTTTTATATTATTTTGAGGTCTAAAGTTAGTAGTAATATTCAAATTCGCAAGAAATTAGCGCCTTATTGTGAAATGTTCTTTGGGTTGTTCGGTTCTAAAAAACAACAATCCCCAATAAAAAGTATCAATGGATACAGATATTTCTGACCGTGACTTCAATTGTTTCCAACGATTAAAGGAGTCTTTTGATGCTCTAATTGAAGGAAGAAGTATTAAGGAATCTTTGTGGCAAGTTGGAAGTATATCAGCAATAGAATTTACATCAATTACTTTTAAATCGAGATAAATTAAACAGGGTGTTTTTGAGATTCTAGACCCTTGATTTTTTAGATCTTCAATTGTTTTAAATGCAATTGTTTGCTGTTCTATATTCAAAGCTTGTTCAAATTCTGGTTGAATGGTTTCAGATACAAAACAGTTCTCAAACTTAAAATAAGCACTTAAACGAACTAAAAATTTTGAGTTTGAATTATTTTTAGAAAGTTGTTGGTAGGCACTGTGATTTGAGCGGTCATAAAAACACTTGGTAATCAAATCAAAAACAAAAGGGGAGTGGACGCCATGTTCGTTTTTGGAGTGCCACCAAAATTTTAAATAGGATAACAGTGGATTCAATTTAGTTTTTCATTTAATTCTAGCCATCTCATTTCTTTTTCTTCAATTTCTTCGTTTAAGCGTTTTAGTTGGTCAGAAAGCATTTCTATAGTTTCCATGTCTAGTTCTGGGACAAGAAATTTGGCTTCCATTTCTTTTTTGTCAAATTCAAGCGATTTCAATTTGCTTTCCAAATTATTGAGTTCTTTTTGTTCATTAAAACTTAATTTCGCTTCGGATTGATTGTCTTTAGATGCCTTTGAGGGCGTTGTTTTCTTTGGTTCTACTGCCACAGGCGTACTGTCTTCATAGGTTCTAAAATCGGAGTAATTTCCTGGAAAATCTTCTACAACACCTTCGCCACGAAATACAAATAAATGATCCACAATTTTATCCATAAAATATCGATCATGCGAAACGACTAACAAACACCCAGGAAAATCAAGCAAGAAGTTTTCCAAAACATTTAAAGTGACAATATCTAAATCATTGGTTGGTTCATCGAGAATCAAAAAGTTTGGGTTTTGAATCAAAACCGTACATAAATAGAGGCGTTTCCGTTCGCCACCACTGAGTTTTTCTACAAAATCGTATTGTTTTTTACGGCTGAATAAAAAGCGTTCCAGTAGTTGTTGAGCACTTATTTGCTTGCCTTTCATCAAAGGGATATAGTCTCCAAATTCTCGCACCACATCAATGACTTTTTGCATCGGTTTTGGTTTGATGCCATCTTGAGTATAATAGCCAAATTTAATGGTTTCTCCTTGTATGATTTTACCACTATCGGGCTTTAGTCCACCCGTAATCATGTTTAGAAACGTCGATTTCCCAGTTCCATTTTTGCCGATGATTCCAATCCGCTCTCCGCGTTGAAATACGTATTCAAACTTGTCTAAAATGACTTTTTCCTCAAAGGCTTTGGAGACTTTATACACTTCTAAAATCTTACTCCCCAAACGTTCCATATTGATTTCCAATTGAACTTGATGATCGTTTCGACGTTTGCTGGCACGCTCTTTTATTTCATAAAAATCATCGATTCTGGATTTCGATTTGGTGGTTCGTGCTTTTGGCTGTCGTCGCATCCATCCGAGTTCTTTTTTATAGAGCTGTTTGGATTTATTGGTTTCAATCGCTTCACGCTCAATACGCTCCTCTTTTTTTTCTAAATAGTAGGAGTAATTTCCTTTATAATTATAAATACATCCTTCATCGAGCTCGATAATTTCTGAGCAAACGCGCTCCAAAAAATACCGATCATGCGTAACCATAAATAAGGTGATGTTTTCCTTGGCAAAAAACGATTCTAGCCACTCAATCATTTCTAAGTCCAAATGGTTTGTAGGCTCATCCAAAATAAGTAAATCAGGTTTGCTTAACAGGGTGTTGGCTAAGGCCAAACGTTTTTGTTGACCTCCAGAAAGTTCCTTTACTTTTTGGTCTAATTTTTCAAGTTTTAACTTAAAAAGTATCTGAGTGTATTGGGTTTCAAAATCCCAAGCTTGATACCGTTCCATGTCATCAAATGCAGTTTGATAGAGATTGCTATCGCCTGGATTTTCGAGTGCAGTGTGGTAGGTATTTATGACTTTTAAAATCGGGTTGTCTGAATTAAATATAGTTTCCTCAATTGTTAGGTTTTGATCCAAAACGGGTTCTTGTGACAAAAACGTTGTTCGCAGTCCTTTTCGGTAGATGATTTGCCCCGTATCTGGACTGTCTTTTCCCGAAAGAATATTTAAAATAGAGGTTTTTCCGGTACCGTTTTTGGCCACAAATGCGATCTTTTGATCTTTATGAATACTGAAAGAAAGATTCTCGAACAGATTAAGTTCGCCGTATGATTTCGATATATTTTCTACGTTGAGATAATTCAAAATTTTGTTTTTGCAAAGAAAGGATAATTATAAACGAATTGCGGTCTTGAAATGATGAATTAAAAATAAATACCTCAAAATAATTGCAATGAGAAGCGGAATTAGTCCAATAGCAAAGGATTGAACGCCTGTAATCCAATGGAGTCCCATTAAACTCATGAGTAATACAAGGAATTTTAGATAGCTCAGTCCACGATTGTTGAGTTTTGATTTTGAAATTGAAGGGATGAATAGAATATTAAGAGCAAAGGCCCATAAAAGGTTGTAGTTATAGGCTGTGGTCTGATGGTCAGTTGCAAACCAGAGCAGCAATAAAAGAACGCCAACAATGCCTGAAAAGGCAAATAAACTAATGTCGAGCCATTTGTTACGGGTGTTGTTTTTGTAATCCTTATAAGTGATAAAAAGCATGATGAGTGCTAGAGCTCCTAAGATGAAAAGTGGACTGCTAAAAAAATTAGTTTTTGTGATTGTGTCTGAGGGATAGAGAGTTTTTGAGATGGATACGAGCCTCGAATCGTCGGTTTTTGAACGTGCATTTTCAAGCAGTTGATGTAAGTATTTAGGTAAAAACATATGTTCCTCGACGCTAGCAATCTGGTCTATTTTTGAACCCAAAGCAATATCAATACCTAAACTTCCCCAAGAATTTTGGTTTAGATCAGAACGAATTAAATTTCTAAATGAAAATTGTTTAAATGTTGTTTTGGGATAATAGGCGAGTTGGTTGTCAAGGATAGTTTCAATGTCATCCTTGATTTTTGTAGCACAGTTGTTATAGAAAAAATCATAGGGATAAGATTTATTCTCTGGTTTTATGGCTTCTTTTAGTAGATAATAAAAGGCTGTTTTTTGTTCGGTATTTAGGTTTAATAGTTGTTCTTTGACGCTTCTATTATTGTATTGATAGTAGCGCATAAAGTTTTCAAAATCAGATTGATTGATTTCATAATCAAGTTTTCCTTGTGCGAATTTCAAATAAAAATTTTCTGTTTCAAAATCATAGCGTCCATAATCAAACACAATATCAAATTTATAAACAGGGTCTTTGATTCGAATTGCAGTGTGTCCAAAAGCATCATTTAAGGATGTTCCATGTCCTATGGTCAGAATACTGATTTTAGATTCTGTTGTAAGCTCTAGCTGTGCATTTACAGAGAAGCTTACGATGACAAGTAAAAATGCAATTAATTTTTTAAAGTTCATTATCTAAAGATGCTTAAATCAATTTTGAGAGAAAATACATTGGAGTATAGGGCGGCACTTTGATCGCCAATATCGGTAAAGGCATAATCTAAATAAATGCCATTATATTTGAATCCAACCCCAAAATTGGGTTGAAACGTTAAAGGGGAGGAGTTGTCAAGTTGCAATTCATTTTGAAAATTTCCAACTCCAGCTCTTAAATACACCAAATCAATATATCCAAATTCCAAACCAATTGCAGGATTGATACTCACAAATGAAGAAGAAATTAGATCATTATTTTCTTCAAACCGACAAATTAAATCAATTTCTGTTTTTAGTGTGTAATCATAATTGAAGGTAAACAGTTTGGAGACTCCTAGTTGCAATTTAGGAAGTGTGAGTTCGGTGGTTTCTGGTTCTTCTTGATTTTGTCCTGGGATGGCATCTTTGATGTCTTGTAGTCGGTCGGCATCAATTGCCCATGAATTGAAGGTTGTCGTAATGTCTCTAGCCATCAAACCAAATTGCCAATCATTCGATTCAAACTGAATCCCAGCGTCCAGTCCAAACCCCCAAGAGGAGGCAAAGTCTCCGATAATCCGTCGAATTACTTTTGCATTGACTCCATAATTCAATCCTTTAATAGGGAGTTTTTTAGCGTACGAAAATATAAGTGCATAGTCTACCGCCGAAAATAAATTTATCCGATCGTAATTGATCACTCCTTGTTGATCGATAAGCTTAGTCGTATCTAAAATGTCATCAACCCCAAAACGAATTAATGAAAGTCCAACAGCACTGCGATCATCTAAAGGCATGGCAAAAGCAATGTAATTATAGTTGGCAATGTTTGCAAAGTAACTCGAGTGCATGATTGCAATTTCATTGTCTTCTAAATGTACCAACCCTGCAGGGTTCCAGTAGCCAGAATTTACATCACTAGAAGATGCCACTACTGCATTGCTCATTCCTAAGGCGGAAGCATCTACTCCAATATTTAAAAATTCATTGGAATAGTTTCGAGTGGTTTGGGACACCATCAAAAGTGGTGTCAAAAATGTGAAGATGAATTTTAGTACTTGCAAGGACTTTTTTTAAATGATCTTATAAACACTAATATAAACTCTAATTTTTTTTAGATATTGTTGTTTATTTACTGAAAACAAAAATAGTTTATTATTTTTACTATTTAAATACAATTTATTGTGAAATCATATATCCCTCATTTTATTACATTATTAAACATCTTCTCTGGTTGTGTAGCCGTAATTTTTGCTTTAGAAGGTCATATGAAATTTACCGCTTTATTTGTGTTTCTTGGTATTTTCTTTGATTTTTTTGATGGGCTTCTGGCTCGTAAATTAAATGTGGAAAGTGAGCTCGGAGTGCAATTGGATTCTTTGGCAGACATGATCACCAGTGGTTTGGTACCCGGTTTGGTACTCTTTCATTTACTAGGGTTAGCGCCACAGCATTCTTGGGAGATCCATAATTTACTCCCTTATTTTGGATTGTTAGTGACCTTGGCGTCGGCCTTCCGTTTGGCAAAATTTAATATTTCTACCAATCAATCAGATGCATTTATTGGATTGCCAACGCCTGCAAATACACTCTTGATTATTTCTTTCCCATTAATAGTGGAGTATCAAAACAGTGATGCGATCAATGCTATCATTTTAAATCCTTGGTTTTTAGTTGCAATAACCTTGGTGAGTTGTTATTTGCTAAATGCACCTATTAAATTGATTGCCTTGAAATTTAAAACATGGAATTTTAAAGACAATGCAGCCCGCTATATATTGATTGTATTGTCAGTAGCAATTCTCGCTATTTTTCAATTTGCAGGAATTCCACTTGTCATTATAGCATACATACTTTTGTCAATCGCCTCAAAGTAATTATTAAATAAACACTTTTTTTATGGCTTCAGGCTTTTTTGCATTATTAGATGATATTTCAGTTCTTATGGACGATGTAGCTATGATGAGTAAAATATCGGCTAAAAAAACAGCGGGCATCCTCGGGGATGATTTGGCTGTCAATGCAGAAAAAGCATCAGGCTTTGTTTCTTCCAGAGAACTCCCTGTTTTGTGGGCCATTACAAAAGGCTCTTTTTTCAATAAACTGATTATTTTGCCGTTTGCATTTTTACTCAGTGCTTTTTTGCCTACGGTAATTACATTTATATTGATTTTAGGAGGGCTTTATTTAGCCTATGAAGGCGTTGAAAAGATTTTTGAATATCTCGTTCCTCACAAACATACGGTTGTAAAGATATCCTCTGATGAAATGTCTGAAACAGAAATTTTAACCTTAGAAAAAAAGAAAATAAAATCGGCCATCCTTACGGATTTTATTTTATCCATTGAGATCATTATCATTACTTTAGGGACTGTAATGGATCAATCGTTAACGATTCAAATTGCTGTGGTAAGTATTATATCTATCATCGCCACAGTTGGTGTGTATGGGATTGTGGCACTCATTGTTCGCATGGATGATTTTGGACTGAAATTAATTCAAATGAGTAATGGACAGAAAAATAGGGTTCATTTTACGGGAATAACTTTGGTAAATGCTTTGCCTGTAATTATCAAACTTTTGTCAGTTGTTGGGACGCTTGCACTTTTGCTTGTTTCAGGGGGTATTTTTACTCATAACATTGCAACTTTTCATCATTTCCTTGAAAATATCCCAGGAATTTTAAGAGATTTTATAGTGGGATTATGCGTTGGAATAGGGGCGCTTTTAGTTGTAAAAGTATCAAAGCAGATGATTCAACTGTTTTTAAAAAAGGCTTAAGAATTTTAGAATTCTAATTTCTTTTTACGCAATTCAAAATTTTGACCCAGATATACTTTCCGAACCATCTCATCATTGGCGAGTACTTCGGGTTTTCCAGCTTTAAGAATACTTCCTTCAAACATTAAATAGGTACGGTCTGTAATGGCCAAGGTTTCTTGCACATTGTGATCCGTAATTAAGATACCAATATTTTTTTTGGTCAGTCTGGCAATAATTCGCTGAATGTCTTCTACAGCCACAGGGTCAACTCCAGCAAATGGCTCATCGAGTAAAATAAAGCTAGGGTCGTTTGCTAATGCCCTTGCGATTTCAGTGCGTCTTCGTTCGCCACCAGAAAGCAAATCCCCTCTACTGGTTCTGATATGTCCTAAACTAAATTCCTCAATCAAAGATTCCATCTTATCAATTTGGTCTTTTTTAGAAAGTTTGGTCATTTGAAGTACACTCAAAATATTATCTTCAATACTTAATTTTCTAAAGACGGAAGCTTCTTGCGCAAGGTATCCAATGCCGCTTTGAGCTCTTTTGTACATGGGGTATGATGTAATTTCTTTATCATCTAAATAGATGGCTCCGCCATTGGGCTTAATCAAACCTACAGCCATATAAAAAGAAGTTGTTTTTCCTGCACCATTAGGCCCTAGAAGTCCCACAATTTCACCCTGATTTACTTCAAGAGAAACATCCCTCACTACTTTACGTCCGTTATAGGACTTCATTAAATTTTCAACTCTTAATTTCATGTGTCTATATGTATTAGGCTTCTAAAACATCTAAATATTCATAAGCACGTCTCAAATGAGGGATAACAATGGTGCCTCCCACAAGGGTTGCAATACTTAATGCTTCCGAAATTTGTGCTCTACTCAATCCTTCTTCATGGCATTTTTCTAGATGATAGCGTACACAATCATCACAACGTAATACAGCAGAAGCCACAAGCCCTAAAAGTTCTTTCGTTTCTGTGTTTAAAGCGCCTTCCTGAAAAGCATTCGTATCTAAATTAAAGATGCGTTTGATTACGGTATTGTTTTCTGCAAGAATTTTGGCATTCATTTTCTTGCGGTAGGCATTAAATTCTTCTACTTTATTTGCCATTTTTTTCTTTTCTTTTTTGGTTTCTTAACACTAGTTTTGAAATTAGGATGCTTATTTGATACAAAATCAATACCGGAATCGCAACAATGACCTGACTCGCAATATCGGGTGGGGTAATAATGGCGGCAAAAATCAATACAATAACCAAGGCATACTTTCTGTTTTTCCGAAGAAATTCAGGAGTAACCAATCCTATTTTAGTAAGGAAATAAATAATAATGGGGAGTTCAAAAATAAATCCAGATGCTAGTGTGGAGGCTCGTATAAGACCTATGTATGAGTTTAAATCAAAATCGTTATGAACCTGTTCCGCTACAGAATAGGTTCCTAAAAAGTTAATAGAGAGCGGACAAACTATATAATAGCCAAATAAAACTCCAATAAAAAATAAAATTGAGGAGATGACAATAAATCCTCTTGAGCTGCTTTTTTCTCGGCTGTAAAGACCCGGACTGATAAATTTCCAAAATTCGTATAATACATAAGGAAATGCAACGATCAATCCAAAAGTAATGGAAGTCCAAATATGTGCAGAAAACTGTCCTGCCATCGTTCGACTTTGAACCTCAAAATCAAAATTGGTGTCACAAAAACTTTCAAATCCTAATAACTTAGAGGCATTGCAAAGAAATTCATAGGTAAAAAAATCAGCTTTAGTAGGGCCAAAAATAAGGGTTTCAAATATAAATCCTTTTGCCAAAAAAGCAGCTGTTGCTGCAATCATAACAGCACCCAAAGCTCTGATAATATGCCATCTTAATTCCTCAAGATGATCTAAAAATGACATTTCTTTTTGCGTTCCCATAATTTAGATAATTCCTTCTTTTATAAGGTCATGAATATGGATCACTCCGGCATAGTTTCCTTGGTCTGTAACCAAGAGTTGCGAAATTTTATGGGTTTCCATCAACTCCATAGCATCAATTGCCATGGCGTCTATTGTAATGGATACCGGGTTTTTACTCATAATATTTTCCGCCTTTAGTTGTGATAAGTCTTCTGTTTCAGATAACATTCGTCTTAAATCTCCATCCGTAATAATTCCAACAATTTTATTGTTAACAGTAACGGCGGTGGCTCCTTTGCGTTTTTTTGAAATTTCTATGATCACTTTTTTGACACTGGCATCTGGATCCACTTTAGGGGTTTCGTTTTGAACCAAGACATCACGAACTTTCAAGAACAATCGTTTTCCTAAGGCACCTCCAGGATGGTATTTTGCAAAGTCATCCTTTGTAAAATCTCGAAGTTCTAACAAACAAACAGCCAAGGCATCTCCAATAACCAACTGTGCAGTTGTACTTGTGGTAGGTGCTAAATTAATCGGACACGCTTCCTTTTCTACATAAGAATTGAAAACAAAGTCAGCTTGCTCTGCCAATACTGATTTTTGGTTTCCTGTGATGGCCATCAACGTATTTCCTGCATTTTTCAAAAAAGGGATAAGCACTTTAATTTCTGGGGTATTCCCACTTTTAGAAATACAGATTACAATATCATCTGTTAAAATGAGCCCTAAATCGCCATGAATGGCATCTGCTGCATGCATAAATACGGAAGGAGTGCCCGTAGAGTTTAAAGTGGCTACAATCTTAGTTGCAATAATTGCACTTTTCCCAATCCCTGTTATAATAACACGACCGGAAGAATTATGGATTAATTCAACAGCCTCTGCAAATGTTTCATCAATAAAACCAGCAAGTTGAGCTATTGCTAAGCTTTCAATTTGTACGGTTTCTTTGGCTAATGCGACTATCGATTTTTTTGAACTCAATTTTTTTTATATTTTTTGGTTGTATACTTATTTAAATATATCTATCTTTAATTTACATTACAAAAAAACAAAAAAATTAGGAGTGTTTCTGATTTTATTCCAATTTTGATTCAATTAATCACGTTTTTTTTAAATAAGAGTAAGAAATTAACCACAAATGAGTATCTCAACTAAAGAATTACATGCAGCCTTAAAAACCTATTTTGGTTTTGATGAATTTAAAGGACTGCAAGAACAAGTCATTAGTAGTGTTTTAGAAAAAAAACACACTTTCGCCATCATGCCAACAGGCGGTGGAAAATCACTTTGTTACCAATTACCTGCTTTGATGCAGGAGGGAACTGCTATTGTGGTCTCGCCACTCATAGCACTCATGAAAAATCAGGTGGATGCCGTTAGGGGTATTTCTGATTATGAGGGTATTGCACATGTATTGAATTCTTCCTTGAATAAAACCGAGATAAAACAAGTAAAATCGGATATAGAATCTGGAATCACCAAACTTCTATACGTTGCTCCAGAATCACTTTCAAAACTTGAAAACATTGAGTTCTTAAAATCACAAACAATTTCATTTATGGCAGTTGACGAAGCACACTGTATCAGTGAATGGGGACATGATTTTAGACCTGAATACAGAAACCTAAAACACATCATCACTCAAATAGGGGATGACATCCCAATTATTGGGTTAACAGCCACTGCCACTCCTAAGGTTCAAGAGGATATTCTTAAAAACTTAGGAACTACGGATTCTCAAACATTTAAAGCCTCCTTTAACCGCCCCAATTTATTTTATGAAATATTACCAAAAACAGACCAAGTTGATAATGATATCATTCGATTCGTAAAACAAAATGAAGGGAAGTCCGGTATTATCTACTGCCTCAGTAGAAAACGTGTCGAAGGTTTGTCGCAAATTCTTCAAGTAAACGGAATCAAGGCAGTGCCATACCACGCTGGGTTAGATGCCAAAACACGTTCTAAACATCAGGATATGTTTTTGATGGAAGACACTGATGTTGTAGTGGCAACCATTGCTTTTGGAATGGGAATCGATAAACCCGATGTTCGTTTTGTGATTCATCACGATATTCCAAAAAGTATTGAAAGCTATTATCAGGAAACAGGACGTGCAGGTCGTGACGGTGGCGAAGGACATTGTTTGGCATATTATGCCTACAAAGACATCGAAAAGCTTGAAAAGTTCATGTCAGGAAAACCAGTTGCAGAACAAGAAATTGGCTTTGCTTTGTTGCAAGAAGTTGTCGCAATGGCTGAAACATCCATGTCGCGTCGCAAATTTATATTGCATTATTTTGGCGAATCCTTTGATAATGAAACAGGGGAAGGTGGCGATATGGACGATAATGTTCGAAATCCAAAACCACAAACCAAAGCAACGGAGGAGGTAAAATTATTACTTCAAATTGTTTCAAACACCCACGAAAAATATAAAAGTAAAGACCTAGTAAATGTGATGATTGGTCAAGAGAATGCACTTATAAAATCGCACCGTACCCACGAATTGCCATTTTTTGGAAAAGGAAGCAATCATGATGTAATTTATTGGATGGCACTGGTTAGACAGGTGCTTGTTGCGGGCTATTTACGTAAAGATATTGAGACCTATGGCGTTTTAAAACTCACTCCTGCAGGACGTGAATTTATAGAACATCCAACGTCTTTTATGATGACGGAAGACCATACTTATAACGTACAATCGAATTCTAATTATAACAACGCCTCAGATATCGTAGATCCAAAACTGATGCGAATGCTTAAAGATCTCCGAAAATCAAATGCTAAAAAACTTGGAGTTCCTCCATTTGTAATTTTTCAAGATCCATCTCTAGAGGATATGGCACTTAAATACCCAATTACAATTGAAGAACTTTACAATATTCATGGAGTTGGTGAAGGAAAAGCAAAGCGATATGGGAAAGATTTTGTAGCACTCATAAAGCGTTATGTCGATGAAAATGAGATTGAACGTATGGAAGATATGATTATAAAGTCCACCGGTCTAAACTCTTCCTTGAAACTATATATCATTCAAAATATTGACAGAAAACTTCCACTAGACGATATATCTTCCGCCAAAGGAATGGATATGGCTGATTTTATTAGAGAATTAGAAGCCATTGTATTTTCGGGAACGAAATTAAATATTAACTATTGGATTGACGAACTTTTTGATGAAGAACAACAAGAAGAAATTCACGAGTATTTTATGGAATCTGAAACCGATGATATAGAATCTGCTATTGAAGAATTTGATGGAGAATATGACGATCAAGAATTACGTTTATACCGTCTTAAATTTATAAGTGAAGTGGCCAATTAATTGTTTTTTTAAAAACCATTGCTTAAACTTTTTTGTTTATAATTCCTTCTTATATTTGCAACGATTAAAAAAACAATAAAATTACACTCATGAACGAAGGCTTATACGCAAAATTCAACACCTCTAAAGGGGTCATTTTAGTAAACTTAGAATATCAAAAAACACCTGGAACTGTTGGAAATTTCGTTGCATTAGCGCAAGGAAACTTAGAAAACGCTATAAAAAAACAAGGTGATCCATACTACAATGGTCTTAAATTTCATAGAGTAATTCCAGATTTTATGATTCAAGGGGGCTGTCCACTTGGAACAGGCACAGGAAATCCGGGCTATAAATTTGAGGATGAATTCCATCCTGATTTAAAGCATGACAAGCCTGGTGTCTTATCCATGGCAAATGCAGGGCCTGGCACGAATGGAAGTCAGTTTTTTATTACCCATATTCCAACGGATTGGTTAGACGGAAAACATACGGTTTTTGGAAACGTGGTTGAAGGTCAAGATGTAGTGAATGCTATCACTCAAGGAGATGTTTTAGAAACATTAGAAATTTTGGCTATTGGTGCAGATGCAGAAGCATTTCAAGCGGTAGAAGCGTTTAGAACTTTTGAAGGTGAACGCGAAAAAAATATCGCAAAGAAAAAAGCAGCTATAGAAGCAGAATTAGACAAACTAGCTACAGGTTTTAATAAGACAGAGAGTGGTCTTCGTTATCAAATACTACAACAGGGTAGTGGCTCAAAAGCTGAAAAAGGTGCTACCGTTTCAGTGCATTACAAAGGTCAATTAGCGGATGGAACTGTATTTGATTCTTCTTACAAAAGAAAAGAACCAATTGAGTTTGCGCTTGGAACTGGTCAAGTTATTTCAGGTTGGGATGAAGGTATTGCACTGCTAAACGTGGGCGATAAGGCGCGTTTTGTAATTCCAAGCCATTTAGGCTATGGATCGCAAGGTGCTGGCGGTGTCATTCCTCCAAATGCGAGTTTAATTTTTGATGTGGAACTAGTAGCCGTTAAATAAGCCGATTTTAGTTTAAATATATTAATCAAAAAGGGAGATATAATTCTTTTACAACTCTAGCAGAAATTTATTTTGTGTTGAACCTGAAAGAATTTCAGATCGACAAAGCAATCCCTTTTTTTAGTACGCTTTTTTGTTTTATGGAATCTATTCATAAACAACTCCTAATAATACCAAATATTTCAATTCTTATTTGTAAATTTGTTCGCGTTTAACAACGCATAATGACAGACACAACTACGAAATATATTTTTGTTACAGGAGGCGTAAGTTCTTCGTTAGGTAAAGGAATTATTGCTGCATCTTTAGCAAAATTACTTCAGGCTCAGGGTTACCGCACAACAATTCAAAAATTAGATCCTTACATTAATATCGATCCTGGAACCTTAAACCCTTATGAACATGGTGAGTGTTATGTGACTGATGATGGAGCTGAGACCGATTTAGATTTAGGGCATTATGAACGTTTTTTAAATGTACCCACTTCACAAGCAAACAATGTAACCACAGGGCGTATCTATCAAAGTGTAATTGACAAAGAACGTCGTGGTGAATTTTTAGGAAAAACAGTACAAGTCATTCCTCATATTACAGATGAAATCAAACACCGTATTCAGATTTTAGGAAATTCGGGAGACTATGACATCGTTATTACCGAAATTGGAGGTACCGTAGGAGATATAGAATCCCTACCTTACGTAGAAGCAGTACGTCAGCTTAAATGGGAAATGGGCAATGAAAATGCTCTAGTTATTCATTTAACCTTGATCCCTTATCTGTCTGCTGCAGGAGAGTTAAAAACAAAACCCACACAACACAGTGTCAAAACCCTGATGGAAAGTGGGGTACAAGCCGACATTTTGGTGTGTAGAACCGAGCATAAACTTAGTGACAAAATTCGAACGAAATTGGCACGTTTTTGTAACGTCAAAAAAGAAGCGGTCATCGAATCTATTGATGCATCCACCATATATGATGTTCCAAACCTGATGCTAAATGAAGGCTTGGATAAGGTCGTTTTAGCGCAGTTAAAACTCAAAAATAAGACCCCTGATTTAACGTCTTGGAATACTTTTTTAGCAAAACATAAAAACCCAAAAAGTGAAGTTGTTATTGGGTTGATTGGAAAATATGTAGAACTTCAAGATTCCTATAAATCAATTCTTGAATCCTTTATTCATGCAGGCGCAGCCAATGAAGTAAGGGTTAAAGTTGAATCGATTCATTCAGAATACTTACAGTCAGAAAATATTGCTACAAAACTTTCTCATTTAGATGGAGTATTGGTCGCTCCTGGGTTTGGTGAACGAGGGATTGAAGGAAAAATCGAAGCCATTCGTTATGTAAGAGAGCATCAAATTCCATTTTTTGGGATTTGTTTAGGAATGCAAATGGCAACCATTGAATTTTCGCGAAATGTTTTAGGACTGGAACAAGCAAATTCATCTGAAATGGATCCTCACACCCCCCATCCTGTCATTGATATTATGGAAGCTCAGAAAAAAGTCACTGAAAAAGGAGGTACCATGCGATTGGGTGCTTGGAATTGTGATCTCTTAGAAAACACAAAAATTGCTTCGGTTTATAAGTCCACTTCCATCATGGAGCGTCATAGACACCGCTACGAGTTTAATAATACTTACAAAACACAACTTGAAAATGCAGGAATGAAAGCCACTGGTTTTAATCCAGAAACAGGGCTAGTTGAGGTCATTGAAATTCCATCACATCCTTGGTTTGTAGGCGTTCAGTACCATCCAGAATATAAAAGTACCGTTGCCAATCCTCATCCGTTGTTTTTGGCGTTTATAAAAGCGGCTCTAAAACATAAAACAAAAAAATAATAGTAGTGATTTGACAACGCCCTCTTATGTGGAAGTCAATTAAGATTTAAAAGATATGGAAGAAAAGAAATTAGACATAAATTCAATCATTGGGTTTTTACTTATAGGCGCTATTTTATTGTATATGTTATGGCAAAATCAACCCACTCCAGAAGAACTCGCTGCACAAGAACAAGCAAAACAAGAGCAATTAAAATCTGAAGCTGCCAATAATGATGCGGAGCAAATGACCCTTACAGACACTTCTAACGGTAAACTTCCAACAGATTCGCTTGCATTGGAAAGTTTAAAAAATAAGATTGGAGATTTTGCTTATGCTTTAACCCTCCCTTCAGCCACGGCAAACACCACCACTTTTGAAAATGAAGTTTTAGCACTTAAAATTGATAACAAAGGTGGGTTTATATCAGAAGTAAAACTAAAAAACTATGTCAATCACGACTCTGTCCCTGTATATTTAATTAAAGATGGAAGCTCTGTTTTTAATTTAAATTTTGTAACATCCGACAACCGTACGCTCAATTCAACGAATTTATATTTTCAGCCAACGCTTAGTACTTCAGGAGATAATCAAGTACTTTCCATGCGTTTGAAAGTTTCGGAAACCCAATTTTTGGAATACCGATATGAATTGAAACCAAACGACTATATGTTGGGATTCTCTGTAAAATCACAAGGACTCTCCAACGTTCTAAACTCTTCTCAAGATGTACAGCTCGATTGGAAATTTAAAGCCCATAGACAAGACCAAAGCATTTCGTTTGAAAATAGATACACCCGATTAACCTATCAACACGAAGGCAATAAAATCAACAAATTATCGCAATCTGGGGACGATGATGAGACCGAGTCTGATTTGGCTTGGCTTTCTTTTAGACAACATTTCTTTAGCACCATTTTAGTACCAGACACCGCCTTTAAAACAGCCGATATAAAATCCTTTGATCTGGTAAAAGATGAAGCAGTAGATACCTTGTTTACCAAACGCTACGAAGTCAGTCTTCCACTGTCTTTTTCAGGGGGAGAGCTATCCCATAATATGAATATCTATTACGGCCCAACCTATGATGATATTTTAAGTAAATACAACCGAAATTTAGAAGCCAGCATCCCTTTTGGATGGGGGATTTTTGGTTGGATTAACAAGGCAATTTTTAGCCCTTTATATGCTTGGTTAACCAATTATTTATCCTATGGAATTGCTATTATAGTGATGACCATTATCGTCAAAATACTATTGTCATTTGTGCAGTACAAGCAATTCTTATCGCAGGCAAAAATGAGAATCCTAAAACCTGAACTGGATGCCATTCGTGAGAAATACAAAAACAACAAAATGAAGGCACAACAAGAAACCTTAGCCGTTCAAAACAAGGCTGGTGCAAGTCCACTGAGCGGTTGTTTGCCAGGAATGTTGCAAATGCCTGTGTTTTATGCCTTGTTTATGTTTTTTCCGATAGCCTTTGAATTGCGTCAAAAACCTTTTTTATGGGTCGATGATTTAAGTTCGTATGACTCTATAGCCGAGCTGCCTTTTAATATTCCTTTTTATGGCGATCATATCAGTTTGTTTCCTATTTTAGCATCTATTGCTATCTTTTTCTATATGAAGATGACAACGGGACAACAAATGGCAACACAACCCACACAAGAAGGCATGCCAGACATGGGTAAGATGATGAAATATATGATCTACCTTTCTCCAATCATTATGTTGATTTTCTTTAACAATTATGCATCTGGTCTGAGTTTGTATTATTTTGTTTCCAACCTTATTAGTATCGGAATCATGTTAGTCATCAAAAACTACATTATTGATGAAGACAAAGTTTTGGCTAAAATTCAAGTAAGTAAGGCAAAACCAAAAAAACAAAACCGTTTTCAGAAAAAAATGGCCGAAATTATGGCACAAGCAGAGGCACAAAAAGAAGCCCAGCAAAAACGTAAGAAATAGAACCGTTTAGACCCTAAAACAACCGCGCTCGCTCCAAGTAAGTGGAGGATAAAAAACCTTACTTTTTGTAAGGAAGTCTTTTGGGCAGGGATTTGTTTTATCATGCTGAACCCTCCCTTCATTGTCATGTTGAACCCTCCATAGGCGGGGCAGTCTTATTTCAGCATCTCATAATCAAGCAGCAGACCCTGAAACGAGTTCAGGGTGACAGTTCGTTAGGGTTCAGGGTGACAGTTCGTTTTGGTTTAGCCTCGTCTGGGCAGGGATTTGTTTTGTTATGCTGAACCCCCTCTTCATTGTCATTCTGAATTTATTTCAGAATCTCACAACCGAGCATTCGGGTTTACCTTGTCATGCTGAACCCCTTTTTCATTGTCATGCCTGCCTGCGGCAGGCAGGCTAAATCCTCCTACGGCCCACCTTCGGCGGGTAGGCTTGTTTCAAGATCGCTACAAAATATATTTTGGACTTATTTTTAACTTCATTGTTACAGCTCGATTTATCGACTTACTTATCCGCCAACGAGGCCATGAGTTATTTTCTTACTTCCCACGTTTAGTCCCTCATATAATATTTGTAAATTTGTAACCAAAACTTTGCAATTTTAGATGTATGAAAACTGTTGTTGTTGGCCTTTCAGGAGGCGTAGATTCTAGTGTTGCTGCCTATTTGTTAAAAGAACAAGGCTACAATGTCATCGGTTTGTTTATGAAAAACTGGCACGACGACTCGGTGACCATCTCTGACGAATGTCCTTGGTTAGATGACAGTAATGATGCAATGTTGGTGGCAGAAAAACTAAATATCCCTTTTCAGACGGTTGATTTAAGTGAAGAATACAAAGACAAGATTGTTGATTATATGTTCAATGAATATAAAAATGGACGCACTCCAAACCCTGATGTTCTTTGCAACCGCGAAATTAAGTTTGATGTCTTTCTTAAAATTGCCCTATCTCTCGGAGCAGATTATGTAGCAACGGGTCATTATTGCCGAAAAGGAACTGTTGAGGAATCTCCTAATCCTAAGATCTATAAACTTCTTTCAGGAGTGGATTCTAATAAAGATCAGTCTTATTTTTTATGTCAATTATCACAAGCCCAATTGTCTAAAACCTTATTTCCTATTGGAGAATTAACCAAGCCTGAAGTCCGAGCAATTGCTACAAAATTAGATTTGGTAACCGCCGATAAAAAAGATTCGCAAGGCTTGTGTTTTATAGGGAAGGTTCGTTTACCAGATTTTCTACAACAACAATTACAACCTAAAGAAGGTCAGATTATAGAAATCCCTGCTAGTTTTGAGGATTATAAAACCGAAACACCCAAATTTGATTCCAAAGAAGAAGAGTTGGTGTTTAGGTCTCGTAAATTCAAATATACAGCTACAGATGGTGTGGCTTTGGGCACACATCAAGGGGCACATTATTTTACCAAAGGCCAGCGAAAAGGATTGGCTGTTGGAGGAACTGCAGAACCACTTTTTGTTATTGATACCGATGTGGTGGATAATATCATATACACAGGACAAGGAAAAAATCATCCTGGATTGTACCGATCAGTATTGTTGGTACAACCTTTGGAGGTACATTGGGTGCGGACAGATTTAGCACTCAAAACAGGTGAATCGCTTCAGGTTATGGCACGTATTCGCTACCGTCAAAACTTAGAACATGCAAGCTTGTACGCGACTTCAGAGGGCTTATATGTGGCTTTTGAATCGCCTCAATCTGCGATTACCGAAGGTCAGTTTGTGGCTTGGTATTTAGAAAATGAATTAGTTGGTTCGGGGGTTATTTCTTAAATGTATAAAATTATAAATGGAAAATAAGGTTACCAAACTATTCGGAATTACATATCCTATTGTTCAGGCGGGTATGATTTGGAATAGTGGGTGGAAATTAGCTTCCGCCGCGAGTAATGCAGGGATTTTGGGACTTATTGGTGCAGGTTCTATGTATCCTGATGTATTGAGAACCCATATTCAAAAATGTAAAGCCGCTACAACAAATCCCTTTGGAGTGAACATTCCAATGCTCTATCCTAACATTGAGAAGTTAATGCAGATAATAGTGGAGGAAGGCGTAAAAATTGTTTTTACTTCTGCAGGAAATCCAAAAACTTGGACTTCATGGTTGAAAGAACGCGGCATCGTTGTAGTACATGTGGTAAGCAGCCTAAAGTTTGCCTTGAAAGCACAAGAAGCGGGTGTTGATGCCATTGTTGCTGAGGGTTTTGAAGCAGGTGGTCATAACGGTCGTGATGAAACAACAACTTTTGCCTTGATTCCTATGGTGCATAGGCAAGTCAGGATTCCTTTAATTGCAGCTGGTGGCATTGCAACAGGCAATGGAATGATGGCTGCCATGGCATTGGGTGCTGAGGGTGTTCAGATTGGAAGCCGGTTTGTAACGAGCAAAGAATCCTCCGCCCACGATGCTTTTAAAAAGGCTGTGATTTTAGCCAAAGAAGGTGATACGCAATTAACTTTAAAAGAATTAGCACCTGTCCGTCTTTTAAAAAATAAATTTTATCAAGATTTACAAGCTCTTTATAAAACCACTCCAACGTCCGATGATCTAAAAAACCTTTTAGGACGCGCCCGAGCCAAGCGGGGCATGTTTGAAGGAGATTTAGAAGAGGGAAAGTTAGAGATTGGTCAAATTTCGGGTTTGATTGATAAAATAGAGACTGTTTCCGATATTGTAGAGTCTATAATTTCAGAGTTTAAGGCGTGTCAGATACGTATTTCGAGGATTAATTTAAATAATCAAAAATGACCAATAGAACCGATCAATTAAAAGCATTTGACCGCTTGTTAACCATTATGGACGAACTTCGTGACAAGTGTCCGTGGGATCAAAAACAAACCATGGAAACCCTTCGTACTCTTACGATTGAAGAAACCTACGAATTAGGGGATGCGATTTTAGATCAGGATTTGAAAGAAGTTAAGAATGAACTTGGCGATCTATTACTACACATTGTTTTTTATGCAAAAATAGGAAGTGAAACAAAGGATTTTGACATTTCAGATGTCATCAATAGCCTCTGCGAAAAACTGATTCATAGACACCCTCATATTTACGGCGATGTAGTTGTAGCAGACGAAACGGAAGTGAAGCAAAATTGGGAAAATTTAAAGCTTAAAGAAGGTAAAACAAGTGTTCTTCAAGGAGTTCCAAAAAGTTTACCTGCTTTGGTCAAAGCCAGTCGGATTCAAGAGAAGGTAGCCGGTGTAGGTTTTGATTGGGAGCATTCAGATCAGGTTTGGAAAAAAGTAGAGGAGGAGATTGGCGAATTAAAATCAGAAATTACTAGTAAAAATCAAGAGGCTATTGAAGCCGAGTTTGGAGATGTTTTATTTTCACTAATAAATTATGCTCGCTTTTTAAAAATTAACCCTGAAAATGCGTTAGAACGTACCAATAAAAAATTTATTAAACGATTTCAGTATTTGGAAAGCAAAGCAAAAACACTTCAAAAATCACTTTCAGAAATGACCTTATCAGAAATGGATGTGTATTGGGAACAAGCCAAAAAACTGTAATTGGCGCATGTCATTAAGGTAATTGATTTTTTTATCATATTGAGCGCAGTCGAAATGCTATTAAAACTAAAATCCAATAAATTTCTAACTGTGTTCAGTACCAATACAGTCTAACTTAATAATCTTGAGTTGGATCCTCCTGAATCATTTTTTTGATCTTAGAATATTTTGCATTCCAGGTTTTTAGAGCGGCTTTATGTTTGTCAATGTTTTTATGAACTTCTTTGACGAGTGGATTATCTTCTTCTACATTTGAGAAAAATTGGAGATTATTTTCGAGCTGATTAATTTCACTTTTAATCTCATCCATCTTTTTTCGTATGAACGTTACCTCGTTATTAAACAATCTCTGATCTTGTGATAAAGTTTCTAATTTAAGCGAGTATTTTAAGTCGTCCATCGCTTTTTTGTCTAAGCCGAGTTTAGAATAAAACCCATCGAGTGTTTTATAGAATTTTCCATCAATAAAACGTTTGCTTTGTACAACATGCCCAATTTGTTTCCATTGACTAGAAAATGCATTCAATTCCTCTAAATTTTTGTCTTTGTCCGCTCCTAATTCAAAAGCTTTAAGGGATTCTAAAAGGGTATTTTTTTGTTCAAAGTTAGCGACTTCCTCTTTAGATCCGTTATTTTTTTGTTCGTGGTATCGTTCAAAAAAAGCATTACAAGCCCCTCTAAAACGTTTCCATAATTTATCACTGTCTTTGCGTGGAATATGCCCGATAGTTTTCCATTTGCTTTGGATGTCTTTCATCAAAACCAAAGTGGTTTCTAGGTCTTCACTCTCTTTATTTTGTTCAGCAATTTCAACTAATTCTAATTTTTTCTTGTAGTTTTCGGACTGATCTTTCTTTAATGTTTTATAGTAATTATTTTTATTTTTATTAAACGTTCTTACAGCTTCTTTAAAAGCGGCCCATGTTTTTTCATTTGCTTTTGAAGGGACTTTTCCCGTTTTGAAAAAAGCTTCCCTGAGGGCTTCAACTTCTTTGATATTTGCCTGCCAATCTTTGTGAGAATTTATTGTTTTTTCAGAGAGGGCTTTAATCTGAGCGATCAGTTCTATTTTAATGTTAAGATTTTCCTCAAATTTATCTTCAAGTTGATTGTAGTAATCCTGTCGCTTGTCATTAATGACCTTTGTTGCAGCACTGAATCGATCCCAAAGTTCATCTTTATATTCTTTGGCAACGGGTCCTAATTCTTCTTTCCAGATTTTATGAAGTGCTTGAAGTTCTCTAAACGCTCTGCTTAAATCAGTTTCATTAGCCAACTCTTCAGTTCGTATAATTATCTTTTGTTTTTGTTCTAAATTGTGTTTAAAATCTAATTCTCTTAAATCTCTGTTTAGATGTAAGAAACCATAAAAAATCTCAACATGATGACGGTAGTTATTCCATGTGTTATTAGTTTCACTTGAGGGGATTCGTCCTGTATTTCTCCAACGCTCCTGAAGGTTTTTAAATTTATTATAGGCCGAGTTAATATCTCCTTCGACATTAATTAATCCTTTTATTTCTTCAATAATTTGTAATCGAATTTCAAGATTTTGATTGAGTTCTTGTGTTCTGTTTTTTTGAAAAGCCTGGTGTCTTTCTCTAAAGGTCTTAGATAATTCGTTGAATTGTTTTTTTAGAGGACTGGAAAATTGGAAGTCAATAGCGTTTCCACCTTCCGCTAAAAATGCTTCTTTTTTTTCTGAAATTAATGCAGAGAATTTAGCATTAAAATTATTTTTGACTTGGTTGATACTGTTGCGAACCGTATGAATATTTTCAGATTTTAAAAGCGTTTCAAAGGCTTTGATTAGATCTTCGAGTGAAAGGTCTTCATAATTGATTTCATCATTATCATCATCTTCTTCTTCTTCTTCTTCTTCATCCACTTCTTCATCACTTTTTTCATCACTATCTGTAGAAGTTTCAGACGCTGGTACCTCTTCTTTTTTAGACGGTTTTTCAGAAGACTCTTCTTTATGAGTACTTGTGGTTTCTAGCTCCTTTTCAGAGCTTTTTGTGGATTCTTTAGTAGGTATTTCAGAAGCTGTGGCTTCTTCCAAAGGAGTTTCCTCAGAAGTTATAACTGGCTTCGTTGTACTGTTTTCTTGGGGAGTTTCGTTTAGGTTATCTCCATCTGCATCTTGCAGGTTATCGTGCTCAGACATATCTTTCAATGTTTTAGTGTTATACTAAGTTTAGCATAAATATAGCATTATCCCTTTAAACTACAAATTATATAATTCTTTTAATTAAATTATGAATTCCAAATTTCCCACGACTTCTCGGCTTGCAAACGAAGCATTTCAAGTCCGTTGAGTGTTGTGGCATTATTTTTTTTGCCTTGTTTAAGAAATAAAGTTTCTTCTGGGTTGTAAATTAAATCAAAGAGTAAATGGTTTGATGTAATTTGTTGATAAGGAATTTGTGGACATTTAGTTATGTCAGGAAATGTTCCTAATGGAGTGCAGTTGATGATAATTTGGTAGTCCTTAATCCCTTTTTTGTTTAAGGAGTCATAGCTGTATTTAACAGCAGATGATTGGGTTCTGGAGACATACTCAAAAGAAATGCCTAATTTTTTCAAAGCAAATGCAACGGCTTTTGAAGCACCACCAGTACCTAAAATTAAGGCTTTTTTGTGGGAAGGTTTTAGGTGAGGTTTTAAACTGTGTTCAAATCCATAATGATCTGTGTTGTAGCCCGTTAATTTTCCGTCTTTAATTTTGATGGTATTGACGGCACCAATTTCTTGGGCTTCCAAATCAATGGCATCCAGATAAGGAATGACCTCTTGTTTGTAAGGAATTGTAACATTAAGCCCCGAAAGCTGTGCGGAGGTTTTTATACCCTCAAAATCTTCAATTGTTTCTAGGTCAAAATTATTGTAGGAGCAATCTAATTTGTTGGTTTCAAATTTATCTTTAAAATATCCTCTTGAAAAGGAGTAATCTATATGTTTTCCGAGCAGTCCAAAATTTCTCATATCTGGTGTTTACGTTTGTTTCCAACCCATTCCAAGCCCAAAACAATGGCTGCTCCAACAATAATAAATAGGAGGGCGTATAGGGTTTGTGTGTTTAGTTCTGGCAAATAACGCTGATAGTTTTCAATGATTTGTTCGCCATTTGTATCTGTTATAAAGTTTCCTAAATTGTCGTGCCTGTAAAGTGCTTCTTTCCAAGGCCATACAACGCCAAGTGATCCTGTGATAAATCCCATAATTAGTGCTAAGGTGTTGAATTTATAATGTTTCAAAATATAGTTCAGCAGGTGAGAAAGACTGATTAATCCCATCACAGAGCCAAGTGTAAAAACTAATAAAACTGTTAAAAGTCTCAGATGTTGGGGGTCAGATATAAAACTAAAATCTCCTGAAAAAATATATACAAAAGTATCAAAAAGTACGTTTACGGAATCCACTAATAACAAGACATAATTCCCTAACAAAATCAAAATAAAAGACCCAGAAAATCCTGGAAGTGCCATACCCGTGACACTAATCATACCACAGAGAAACACAAACCAAAGATTGTCATTTTGTGTTGCAGGGCTTAATAAACTGATGCTTACTCCCACAAGAATCCCGAGAAGAACCATACACATTGTTTTTGTATTCCACGATTTAAAATCTTTATAGATATAATAAATTGAACCTATAATCATTCCAAAAAATACACTCCACACATAAAGCTCGTACCGCTCAATTAGATAGTCTAACAGTTTTGAAACGCTGAAGTAACTAATAATCATCCCTAAAAAAAGCAAGGCTAAAAACCGTCCGTTTACATAATTGTAAAAGCTTTTAAATCGACCACTGAATACTAATTTCAGAGCTTTGGTATTGAATTTTTGTAAGGAATAAATAAACTCTTCATAAAATCCCATTACAAAAGCCACAATTCCACCCGAAACTCCAGGAACCTTGTTGGCAGCTCCCATAATGACCCCTTTTAGAGTCAATAAAAAAGGATTTGTATGTTTGCTAGGACGTTTCAATAGGGGTCTTTTTGGTACTAATGTGTTCTAAAATGAGAATGATTAAAACCCCAAACATCATCAGTCCGATGGCTTGTAAAAGTTGAGGATCTCCATCAAAATTAAAAGGGGAGATGCTTTCTTCATTCAAGGGGACTTGCTCTCCTTTAGAATTTGTTCTGTAGGTTAAAACTATTTTCCAAGGCCATATTTTATTCAAAGAACCAATCATGAATCCAGTGATGATGGCTAATGTCAAGCGGTGGTATGTTTCAAACAACCATTTTAGAAGTTTTGAAAACAACAATAAACCAATAATAGCGCCAGTTCCTACGATAAGAATTGTTTTGATGTCTCTGGTATTGATGGCTTCAAGAACAGGGCCATATGCTCCTATAATCACCAAAATAAAAGCTCCAGAAATACCGG
>Ga0209654_1000597_pt1 | contig 33982 bp, 37 predicted proteins | sample SaaInl1SG_22_DNA_FD_184646 | JGI IMG/M metagenome (GOLD analysis project Ga0209654, IMG submission 184646) | Marine microbial communities from expanding oxygen minimum zones in the Saanich Inlet - ESP_161SG_22_DNA (SPAdes) (version 2) | ecosystem: Environmental > Aquatic > Marine > Intertidal... | reverse complement strand
CGTTAGGACCCATTTCCCCCACCAGACACTGGGCGCTGTAATTCCGCGCTCGGTGCGGGTGTCGGAAGCGCCCAGTTATGGCCAGACAGTGATTGAGTATGACCAGGGCTCCCCCGGAGCCGTGGCCTATCAAGAGGCAGCGTTGGAAATCGCATACAGAGGAGCACCCGCATAATGGCACAGAAGAGAACAGGCCTGGGACGAGGAATTGGAGCCCTGATTCCCGAGGCCCCAACCTCCGGTGATCGCCCCGTTGATGTGTTCTTCCCCCAGACCTCCGACACAGCGGACCTAGTCTCAATTCCCGGTGCGTCACTGGTCTCCGTTGCACCCGCCTCCATTAGGCCCAACCCCAAGCAACCGCGGAAGGAGTTCCATCAGGACGAGCTCGAAGAGCTCATCCACTCCGTCAAGGAGTTTGGTGTCCTCCAGCCCATTGTGGTGCGCCCTCTCGTTCGGCCAGAAGGCGTCGTTGCGTATGAACTGATCATGGGCGAGCGTCGGCTTCGGGCTGCAACCGCTGCGGGATTGCCCACTATCCCTGCCGTTGTGAGAGAAACCGATGACGACGCGATGTTGCGCGATGCGCTGCTGGAAAACTTGCACCGGGCGAATCTCAACGCCTTGGAAGAGGCGTCCGCCTACCAGCAGTTGTTGTCCGATTTTGGGATTACGCAGGATGAGCTTGCGACGCGACTGGGCCGCTCACGCCCACAGGTGACCAACACTCTTCGCCTGCTGCGTCTCCCCGCTGACGTTCAAAAGAAGGTCGCTGCAGGAATCTTGAGCGCCGGTCACGCGAGAGCACTATTGGCGCTCAAAGATGACGCGGCCATGTCAGCGCTCGCTACCAAGATCGTCCAGCAGTCTTTGACGGTTCGCCAAGCAGAAGAAGCCGCAGGTCTGGCAAAGGTCTCGAAGCCTGGGGTCAAGAAAGTTCGCGGCGGAGGTCGCAGCGATGGTCTGGACGAGATAGCGGAACGGATGGGCGACCGCTTGAACACCAGCGTTCGAATAAGCCTGTCAAGGACCAAGGGAACGGTGGCTATTGATTTTGCCACCGTCGCGGATTTGAACAGAATCTTGGGTGAGCTGGGAGAGCCGGGCTTTACGCCGTAGTTCGCGACGCCTCCACCAGGGCGGCATACACGCCACCCACGTCGTAGCCGGCGGAATCGAGCGCGAGCGCCGTGCTCGAGGTTTCCGTCAGACCCGGCATGGTGCTCGCTTCGAGGAACCAGGGGGTCCCCTCAGAGTCGACGATGAAGTCCATGCGCGCGAGGTGCCGCAAACCAACCGCAGCAAAAGCATCGAGAGCGTGTGCACTCAGTGCCTCGAGGATCTCGTTCGCCAGACGCGGTGGCGTGTAGAAACGAGTCGCGCCGGCGGTGTAGCGAGCCTCGAAGTCGTAGTGGCCCGACAGCGGCTCGATTTCCACGGGGGGAATTGCGTGTGGTCCGTCTCCGGTATCGATGATGGGCACGCACACCTCCACACCTTGAATGCGTTTTTCGATGAGGGCAACGTCGGAGTAGGTGAAGGCGTGCACCATGGCTTTGCGCAGGTCGGCGGGTGAGTCAACCCAGGACACGCCCTGGGCAGAGCCCCCTTGGGCGGGCTTCACGATCAGGGGCACGCCCAGCGCGTCGACGACGGTCTCCAGGACACTTTCCGCTCCAAGTTCACGAAACGCATCCCGAGAAAGGGTAATCGAGGCGGGCGTCGCGACACCCGCGCGCGACACCAACGTCTTTGCCGCGGGTTTGTTCCAGGCCAAACGGCTCGCTTCAGCGGAGGAGCCGACGTAGTCGATGTTCAACATTTCGAGCAGAGCCCGCAACGCGCCGTCTTCACCGGAGGCACCGTGCAGCACGGGCCAGACGACGTCGGGGGCACTGTCACCAAGAAATCCAATGAGGCTTGCGTCGGGGTCACGAATCTCAACGGTGAGCTCATGCGAGCTGAGACCATCAGCTACTTTTCGCCCAGATTTGAGCGAGATATCGCGCTCGTGCGAGATTCCCCCTGCGAGGACGAGAACGGTGGGTGTCGACCCCATCCCTAGACCACCTCGGGTGGCGGGGACTCCAGGTTTGCCGCTGCTTGCACCTCGGAGTGCGCTGGGCCGAAGGTCTCCACGAGTTCTCTCTCCTCGGTGATGACGCGGGCCAGCCGCCGAACTCCTTCGGTGATGAAGTCAGGCTCGGGGTAGCAAAACGCGAGCCTCAGGTGGCGCTGCCCACGCCCATCGGCAAAAAATGCGGTGCCCGGGGTGTAGGCCACGAGCTCCGTGATCGCCCGGGGGAGCATGTCTTTCGAGTCGAGCCCTTCGGGCAATGTCAGCCACAGGTAGAAGCCACCGGCAGGGTCCGTGTGTTCAACATCGGGCAGGTGTGCAGCTAGTGCAGTAGTCATGGCGTCGCGACGGTCTCGGTATAAGCCTCGAAAGGTGTCAATCTGACTCTTCCAGTCTTGGGTGCCGAAATAGTCTGCGAGAACCATTTGGGCGAACGAGCTCGGTGACAGTATCGCCGCCTCCGATGCTAAAACGAGTTTTTCTCGTATTCCATGGGGGGCGACCACCCACCCCACACGAAGTCCAGGTGCAAATGTCTTGGAAAACGATCCGAGGTAAATTACGCCACCTTCGTCAACGCTCCGGAGCGCTTGGGGAGGTGGGGAGTCGAACCAGAGCAGGCCATAGGGGTTGTCCTCAACTATGAGAATCCCGTTCTCCTTCGCGATGTCGAGGATTTCCACTCGTCGGGTCGCAGACAAGGTGACGCCGGCGGGGTTCTGGAAGTTGGGAATGAGGTAGAGGAACTTGATCGGGACACCCGCTGTGCGCAAGTGGGCGATGCGTTCGGTGAGTGCGGCAGGGATCATGCCGTGCTCATCCATGGCCACGTGCTCGACTCGTGCCTGGTAGGAGCGAAATACCCCCATCGCCCCGACGTAGCTGGGCGATTCGGCGAGAATTGCGTCGCCGGGATTAATGAAGAGCTTGGCGACTAAATCGAGGCCCTGCTGAGATCCGGTCGTGACGACGATGTCGTCCACGCCGGCCCTAATTCCCTCTTCTGCCATGACGGCAAGAATCTTCTCTCGAAGGCTCGGCAGGCCCTGACCAGACCCGTACTGCAGGGCGGTCGCGCCCTCTGTGGCAAGAATCCGGTCCACGGAAGCGCGCACCCTGTCAAAGGGCAAGGCGGAGACAAAAGGCATACCGCCGGCCAGGGACACAACCTCGGGCCTACTGGCCACCGCAAATAACGCTCGAACCTCACTCGCGCTCAACCCCGCCGCGCGGTCGGCATAGTTGTCAAACCAGGGGTCAAGGGATATTCCCGAGCCGGGTGACATCATGACAAAACCTTGGGGTTGAGAGGACTGGAGCCCCCAGAATACGGGGAATCCCCGAGTTCAGGGTATTAGGCCAGGAATTCTGCCAAATCCGCCTCGAGTGCTGGCTTGGGCTTTGCTCCCATGACGGTCTTCACAACCTCGCCGCCGCGGAACACCTTCATCGTGGGAATCGAGGTGATCTGGTACTTCATGGCGGTCTCGGGGTTGTCATCGACGTTGAGTTTCACGACATCGATTTTCTCCGAGTGCTCACTGGCAATCTGGTCGAGGATGGGGGACACCGCTCGACAGGGACCGCACCATTCAGCCCAGAAATCCACCATGATTGGCTTGTCGCTGCCGAGAACCTCGGTGGCAAAGTTCTGGTCTGTGACGTCGCGTGCGCTGCTCATCGTTGTCTCCTTTGGTTGTGTGAAGCGCCCTAGGCGCTGTGGTGTGCGGCCGTGAGGTCGTGAGGAAGGGATTCGAGGTAGTGCTGGGCATCCAATGCCGCGACACATCCTGAACCAGCGGCTGTCACCGCCTGCCGGTAGGTCGGGTCAATGACGTCTCCTGCGGCAAAGACACCCTCGAGATTGGTCTTCGAGGTGCGACCCGCGACGGCGATGGTGCCGTTTTCGGTGAGATCGAGCTGGCCGTGGACCACATGGGTTCTCGGGTCTGAACCGATGGCGATGAACATTCCCGAGACATCGAGAGTGCGTTCTTCGCCGGTCACGGTGTCGACCAGTCCGATTCCGGACACCAGCTCGTCTCCGTACACGCGAGCAACAGTGGCGTTGAAAATAAATTCGATCTTTTCGTCATCCTGCGCCCGTTGCTGCATCACTGCTGAGGCGCGCAGGGATTCCGATCGGTGGATGATGTAGACCTTGTCGGCGAAACGTGTCAGGAAGGTGGCTTCTTCCATAGCGGAGTCTCCTCCGCCGACGACAGCAACAACCTTCTGTCGGTAAAACGCCCCGTCACAGGTGGCGCACCAGGAGACCCCGTAGCCACTCAGGCGGTCTTCGTCAGGAATGCCGAGTTTTCTATACGCAGAGCCCGTGGCCACGATGACGGCCTTGGCTTCCACCGTGTCGCCATTGCCCAAGGAAATCTTTTTGATCGAACCCGCAAGCTCGACGGACGTGACATCGTCATACAGAATTTCCGCCCCGAACCGCTCCGCCTGTTTCTGCATCTGCGTCATGAGCTCAGGCCCCATGATTCCCTCAGGGAAACCGGGAAAGTTATCGACGTCGGTGGTGTTCATCAAGTCGCCACCAAATTCGACGGAGGATGCCACCACGAGGGGGTTCAGATTGGCCCGCGCTGCGTACACGGCGGCCGTGTATCCGGCTGGCCCGGAGCCAATAATGACGACGTCTCGCATGGTCTTCCTGTCTTTCGTCGGCCTCTCGCCCCGCAAGTCTAGGACGTAGAGTTCCTGGACTTGCTGAACGGCAGGCGCCGACGCAGAGGGCCCACGACAACCTGGGCGTCCTTGCTGCGCAGAGCCAGCAGGGTGATTACATAGACCGCGACCATGACGAGGGTGATTGCCCCCATGAGCGCAGCAGACCAGGGTGCGCTCTGGGACAGGTAGAGGGAGCCATCGATCCCTCCCGCTGCAACCAACACCCCGACCCCGGCGCCACTGGCGGGTAGTGCCGCGAGGGCAAATTTAGCGAAATTGGCGATTAGCGGCGCGAGGGCTAGCCCTCCGAGTGTGCGCCGCAGCACAGCCAGGGCCACCAGAGTCTGCACTGATCCCGCGATACTCGCGGAGAGCGCGAGGCCAAATGCAATGGTGTCGATGCTCGCGGTAGATACACCCAGCGCGAGCGCAATAAACACCGTCGCGTGGAGGACCTGGAGAAAAAAGGGCGTCCGAGTGTTTTCCAAGGCATAAAAAACTCGCTGGACAACGAATAGCACGCTGAAGGCGACCAGTCCGAGGGAGTACAACATGATGACCAACGCCATCGCGCGAATGGACTCTGGTTCGCCCCCGAATTGGCGGGCAAAGGGCAGGGAGACCACGATGAGCCCCACCATCGCCAGCACCATGAAGAAACCAATTCGGGATGCGGACTCCATAAAGTCTTCTCGGACGGCGGCGAAGTCGCGATCTCTGGCGTGGGTCGACATCCGGGTGAAATACGCCGTTGCAAGCGAGACGGCGACGACCGAATGGGGAAGCATGAAAATCAGCCACGAGAATCGCAAAATAGCGAGGCTGGGGGCATCACCACCTGCTGCCAGAGAGGCCACGTTGGCCTGCACCACACCGGCAATTTGCGCGACGATGATCATGCCGAACATCCAGGACACAGCGCGTCCGGTGCTGCCCAGCCCGACGCCTCTCCAGCGGAAATCAGCGCGATAGGTCAGACCAGCTCGTTTCCAAAACGCCAGAAGTATGAAGGCCTGCGCGGCAACCCCCGCCGTTGCGGACCCGGCCAACACTGCGACCATGGTTGGCGTCCACACGAGCGCATCGGCGGTATTCACCCCGGGAAAAAGAACACTAAAGGCCACCAGCCCCGTCATCGCGACGATGTTGTTGAGAGCGGGGGCCCAGGTGAAAGGACCAAAAACCTTCCGAGCGTTGAGAACCTCGCTGAGGAGACTGTAGAGGGCATAGAACACAACTTGGGGCAAACACCAATACGCGAAGGCGACGGCCAGGGCAACATCCTCGGGGCTGAAACCTCGCCCACCCTCTCCGCCGGTCTGGGCGTAGAGCGCCACCAGGGCTGGGGCAAGCAGAGTTGCAAGGATTGCCACGGCGAGGAAAATAACAAACCCCAGGGTGACGATTTTGTTGATGAAGCTTTGGCCACCATCGGTATCCAAGCCGGCCTTGACGATGTGCGGGACCAGAACCGCACTGAGCACGCCCCCGGCAACGATGGCGTAGATGTTGTTGGGGAGCTGGTTTGCCAATGCAAAGGTGTCCGCTCCAGCACCCACAGTGCCCAGTGTCCTTGCCAAAATGATGGCACTGACAAATCCGAGGACACGAGAAACGACCGTGCCCGAGGCGAGAATCATGCTTGCGCGACCGAGGGACCGAGATTCGTGGCCTGAATTAGTCATTGCCCGCTCCCTGAAGGGATCGGCGACGTTGGATTGCCCGCCCAAGACCGAAGGTGAAAACACCGCCGACCAATATCGCCAGGGCAAGGCTGATAACACCCTCCCAGCCAGCCCGAATGGTGACAGGAATGACGATGAGCTCTCCGACTTGCTCACCACGAGCCGAGGTCAAGCTAAATTCCACATCCACGGTTCCATTTGCCAGCGATTGGACGGGGACAAAGACGCGACCGGAGGAACTGGCGGCGATTTCTACCCGGGTGGCCGGTTCCTCCACGGCCAAAATGCCTGTGGTGGGGCGAACCTGAAGGGTGACGACCACCGAGGATTCGAGATCATTGATGATGGTGACCGGCAGCTCGGTTTGATCACTCAGGACCGTAATCGCACTGCCCTGCTCCACCCGGACTGAGTTGTGGAACGCCCGGGAGTCCTCCTGGGCTCTGTCCCACTCGCTTGCCAAGCCATTGGCATCTTCGCTCCACGTTGACGACAGGAGGGCTTGATACCTATTCCAACGCCCGTAGACGGCTTGTCCAGGATCGGCCGCAATCGTCGCAAACGCGACGTCACTTTCCCACAGCTCGAGCAATGAGCTCACGAAGTTCTGCCACTGTCGCGTTTGTGGGATTGTCGTGATTCCCGGCAGCGTTTCCGTGGGAGCAGCCTCCAAGGGAACCCCTACAGTGGTCGCCAGTTCCATGGATGTAAAGCCCTCCAGCACAGACCTCAGTCGCGGAGCAATGGCAGTCGCGGGCAGGCGTCCGGTGCTAAACACCAGGATTTCCGTGTTTCCCGTGAGGGCCCGGTAGGCGATGATCCCTTGTGCGCGTTGCAAATCAGCATCTGCTTCGAGGACGGTCGGAGCTTGCAAAGCATCGGTCGCGAGCGCGGAGAGTTGCGCGTCGACACGAATAATCCGGGCTTCACCGACGGAGACAACAGCTCGGTCCGAAGGCAAACTGTTGCTCGAAACAAGCACGGCTGACGCCGAGCGTGTCGCGAGGGTTGCGAGTTGGTCATTGCTGATGGCATCACCGTGAACCCAGGGATACTCGCCGAGTTTCGCGTAGACGAGGGTGTCAATGGCCAATGTCGCCAGCGGGTCCGCATCCGCCCACGGCAGGGCAAACTGGGTGAGACCCACTGAACCCAAGGTGCTTGCCCACACGAGAGCCTCCGAGGGGGCTTGATCACCCAGGACCGTGATGGAGCCGGTGATGCGGCTATCGATAGCGAGGGAGGCAGGAAAATCCTGCACTGCCCGGGTTACTTCGTTGAGAGCTCCGCCTGCGATTGTCAACGCCTGGAGTTCCCCGGGGCTCAGCTCTTGACCCCCGGTCGCAACCGAGGTGAGGCTCACGATCGGGGCAATTGCCGCCGTGCCCAGATCGCGTCCCGCGGGAGCCAGAATGAGAATTTGACGCCCGACGAGTTTGCGTAGGGCCGCGACCCCGTTGTCAGGGTTCGAATACCTCACTTCGAGGCCAAATATTCCCGGTTCCACGGGATCGCCCCTCCGCTCTGGGGCAACTCGGTCGGTGAGGACTTCGGGGTCAAAGCCAAAAACAACTTCCCGCGATTCGAGTTGGGGAACCTCGGGGCTCTGGGCGGCAACAATGTCGGTGGCGACGGGGGCACTGTCCCCGGCGATAAAGCGACGGATTTGTTCTTCACTCGTGAAGGCGTCTTCGGTCAACGTGATGACTAAGTCACCAGCGGCAAGCGTGCCTGTTTCATCTGCGCGAAGAAGGACGCTGTAGGCGCCGCCAATGGTGGGATCGATGATCCCGCCGGAGCTAATGATGAGGTCAACCCGCGCCTGAGAGCGCTCTTCGTTTGCATGGGCAGGGGAGACCGGGCTGATCACCCCACTCACCAGGGCAAGGAGCACACCACAGGCAGCGAGGGTCCCGCGACGACCCCTAACCCCTGTGCTGGTGCTGAACTTATCCACGCCTGAGTGTCACTATCCCCCGAGCCGGCATGGTTCAGAGTCTAGACTCTGAACACTATGTCGAGCGTTGCGAAAGCGGTGGAAACACTGCGTCTCGTCACCTCAGAAGAGCCGATTCGGGGTCTTGCGCAGGCTTTTGCTGATGCGGGGTTTGAGCTGGCGCTCGTCGGGGGACCCGTGCGCGATGCGTTTCTCGGCCGTGCCGTCCACGATCTTGATTTCACAACCTCAGCGCGGCCCGACGAGATTGAGAAAATCGTCGCACCTCTGGCCCAGGCGACATGGGATGTTGGCCGCGCCTTTGGCACGATTGCGGCGCAGGTGGGCCAGCACACTGTGGAAATTACGACCTATCGCGCGGATACGTACGACGGTGCGACGAGAAAACCTGACGTCGTGTTTGGAGACACTCTCGAGGCGGATCTTTTTCGCCGAGATTTCACGATGAACGCCATGGCGCTGACTTTGCCCGATGTGAAGCTTGTGGATCCCTGCAACGGCCTCGATGATTTGCTCGCCGGAGTACTGAAGACCCCCATTCAACCGGAAGTCTCCTTCGGGGATGATCCCTTGCGCATGATGAGGGGTGCTCGTTTCGTGAGCCAGCTGGGCGCCACCATTGAAGCGGACACGTTTGCGGCCATGAAGGCTGTGGCCCCCCGAATCGCGGACATTTCGGCGGAGCGAGTGCGCGAAGAGTTGGTTCGGCTGCTCTCGACCGACAACCCCCGACCAGGCTTAGAAGTCCTCGTCGACGCCGGCATAGCGGACATTGTCTTGCCGGAACTCCCGGCCTTGAGGCTGGAATCCGATGAGCATGCGCATCACAAGGACGTGTATGAACACACACTGACTGTTCTCGAACAAGCAATTGACGAGGAAAAGCGCCGCTTTCCCGGCCAGAGCCCAGATGTTGCCCTTCGGGTCGCGGCGTTGCTGCATGACATCGGAAAGCCCGCGACCAGGCGATTTGAGCCCGGCGGCGTCGTCACGTTTTATCACCATGACGTCGTGGGAGCGAAGCTGGCGAAAAAGAGGCTCAAGGCGCTGCGGTTCGACAATCACAGCATTGCCTCTGTTGCGTCACTGATTGAGCTTCATCTTCGTTTTTTTGGATATGCCGACCAGGCGTGGTCTGATTCGGCCGTTCGGCGGTACGTCAGAGACGCGGGCGATGAACTCGCGCGACTCCACATTCTCGTGCGCGCTGACGTGACGACGAGAAATAAGCGGAAAGCAGATCGCTTGTCATTCGCCTATGACGATCTCGAGGCGAGAATTGCCCAACTTGCCGAGCAAGAGGAACTTCAAGCCATACGGCCAGAGCTTGACGGGGAAGCCATCATGGAAATTCTCGGCATTTCGCCGGGGAGGGACGTGGGAGAGGCCTACCGATTCATGTTGGAAGTGCGTCTTGACGAGGGAGAAATAGGGGTTGAGGAGGCTACCCAACGCCTCTTGGCCTGGTGGGCTGGTAGATAACGGTTGCCGTGGGGCGTGCATCCCACCTAGACTGTGGCAGTTGTCTTGTTCGCAGGACACATGCACTAATCCCTCCTGTTGCAGAAATCCTGTAACCGTTGAGTCCGAAGGAGGTGGGGTAGTCGTGCACGATTATGAACTGATGGTCATCCTTGACCCAGAGACAGATGAGCGCACCGTTGCTCCCAGTCTCGAGGCATTCCTTGAGGTCATCCGCAAAGACGGTGGCACCATTGAGAACCTTGACATCTGGGGAAAGCGTCGGTTGGCGTATGAAATTAAGAAGAAGTCCGAGGGCATCTACGCCGTCGTCAACTTCACCGCTTCCGCTGAGGCAACCGCTGAACTCGATCGCCAGCTGCGCTTGAGCGAGGCTGTGATGCGGACCAAGGTCATGCGCCAGGACGAAGCAACCGTTCGCCTCGGTGCTCCCGAAGAGTCGCCCGTCGCCCAAAAGGTCTCGCTGTCTGGTGGCAGCAAGCGCCGCAAAGCGGAGTAGACCATGGCTGGCGAAACGATCATCACCGTGGTGGGAAACCTCACGGCAGATCCTGAGTTGCGATACACCCAGAACGGTGTCGCAGTAGCCAACTTCACCATCGCCTCCACCCCCCGTAATTTCGATCGGGCCTCGGGCGAATGGAAAGACGGCGAAGCTCTCTTCATGCGCGCGAGCGTGTGGCGCGAGTTCGCAGAGCACGTTGCATCGTCGTTAACGAAGGGCGCCCGCGTTGTTGCGACCGGCCGCCTTCGCCAGCGCTCGTATGAGACGAAAGAAGGGGAAAAGCGAACCTCGATCGAGCTCGAAGTCGATGAGGTTGGTCCCAGCCTTCGCTACGCAACCGCCCAGGTTCAGCGTCAGTCCAGTGGTTCCAAAGGAGCCGTGGAGGACTCGTGGAGCGCTCCCGCCGCAGGCGGAGCAACCCAGGACCCGTGGGCTAGCGCAGCTCCGGCAGACCAAGCGCCCATCGAGGACGCACCCTTCTAATCACCGTTTTCGTGAGTCAGGGAGTTTCTCCCTGAGCACCAACAGAGAAAGAACATAACCATGGCAGGAAAATCCAGCGGCGACCGCCGCAAACCACGGATGGGTAAGGGCGGTAAGCCAGCAGCTCCCGTGAAGCCCATCACCGTTGGCGTCATCGACTACAAAGATGTCGCCACGCTTCGCCGTTTTATTTCTGAGCGCGGGAAGATCCGCAGCCGCAGAATCACCGGCGTTTCTGTCCAGGAGCAGCGTTTGCTCGCTAAAGCCATCAAGAACGCACGCGAGATGGCCTTGTTGCCATACGCCGGCGCTGGACGCTAAGGAGCACACCCATGGCAAAGCTCATTCTGACAAACGAGGTCGCTGGCCTCGGCTCACCCGGTGACGTCGTCGACGTCAAGAACGGGTACGCACGCAACTTCCTCATCCCTCAGGGTTTCGCAGTTGCGTGGAGCAATGGTGGTCAAAAGCAGGTCGACCAGATTCGCTCCGCCCGCGAAGCCAAGGTCATGGCGTCTCAGGAAGAGGCACAGGCACTGAAGGACGCGCTCGAGAAGGCACCTATTGTGATCAGCGCTAAGGCTGGTGCGGAAGGACGCCTGTTCGGTTCGATTACCCGCAATGACATTGCGGCGGCAATCGAGGCAGCGGGAATCAAGGGCGCAGACAAGCGCTCGATTGAGATTCCCAGCCCCATCAAGTCGACAGGTTCAGCGGAAGTTGTGATCAAGATTCACGACGGCGTCATCGCCACCGTTGCGCTGTCGGTAAAGGCGGCAAAGTAGGAATTTTTGTTCCGATTCGAAGGCCCTTCCGCGTGAAGGGCCTTCGTTTGTTAAGGGGTTCTTCTCCACACGAGACCCCTAGCACACCGAAGTCTAAACTGGCACTTTATACAGATTCACACATATGTAAATGTGAAGTTTTAAACCTGATAAATCGGCATATTTGTAGAAAAATTGGCTGGTACTAGGGGTAACATTCCCCATTTTATCCACAGGGCAACCGGCGTTTCGCGCTGATAGTGCACAGACTTATCCACAGGTCGGATTGTGGGAATTCGGCGGTCTGCTTAGGGTGAGGAGCAGATGTGAAAGGGGATCCGCCAACAGGGTCCCAAGAGCCTCCCGGCCGTGTCAGTCGAAGGTGATAGACCTAGGGGAGAGCAGATAAATCCTGGACGTCTGGCGTGTGAAAAAGAAAGGAACCTCCTGTGTCGATAGCGCAACTGGGGCTCGTTCCTGACTCTCCGCAAGAGCGCACGTATGGCGGGGATCGCACTCCTCCTCACGACGTGTTGGCAGAACAAAGCACGCTCGGGGGAATGCTGCTGAGCAAGGACGCAGTCGCCGACGTTATTGAGGTTGTTCGAGGTCGAGATTTTTACCTGCCAAAACACGAGATTATTTTCGATGCCCTGTTGAACCTGTATTCCCATGGCGAACCCACTGATGTCATTACGGTTTCTGAGGAGCTGACGAAGACCGGAATGCTGTCTCGTGCCGGTGGCGTCGATTACCTGCACTCGATTGTGTCTGTCGTCCCCACTGCAGCGAGCGCTGGCCACTACGCGGCCATCGTGGCGGATAAGGCTGTCCTGCGTCGCCTGGTTGACGCTGGTACACGCATCGCCAACATGGGATATACCAGCGAGGGCGAGGTCACTGACCTGGTTAACTCTGCACAAACGGAGATCTACCAGGTCGCCGGTGGCGTTGAAGCGGAGGACTACGTCCCGCTGACAGAAGCTGTGTCTGCGGCGGTCGATGAAATTGAAGCCGCGCGCGGTCGCGATGGAGAAATGATCGGTGTTCCCACCGGTTTTGCAGATCTTGACGCTCTGACCAACGGTCTCCACGCGGGCCAATTGGTGCTTATCGCTGCCCGGCCTGCCTTGGGTAAGTCGACCCTTGCGCTGGACCTTGCACGCTCAGCATCGATCCGCCACAAACAACCGACTATTTTGTTTTCGCTCGAAATGGGCAAGTCCGAGATTGCGATGAGGTTGCTCTCCGCTGAGACCTCAATCCCGCTGCAGAAAATGCGCAAGGGCATGGTGGAGGCACGAGACTGGACGACCATCGCTTCGACCCGAGGACGCATTGAATCTGCCCCCCTCTATATCGATGACAGCCCCAATATGACGTTGGTCGAGATTCGCGCGAAGGCCCGACGGCTCAAGCAGCGTGTGGGTTTGAAGATGATTGTGATCGACTACTTGCAACTGATGACCGCGGGAAAGCGCGTCGAATCTCGTCAGCAAGAGGTCAGTGAGTTCTCCCGTGCTCTGAAGTTGTTGGCCAAGGAGCTTCAAGTGCCCGTGGTCGCTCTGTCCCAGCTAAACCGTGGTCCAGAACAGCGCGCGGATAGAAAGCCTCAGCTCAGTGACCTTCGGGAATCCGGTTCGCTTGAGCAAGACGCGGACGTTGTCATCCTGCTTCACCGCGAGAGCGCCTACGAGAAGGACAACCCTCGAGCCGGGGAAGCTGACTTGATTGTGGCCAAGCACCGTAACGGACCGACTGACACCATTGTCGTGGGGTTCCAGGGACACTATTCGCGCTTTGCGGATATGCCCAAGGTCTAAGTGGCTCTCGGCTCCACGAACTCTCATTACGCTGGGGGTGTGGCAGACAACTCACCGGCAGCCCGTGCGCTTCCCTACTCGGTAGTGCCCGCACTGCGTGCGGCCATCGTGGTGATAACAGGCTTGGTCATCACGTTTACGCCCGGTCACACGGCCCAGTTTGGCCTTGTGGCCCTAGGGATATTGGGGATTGTCAGTGCCGTAGGTTTTGCGCTCGTCGCACTAGGCCTGCCCGCCACCCATCCAGGCCGGGGTCTCCACATTTGGCAAGCTCTCGTGTCCCTGGTCGTGGGCGCCCTCGTCCTCGCCCTCCAGGACGCCGGAATGATTCTTCTGCTGTGGGCGCTGGTGTTTTGGGCTCTCCTAGTGGGGGTCGCCGAAGTATTCGTTGGGGGGCGCCTGTCCCGCGGTCATGCGCTGCGCAGAGACTGGATGACTCAAGGTGGGATGACCATCGCGCTCGCGGTGGTTGTGCTGTTCCAGCCAGCGGACAGCGTTGCTGTGGTCGGATTCCTAGGTGCGTGGGCTATCGTCCAGGGTGTCTATATGGCCATTGCCAGCATTGCCCTTCGTTTCCCTACTTCCGTAAAGGACTGACCCATGAATGAGCCCACGAGGCGACAAAAGCTTCGGCCTCTCGAGTACGTGATGCTTTCCGGCGTCATGGCGCTCTTTGCGGGTTTGGTTGTGCTCATGGTTACCAGGGACCCCATCGTGGCGATCGTCGGCAGCGGGCTTGTTTTCATCGTGGTGATTATCGGCATCGCAATGTTGCTGCTTGCTGTGGCACCGAATTCGACACCCGATGGCGAGAAAAAAGCGCCCGGAACGGGTAACGACTAGTTCTCAGTCGAGGTAATCGACCAACGCTGAGGCAAGTCCCACGTAATCCTCGGGGGTCAGGGCAGACAAGCTCTGCTTCGCGCCGTCGGAGACATCAAGCTGCGCGACGAAGGCGATGAGAACATCAGCGTCCACCGCCCGCCCGCGGGTCAGTTCTTTGACCGTGGCGTAGGGGTCAGAGGACGCCGAGTTTCCTCGGACAATTTCTGCCCGAATCACTGTCTGAATTGCCTCGGCGAGAACTTCCCAGTTGCTGTGAAGATCTGCCAGGAGCGCGTTCTCATCGAGTGAGACTTCGTGAAGTCCCTTGTGGAGGTTCGTGAGGGCAAGAAGTGAATGCCCAAACGCGACGCCAATGTTCCGCTGAGTTGTGGAGTCTGTCAGATCCCGCTGCAGACGGGAGGTGACAAGGCTCGCGCCGAGACTGTCGAAAAGCGCGCTCGAGATTTCGAGGTTCGCTTCGGCATTCTCAAACCGAATGGGGTTGATCTTGTGAGGCATCGTGGAGGAGCCGGTAGCGCCAGGCTCGGGAATCTGGGTCAGGTATCCAATGGAGATGTATGTCCACATGTCAGTGGCCAGATTGTGCAGGATGCGATTCGCATGCGAGATAGCGCCAAAGAGTTCTGCTGCGCCGTCATGGGATTCGATTTGAGTCGTCAAGGGGTTCCAGGTCAACCCCAACCCCTCGACAAAATTTTTGCTCACGATTGGCCAGTTCACCGCTGGTTCGGCGACGACGTGAGCGGAGAACGTGCCGGTGGCTCCCGAGAACTTCGCGAGGAAGGGTGCGTGGGTAATCCGTTCGCTCACCCGAGCCAGCCGTGACGCAAAAACCGCGAGTTCCTTACCGAAAGTCGTCGGCGTTGCGGGCTGTCCGTGAGTCCTCGCCAGCATGGGCACCTCACGCCAGGATTTCGCGAGTTCCGTGAGTCGATTCAGTACCGAGCTGAAGGCAGGCAGCCACACACTTGTGAGGGCGTCCCGCGTAACGAGAGCGTAGGAGACGTTATTGATGTCTTCGCTGGTGCAGCCAAAGTGAACGAGTTCCTGGAGGCTTTCCAAGCCGTGAGCAGCAAGAACATCTCGCACGTAATACTCCACGGCTTTCACGTCGTGCTTGGTGGTCGCTTCAAATTGGGCAATCTGGGCAATGTCCTCAGGGCCAAAATCCGCCACAGTCTTGCGCAACGCCGCAATGGTTTTCGCCGGCAGCGGCGTCGATCCCGCGACCCCTTCGTCGCACAGGGTGATCAGCCATTCGATTTCTACCCGAACGCGAGCACGGTTGAGCGCTGCTTCGGAGAAATACTCTCCCAGTGACGCGGTGGCTTCCCGGTAGCGCCCATCCAGAGGGCTGAGCGGTTGGTGGCCCAAGGGCGACATGGTCACCTTCCTGTCTGGGATGTTTCCCGAACTCCATTCTCCCCTATTTTGCTGTCCACCGGGAAGTCTGTTGCGGGAAAGTCGCAACCTAGCCTCGTCTGGCGCGGACCTTTATCCCCTCTGGTTCACACTCACCGTGGAGAGGAGAACGGTGAACGACGCCCCGACACTGAGCCTGTACGCCAGTCAGGTGAGAGCCCTCGCTAGCGAGCTAGCAACGTCGATTCCTGAGGGAACATGGCGAGGTCCGGCACACCTGGAATGCGCACTCCGCGTAACCGAAATCCAGCACGATCTCGGTGCGGTGGCACGCTCGCTTGAGATTATGGCGGGCGAAAGTCCCTGAACTGTGGGTGACGAGCCTTTTTGGATACGCGAACCTGGACTTATCTGGGTTTCCGACGAATACGTGTATTCGTTGGTCTCCGTGCTGGAGAGATCCCTCTCGACTCTGTCGAGTATCTGGTGGGCTTTGGGGTCTGTGACCTCAACGCGCACGGTGTTCGACCCAATACCCAGCAGGGTTCCGCGTGATAGCGAGGACCAGCGAAGAGCCCTGGGGCGGATTATGGACGACGTCTCCTGGCTGCGGGGAGCGCTGGTGTCCTATGCGCAAGAAACAGCGGCGCAGGAGCGAGCTCGCGCGACACGGTGGGAGGAGCCTGCCGAGAGAATTCTGGCCCTTTGGGTTGCGGCCGTGACCGGGTCGAATCGAGAGGGAGCGCTGGGAGATAACCCCCTCGGTCACGCAGCGGGGAGCGTGGCACAGGGCTTTCCGAGGGACCATCGGGTCTCCGTGCGGGAGGTTCCGATGGCTCGTGAGATTCAGGCGCCCCCGGGAACCATCAGTGAGCGCATCGCCAGGATCCCCGATCCTGATACCCCTATTCGAATAGAGCGCTACGTCAGTGACCAGGGTGACGTTCGCGCAGAGGTGTACATCGCAGGAACCCACGAATGGAGCATGGGGTCCAGCCTCGACCCTTTTGACATGGAAAGTAATGTCGCGCTCGTGGCGGGGGTGCCCGCAGCGTCCCTACTCGGGGTTCACCGCGCGATGACTCGAGCTGGAATTAAGCCCGGCGATGCAGTCACCTTCACGGGGCACTCTCAAGGCGGGATTATCGCTGCCCGCCTGGCCGAGTCGGGTCGTTATCGAACGACCGGACTGCTGACCGTGGGGTCGCCCTTGGGGACTCTGGCCATCACAGGGTCGTATCCAGCGTTGGCCCTTCGGCACACCGATGACCTTGTGCCACGCCTGGGCGGCAGTGACCGAACCTCGGGGGTGATGGTGGTCGAGAGGCCCAGTGGTGCCGCACCGGGGGACATCGTGGGGGCCCACGAAAGGACCGGATACCACGAGACAGCGCAAGATCTTGACTCCTCGCCCGCTCGTCCCCGACTTCCCGAGTTGCCGGTACCCGAGGGACGCAGTGCGCCGAGGCTGTATGTGGTCAGGAGAGTTGGTTAGCGGCGTTTCCCCACGAAGGGGCGCAGCACCATGCCAATAATCCAACTCGAGAGGCTCAAGACGAGCGCACCGATAATTCCCCAGTAAAAGTCCTGGACGAAAAGGCCAAAGCCCAGCCATTCGGAGACCATGGTGACCAAGAGCAAGAGTGCCGCATTGACGACCAGGGCAATCAGGCCGAGTGTGAGCACATACAGAGGAAAGGCAACGATCCGGATTGCGTTGCCGACGATTCCGTTAATCAGGCCAAAAACAAACGCGATAAAGACGTAGCTGACAATCAGTTCAAGGCTTGGGCCGCCGGCGATAACGGGCTCGCCTTGCGCGTAGGCAATCATGGTGAGCCCGGGAACGATCCACACGGCGACGGCGAGAGCGACTGAATTGACCAGAAGTCGGATGATGAAACGAAGCATGGTCTAACTATGCCGGGAGAACCTCTGATGCGCCAATGGGTGTGGCCTGCCTATGGAGGTTTGCGCCACCCGTTGTGCCCGAGCAATGACTCGCCTGCTCGAAGCGCCCCGCTAGATTAGAGCCATGCCCTACACCGACGCCACGCTGCGCTTGCTGGCACAGGACGGGCAATTGGTGAAGAGCGACCGCACCGAGGTCTATCACCAAGCCATCTCCCATCTCACGGAAGCGGATCTCCTCGAGTTTTACCGGGTGATGACCGTTGTCCGTCGATTTGATATCGAAGCGGGCAATCTTCAGCGCCAGGGACAGATGGCCCTCTGGGTCCCCAGCATTGGTCAGGAAGCCGCGCAAGTGGGATCGGGGTTCGCTACCCGTGCGCAGGACAATATTTTTCCCGCCTACCGAGAGCACTCCGTGGCCTACCTCAAAGGCCTCGATCTGGTGGACATTATTCGCATGCTCCGCGGTGTTACTAACGGGGGCTGGGATCCCAAGAAGTCCAATAACTTCCACCTGTACACGCTGGTGATCGGCTCACACACACTCCACGCAACCGGGTACGCCATGGGAATTGGCTTTGATGGCAAGTGTGGTTCGGGAAACCTCGACTCTGATGAAGCCGTTCTGGTGTATTTCGGAGACGGAGCAACGAGCCAGGGCGACACGAACGAAGCGTTGATTTTTGCCCAGAGTTATCAGACCCCTCAGGTGTTTTTCCTGCAGAACAACCATTGGGCTATTTCGGTGCCCGTCCGAGTCCAATCCAAGACTCCGCTCTACGAGCGCGCCGCAGGTTTTGGGTTGCCGAGCGTTCAGATTGACGGCAATGACGTGTTGATGAGTTACGCCGCGACTCGCATCGCGATGGACCAGGCCCGCTCTGGCCAGGGCCCCCACTTCATTGAAGCGTTGACGTATCGCATTGGCGCTCACACCACCAGCGACGACCCCACAAAGTATCGCGACGAGGACGAACTCGCCTTCTGGCAGGCGCACGACCCGATTGATCGTTTCCGCGCATACCTCCAGGGCTTGGGAGTCGAGGGCTCGTTCTTTGATGGCGTTGCCCAAGAAGCTGAAGATTATGCCGCTGATGTTCGAGCCCGGACTCTTGCGCTGGAGTCACCTCCGGTGTCGGAGATGTTCCAGCACGTGTTTAGCGACCCCCACTCCGTTGTCGACGCTGAACGGGAATGGCTCGAGGGGTATCTGAGCTCGTTTGAGGAGGTTTCCGAATGATGGAGCTCCCACTCGCCAAAGCCATCACGGAGGGCCTGCGGGCTGCGATGAGCGCAGACTCGTCTGTCATGTTGATGGGTGAAGACATCGCTCAATTGGGCGGCGTGTTCCGCGTCACCGAGGGACTCCAGGAAGAATTTGGCCCGAACCGGGTTATCGACACTCCTTTGGCAGAGTCGGGAATTGTCGGGACCGCAATTGGGCTGGCGATGAGGGGCTATCGCCCCGTATGCGAGATTCAATTCGACGGCTTTGTCTACCCAGCCTTCGACCAAATTGTGACCCAGTTGGCCAAGCTGACCGCCCGTCACGAGGGAACACAGTCGTTTCCCGTGGTCATTCGAATTCCCTATGGCGGGCACATCGGCGCGGTCGAGCATCACCAGGAAAGCCCCGAGGCGTATTTTGCCCACACCGCAGGGTTGCGCGTGGTGTCTCCGGCAACTCCTCATGATGCCTACTGGTTGATGCAGGACGCTATTGCCTCGAACGACCCCGTCATTTATCTCGAGCCGAAGAGTCGGTATTGGCACAAAGGTGACGTGGACACGAGCGCTTCGGGAGCAGCGATGGCGCAGGCTCGTGTTGTCCGCGAGGGGACCGACGCGACAATCATTGGTCACGGCGCCATGGTCAGCGTGATGCACCAGGCGGCAGATATTGCTCAGAGCGAGGGCATCAGCCTCGAGCTCGTTGACCTTCGCTCACTCTCCCCGATCGACTACGAGACAGTGCTGGGGTCGGTGCGCAAGACAGGCCACGCAATTGTGGCCCAAGAAGCCCCGGGAAATGTGAGTGTGGGGAGCGAAATCGCTGCCACCCTCGCGGAGAAAGCCTTTTATGTCATGGAAGCGCCGGTGTTGCGGGTGAGCGGCTTTAACACGCCTTTCCCTCCGGCGCGGCTCGAAGCTCTCTATCTTCCCGATGCCGATCGCATACTTGACGCAGTAGACCGAAGCCTGGCTTACTAATGACGAAGGCCTAAGGAGTCCCCCGTGTCGCATTTTTCTTTTCCGCTGCCCGATGTTGGCGAAGGATTGACCGAGGCCGAAATCGTGAGCTGGCGGGTCAAGCCCGGTGATGAGGTTGCAGTCAATCAGGTGGTCTGCGAAATCGAGACGGCGAAATCTCTGGTGGAGTTACCCTCGCCCTTTCACGGTGTCGTCAAGGAGCTTCTGGTCAGCGAGGGTGACACGGTGTTGGTGGGAACCCCGATTATTAGCGTGGAAGGCGATGGCCCTGACGCTGGCCCCGACACGGGAGTCACTGACGCTGTCGGGGACACAGAAGGCAGCGTCACCCACGAGTCCGCCGAGCCTAAGAACCTGGTCGGCTATGGAACAGGCCCGAGCGTTCCTTCATCCCGTCGACGCCGTACGCAGGCCCCCGCTGCGGCACCCGTGGCCACCCCCGCAGCGCCGGCGCAGCAGGATCTTCCCCTGGCGGATTCGGTACCCGTTATCGCGAAGCCTCCGATTCGCAAACTCGCCAAAGACTTAGGGGTCAGCCTCGAGACGGTGACAGGTAGCGGAATTGGCGGAGAGGTTCTTCGCGACGATGTGATTCGTCACGCCGGTCAGGCGACAGTATTTAAGAACATCGAGACACCGCAGTGGCCCGAGAACCGCGAAGACCGCATTCCAGTCAAGGGTGTGCGTAAGGCGATTGCTCAAGCCATGGTCAAGAGCATGTTCTCCGCTCCCCACGTCTCCGTGTTCGTCGATGTTGATGCGACGCGGACGATGGACTTCGTCAAGCGACTGAAAGCGTCCCCAGACTTTGCGGGAATCAAAGTGTCACCCCTTCTGGTGATGGTCAAGGCAATGATCTGGGCGGTGCAGCGAAACCCCACCGTCAATTCCACGTGGACTGAAGAGGAAATCATCGTCCACCATTTCGTGAACATGGGTGTCGCAGCGGCAACACCTCGAGGACTCATTGTTCCCAACGTCAAGGAAGCCCAAACGTTGAGCCTTCGGGACCTCGCCATGGCTCTAGAAAAGTTGACCTTGACGGCCCGCGAAGGAAAGACAACTCCGGAGGAGATGTCGAATGGCACAATCACGATCACAAACCTTGGCTCATTTGGTGTCGACACGGGGACGCCGATTCTGAACCCCGGCGAGGTCACGATTGTGGCGCTGGGGACCATCAAGCCCAAACCCTGGGTAGTTAACGGCGAGATTCGCGCGCGAATGGTGACAACCGTTGCTGCAAGCTTTGATCACCGCGTTGTCGACGGTGACGTGGCAAGCCGATTTGTGGCCGATGTTGCCAGTGTGATGGAGGAGCCCGCACTGCTCCTAGATTGATTTTGACAATCATTCTCATTAAGGGTTACTCTTCTCGCATGAGACACACCCGCCTCGCTGTAGCAGTCGCGTCGACCTCGCTCGTCCTTGCCTCCTGTTCACTGTCACCGGAGGCCGACACTTCCCAGATGGGTCCTGAGGACCCTCCGGCCTCAGGCAGCGCGGTGGAAGGTCTCTCGGTTGTGGTCACGACAACCGTGCTGGGCAGTGTGGTGGGCGAGATTCTGACCTGTGCCCTGGGTGATAGCTCGTCTATGACCGTCCTCATGCCACGGGGAGCCGACCCTCACGACTTTCAAGCATCCTCGGCACAAGTTGCCCTCATGGCAGGCGCTGACCTTGTTGTAGCCAACGGCCTCGGACTCGAAGAGGGTGTTACAGATGCACTGGACAACCTCGAAACCGATGGCGTCACTGTGCTTCAGGTGGCAAGTCTGCTTGACCCGCTGCCTTTTGCCGCCGACCACAGCGGCGACGGGCAGGACGATCACCACCACGACGAGGAAGCCACCGTCGGTGAGGGGGACGATACTGACGAGCATGCCCACGGTGACAGTGATCCGCACTTTTGGTTCGATATGACCCGCATGGCACGCGCCGCCCAGCTGATCGGGGCCCAACTGGCCCAGAGCGGCGATGCACAATTCGCATCGTGCGGGGACAATGTTGCCGCCGAGATCCTGGAGGCAGAAGCTGACGTCGCGCAGATTGTGGCGCAAATACCGGACGCTCGCCGGGTGCTGGTGACGGATCATGATGCGTTGGGGTATTTCGCGGATCGTTACGACTTCGAGGTCGTGGGGGTTGTGATTCCGGGTGGATCAACCCTGGGCGAGGCCAATTCGCAGGAGCTGGCCCGATTGGTCACGGTTATGCGAGAGGAGAACGTGTCCGCCATTTTTGGTGACAGCGCCACCTCTCCCCAGCTACTCGAGACGCTATCTGCAGAGTTGGGCGGAACTGTGGCCGTGGTTGAGCTCTTTGTCGGAAGCCTCGGCGCTCCCGATTCAGGAGCGGATACCTACATCGAAATGATGACGACCAACGCAACCCGTATTGCGTCGGCGCTGGCAGACTGAGCTCGTGGACTGGTGGCTAGCGCCCTTTGAACTGGGCTTTCAGCAGAGGGCTCTGATTGGCGGCATGCTCGCCGCCCTTATGGCGTCCACTGTGGGCACATGGTTGGTTCTGCGCGGCATGAGTTTCTTTGGAGATGCCTTCGTTCACGGGGTCATTCCGGGCGTTGCCGCCGCCGTAGTTCTGGATGTGAATCCTCTGCTGGGTGCAGCGGTAGCCGCAGGAGTCATGGTGCTCGCCATCGAGCTTGTGCAGCGCAAAACCGTCTTGGGGGAGGACACCTCCATTGGGTTGCTATTCGTGGGAATGTTGGCTTTAGGCGTGGTCATTATTTCGCGCCTGGATTCCTATTCGGGAAGCTTGACGAGCATCCTCTTCGGGGACGCCCTTGGTGTGACATGGGATGACATTGTCGGACAGATAGTGGTCCTCGCCATTGTGGTTGCCGTGTCAACAATCCTGTATCGACCACTCATCGCGTTGAGCTTGTCTCGCGATAAAGCGGAGCTTCTGGGAATGCGCCCGGGTCTTGCCCACGCGGCGTTATTGGTGCTGATTGCGCTTGCCGTGATTGGAAGCTATCAATCTGTGGGAACACTTCTGGTGTTCGGCTTGCTCGTCGGGCCTCCCGCGACAGCATCGTTGCTCTCTCGCACTATCGCGCGGATGATGGTGATCGCTGCAGTTGTGGGAGTCGTATCTGTCTGGCTAGGCCTGACCATTAGCTATTACTGGGGAACAGCAGCCTCGGCAACGATGGCGTTGGTGCCGATTGTTCTGTTCTTCATTGTCTTGACCGTGACAAACATCCGAGACTCTGTACGAAGCCGGGTGAGTGCATGAGGGATGTGATTATCGGTGACGAGATCGTCGTCACCCGCGATGGAAAAGTGGCGCTTGACCGCTCGAGCTTCCGGGTGCCGGAGGCTTCGATAACAGCAGTTATTGGCCCTAACGGAAGCGGCAAGTCGACCTTGTTGCACGCAGTGACGGGATTGTTGCCCCTGGAGTCGGGGACCCTGAGGGTGTTGGGACAATCTCCTGCTGTGGCAAGAAAAGATGTCGCCTACGTTCTCCAGCACATGAACGTCAATCCCGGTGTTCCGATGACCGTCCGCGAGGTTGTCTCGATGGGCCGCTATCCGCGCTTAGGGCTCTTGAGCCCCGTGCGTAACCGGGATCGCCAACAAATACAGGAATCTCTCGAGCTGTTGCGCATCGACGACCTCGCGGATCGTCAAGTGTCTAAGCTCTCCGGCGGCCAGCGCCAGCGAGTATTCGTTGCGCAGGCTCTCGCCCAGGACCATTCGATTCTGCTGATGGATGAGCCACTCACCGGTCTGGATATTCACTCTGCCCACACCATTGACGACATCATTCACGAAGAGCCAGCCCGCGGGTGTTCTGTGGTGTTCACGACACATGACCTGGAGGAAGCCAGAGCGGCTGACCATGTCATTCTGGTCAGCGGCCACGTTGTGGCAGATGGCTCCCCCGAGGAAGTGCTCACGCCCGACAATCTCGCGAAAGCTTACGGTCTGGGGCTTCTTCACCCGGAGAACTCAGATGGCTCGGGCATGATTGATGATGCTCACGATCCCCACTTCGCACACCCGAATGAGTCCTAACCGATGAAACGCAATACCAAGCAACGTGAGGAAGTCTGGAAAGCCCTTGAGGCCACTCCAGAGTTCGTCAGCGCACAGGAGCTCCACCTCAAACTGCGTGGGGTGGGCTCCACTATTGGTCTGGCGACGGTATACCGGACCCTGAATTCGCTCGCGGAAGAGGGCAGTGCCGATGCGCTCAGCATCGAAGGGGAAAACCTCTTTCGGGCGTGCTCACCCGGTCACCACCACCACCTGATTTGTCGCGCATGTGGCGCCACGACGGAGATCGAGGCGGGTGAGGTGGAGGTGTGGGCCAGGAAGACCGCGGGAGATCATGGCTACAGCGATCCTCAGCACATCGTCGATATTTTTGGCACGTGCCCGCCCTGCCAATCAGGGCTTGCCCCCAGCGCATAGAGCGCGTACAGTAGGGGTTTGGTTCAGCCACCTAGCGCTGTATCTTGTGCGCACAGAGGCCTCTCTCTTCGGAAAAAAGTCTCTGATCGCGTGCCGACAAGTGATCTTGGGTAGGGCATTAGCCCTGCGGTAGATATAACAGGAGGAAACATGGCAGCAGTCTGCCAAGTGACCGGAGCCACCCCTGGTTTTGGACACAACATTTCACACTCGCACCGTCGCACCAAGCGTCGGTTCGACCCAAACATCCAGAAGAAGACGTATTTCGTGCCGTCGCTCAAGCGCAACGTCACGTTGACTCTCTCCGTCAAGGGCATCAAGACTATTGATGCGCGCGGAATTGAGTCCGTCGTGGCAGAGCTACTTGCTCGTGGGGAGAAGATCTAATGGCTAAAGCACAAGACGTCCGCCCCATCATCAAGCTGCGCTCCACTGCAGGGACCGGGTACACCTATGTCACCCGCAAGAACCGTCGTAACGATCCCGACCGTCTGGTTCTCAAGAAGTACGACCCCGTAGTGCGTCAGCACGTTGAATTCCGCGAGGAGCGATAGATATGGCTAAGAAAAGCAAGATTGCGCGCAACGAACAGCGCAAAGTAATTGTCGAGCGTTACGCCGAGAAGCGTCTCGAGCTCAAGAAGGCACTGGTTGACCCCAACGGAACGGATGAGTCGCGCGAAGCCGCTCGTCTGGGCCTGCAGAAGTTGCCGCGGAACGCATCTCCGGTTCGCGTCCGTGGACGCGACTCGATTGATGGTCGTCCTCGTGGATTCCTGAGCAAATATGGCGTTTCGCGTGTGAGATTCCGCGAAATGGCACACCGGGGCGAATTACCGGGCATTACGAAGTCCAGCTGGTAACTTTTTTGGTGGCTCGGGAGTGATTCTGGGCCGAGCCGAAATACCTACCAAGTCCGAGGAGGACACAGTTATGAATCGCTCAGAACTTGTTGCAGCAGTTGCAGAGCACACTGGCCACAGCCAGGCAGCAGTGAATGGCGTCGTTGACGCTATCTTCACCGTGGTGTCCAAGGAAGTTGCCTCCGGCAACAAGGTCACCATCCCAGGATGGGTCTCCTTCGAGCGCACCAACCGTGCAGCACGTCAGGGACGCAACCCTCAAACCGGTGCGACAATCCAGATCGCCGCATCCAAGAGCGTCAAGGTTTCTGCAGGCAGCAAGCTGAAGGCTTCTGTCAAGTAGTTTCTGACCAACTCAGACATCAGGGACGACCACTGCTGGTCGTCCCTGATGCTGTTAACGGCTGAGTCGTAGTCCACAGAACGCTCGCCTACACTTTTGACGTGACCACGCGACTGCCACTATCCCTTGTTGGCGCCCTGGCACTCTTACTCGCCGGAACAGTGAGTGCTCTTGTGGCAGGCCTTGTTCTCGGGGGAGGGGCAGAACCTCTTCTCTTGGTCGACCCCGGGACCACGGTTCGATACGGGCTGCCCCTGGCTACAGCCCTCGTTCACCTCGGTGCGGCTCTTGCCATTGGAAGCCTGATGGTCGCAGCGTTTGCCCTGAGTAGTAAAGACCCGGGATTTGAGCAATCGTTGGTGGTGGCGGCTCTCGGCGCAGGGCTGATGACAGTGGCTTCAGGTGCAACCGCCTTCTTGACCTTTCTCGCGATTTATCTCGAACCGGTGGCGGTGAGTGCCCAATTTGGCGATGTGCTGTGGTTGTTTGCCTCAGAAACTGAGATTGGTCGGGCGTGGCTGATCTCGATCATGCTCTCCGCGATTGTGACGGTATTGGCGTTGCTGGTTCGATCCCACACGGGTGTCTTTCTTACCGGCGTAGTGGCGGTTGCCTCGCTGTGGCCATTGGCAGAGCTGGGACACGCTGCAGGAACCGCGAACCACGAAGCAGCGGTCAGCGCGTCGTTTACCCACAGTGTTTTTGCTGCGATGTGGGTGGGCGGGCTCGCGATGGTGGCGATTCGAGGATGGGCGAGCTCCAAGGGTTCTGCGGAATTCGGTGACGTCTTTCGCAGGTTCTCGACGATCGCGCTCGTCAGCTTTGTCGTGGTGGCTGTTTCCGGCGTTACCAACGCTTGGCTTCGAGTGGGGGAGATTCAGGGGCTGTTTACCCCGTATGGAGCCCTCGTTGTTGCGAAGGTTGTCGCGTTGGTACTTCTTGGAACCGCAGGTGCTCTGTATCGCCTCCGTTTGATGGGCAGGCTCGATAGCGCAACTCTGGGCGCTCGATCAGTCACGATGCGTCTGGTGGCCGCTGAGCTCTCTCTGATGGGGATCGCCACGGGTCTCGCGAGTGCGCTGGCCCGCACCCAGACGCCAGTCCCTCAAATCCCTGCCTCCGAGATAGCCCAGGCAACTCCTGCAGAAATCCTCACAGGCGAGGTTCTCCCCCCGGAATTCACCTGGGCACGTGTTTTCACGCAATGGCAATTTGACGTCGTGTGGGCACTGGTCGTGGTCTTTGGCGTGGTCTTCTACATCTGGGGACACACTCGGTTGGTTCGCCGGGGAGACTCCTGGCCTATTTCTCGAACACTGATGTGGGTCTCGGGGATGGTGATTCTCGCTCTGGCAACCAACTCGGGTCTTGCCGTCTATGGGACCTATCTGTTCAGCGTCCACATGGTGGCCCACATGTTGTTGTCCATGGCAGTCCCGCTCCTCTTGGTGCTGAGCGCTCCCGTCACCCTTGCCTCGCGCGCCATTCGGGCTCGAAAAGATGGGTCCCGGGGCGCTCGAGAGTGGATTTTGGTGGCTGTGCACTCGAAATACCTCGGGGTACTCGGCCACCCATTGGTGGCGGCCGTCATTTTCGCAATTTCGCTGATTGTGTTCTACTACTCCCCGCTTTTTGAATGGGCACTGCGCGAACACCTGGGACACCAGTGGATGATTCTGCATTTCGTGGTGACCGGCTATCTCTTTGCCCAGTCACTGGTGGGCGTTGACCCCTCGCCACACAACCCGCCGTATCCCCTGCGCCTGATTATTGTGCTGGCAACGATGGCCTTCCACGCGTTCTTTGGCGTGGGTCTGATCTATGGAACGGGGCTACTGGTTCCCGAGTGGTACGGGGCGATGGGACGGCAGTGGGGGTTAGCTCCGCTGCTTGACCAGCAACAAGGAGGCGAATTGGCCTGGGGCCTGGGAGAAATTCCCACGCTTGTCTTGGCCATTGTGGTCACGTGGTCGTGGAGTAAGAGTGATGAGCGCACCAACAAACGGCGCGACCGCGCAGCGGATCGCGACGGCGACCGGGAGCTCGGGGCCTATAACGACATGTTGGAGAATCTCGCGAAACGAGATCAGCGCCTCAATAGAGGTTGAGAACGGGTTGATCGGTTGTTGTGCCGCGCACAATGCCCACCACATCGAATTCCTCGGTGGAGCGAAACTCGGTGATGCTTCCATCAAAGAGCGACTGGACCTGCACGCTCACCTCTGCCACGCCTTCTGAGGCGACCATGGTCCAGCTGGCCCGATCCGCTGAGAGCCTCAGCTCCACCGCGGGGTAGTCCAGAATTGACCACTGCGGTTCACCCAGAACCCGGTCACTGATCGACACCCCAAACGGGCACTCAGCCGGCTGCAGGACCCCTTGAGCGACACAGCCATCAAGGTAGGCCTCAAGCGCACCCGTGGTGGTTTCCAGGAGTTGGCTCGTAGGAGTCACAGTCAACCGTGCCCGGCCCGTCGAACCGACCTCCGTCAGTGCCGTTGTGGCGGGCTCTGCACTTACCCACTCTGTCTCGAGGGAGGACGTGTACAAGCCGGGAACAAAGACCGACGTGCGCGGGGGAACTCCCAAGCTGTCGACGGATAGCTCCGTACCGTTCACGGTGACTCTCTGGTCACCAATGACCACAAACTGCAGCGTTGCCAGCGGTTGGGTCTGGAATCGCCAGGTATCAAAAAACCACAGCACAGGGTCACCAGGTGCGACCACGAACACGGTCGACTCCGTCGCGCCCCCCAGTTCATAGTCCGCGCGGATGACGAGCTCTCCCGTGGGCAGGGACGCTGTGCCGACAATGCGAGGGTTTTCCAGCGCCTGTGAGGCACTGGGCACAATCTGAGGAGCGCGTGCGATGCCTGCTTTCGCTGCGGCGACGCCGTAGTCACGAGATTCCAGGGCCGACAGATAGCTCGATACGAACCCGGTTGCTGAATAGACCGTCAGATTGAGAACCAGGACGCTCCCGAGCCACAGGGCCACGACTCCCACGGCAAGAAGTCCAAACCTCCGCACGATTGGCCACATAGATGCCATCCTAGGTTGGTTGGCCAGGTGGGTTTCGGGTCACGCTAATGAGGAGTGTTCGGTGACTAACGTGACGTTGAGCGACGAACAAGCGCGCGTTCTTGATCAGATGGAGAACACCACCGACCATCTTTTCGTCACTGGGCGGGCTGGGACGGGTAAATCTACCCTTCTCCAAGCCTTCGTTGCCCAGAGCGCGAAAGTTGTCGCGGTGTGTGCTCCCACAGGCGTTGCAGCGCTTGCTGTCGGTGGACAAACGATTCACTCGCTCATGCGACTACCGATCGGCATCATCGGTGCTCGCGAACTCGGTTTTATCCCTAAAGAATCCCTCGCGGTACTGGCCAACCTCGATGCTCTCGTGGTCGATGAGATTTCGATGGTGTCTGCCGATGTCCTCGACGCCATGGACCGCAGGCTTCGACAAGCCAAGCGTCGCAAAAACACCCCCTTCGGTGGGGTTCAGCTGATCATGTTTGGTGATCCCTATCAGTTGTCCCCTGTCGTGTCTGGTCAGGCAGAAAAGGCGTACTACCAGGACCACTATCGCTCGCCCTGGTTTTTTGATGCTGCGGTATGGCGAGAAACAGAGATGGACATTCACGAACTCGACACCATTCACCGGCAAGCCGACTCCGAGTTTCGAGCTGTCCTCAATGCGTTACGTGAGGGCCGGATGGAACCGGATATGGGACGCATGCTCAATGAACATGGAATGCGCACCCCAGAGGATCCTGAGCTCATCACATTGGCCACCACAAATGCCGCGGTGACCAAGATCAACAGCCTTGCCCTGGACCGATTGTCGGGGAAGGGAAAGATCGCTCAGGCAGCAATCGAGGGCGACTTTGGGTCCACGAGCTCCTATCCAGCCGACGAGGAGTTGGTGTTGAAGCCCGGAGCCCGTGTCATGTTCTTGCGCAATGACACCGGCGGAATCGACGGTCCACGTTTTGTGAACGGAACAATCGGAACCGTCGTGAAGATCACAGACACCGTATTGGTTGATGTGGATGGCGAAAGCGTCCTCGTCGAGCCGGTGACGTGGGAGAAGGTCAAGTACGAATATCAGGCGTCGACGAAAACCTTGACTCAGGACGTGGTGGCGGAATTCACGCAATTTCCCCTGCGTCTTGCGTGGGCCGTCACGATTCACAAAGCTCAGGGCAAGACGCTCGACGCGGCCGTGATTGATTTGGGCCCCAGGGCTTTTGCGCCGGGGCAAACGTATGTGGCCTTCAGTCGTCTCACCAGCCTGGACGGGCTCTACCTGAAGAGACCGCTGTCACCCTCGGACATCATTGTCGACGAACATGTCGCGCGATTCCTTGGTGAGGACCGCGGGTCCAACCGCCTCATCTGAGAGCGAGTGACGGGAATCGAACCCGCGCTATCAGCTTGGGAAGCTGAAGTTCTGCCATTGAACTACACTCGCGATGCCGTCTCTCAGGCTGGGTGATGAGTCTACTAGTCTGGTTCCGTGCTTCTTTCAGACCGCGATATTCGTAGTGAGCTTGAATCTGGTCGGGTTGGTTTGGACCCGCTCGACCTGGGGATGGTGCAGCCCTCCAGCGTAGACGTGCGTTTGGACCGTTTTTTTCGGCTATTTGATAACCACAAGTACCAGCACATTGATCCAGCGCTTGATCAGCCGGATCTCACCCGACTGGTCGAGGTCGATGCAACAGAACCTTTTGTCTTGCACCCGGGAGAGTTCGTCCTCGGAGCCACATTTGAAGTCGTGACGCTGCCCGATGATGTTGCCGCCCGCCTGGAGGGAAAGAGCTCCCTGGGGCGTCTGGGACTGCTCACCCACTCGACTGCCGGTTTTATTGACCCAGGCTTTTCCGGGCACGTGACACTCGAGTTGAGCAACGTTGCCACGCTCCCGATCACGCTGTGGCCTGGCATGAAGATTGGGCAGCTGTGTTTCTTCCGCCTCAGCTCCCCCGCTGAACACCCCTATGGTTCGGACAAGTACGGCAGTCGCTACCAGGGACAGCGTGGACCTACGGCGTCTCGCTCATTCCAGAATTTTCACCGAACGGATGTCTCGAAACCGTAGGTGTCGCCCCATTGCTCCATCTGGTCGACAAGCCAGGGGCTGAAGGCAAAAGGCGTCGCTGTCACTGACTGCTGGAGCGATCGCGGATCCAACCATTCCCATTCGCAGACTTCGTCGGCTCGGGGTGAGGGCTCAGATGTCGCGCGCGCGACGAATACCGGACAGATTTCGTTCTCGACGATGCCCGAAGCGTCGACAGCTCGGTAGCGAAAATCGGGAAGGGCCTCTCGAATCTCGCCCAATTCGAGCCCCAGCTCGTCCTGTGCTCGCCGCCGGATGGCATCGTGGAGTGATTCCCCAGGCCCCGGGTGTCCGCAGGCTGAGTTGGTCCAGACTCCGGGCCAGGTCTTTTTTGACAGCGCCCGCCGGGTGACAAGAACCTGACCGTCGGAATTAAAGATGTGACACGAGAAGGCGAGGTGCAGGGGGGTGTCCTCGGTGTGCACGGTCGCCTTATCGGCAGTGCCAATTTCGACGCCATGGTCGTCTAACAGGATGACTAGCTCGGAGGTTTTCATCGTCTACTCGCGCTACTGTGCAAGGGTAAGAGTTCGGTGGTGTCGCCGGAAGGTGACCAGCACAGCCTAGCTAACGGGCTGAGAAATATCGTTCGGGAAGGACCCAGCAATGGCGCTCGAGTTGGACACCCGAATTGATTTGTATACCCGCGTTGCCGAGGAGACCTCCCAGGGCGTTATCAAGCGCTATTCCACCTCCTTTGGCCTTGCCTCCAGGCTCCTCGAACCCCGCGTGAGAACGCACATCGGTAACTTTTATGCGCTCGTGCGCCTCGCTGACGAGATCGTCGACGGTGTTGCCGCTGAGGCGGGTGTGTCCTCGGCGGAGGCGGGCTCCATGCTCGATGCTCTGGAAGCGGATACCGAGCGAGCTCTCGAGATTGGGTACAGCACCAACCTGATTGTGCACGCCTTCGCTGTCTCTGCTCGCGCGGTGGGAGTGACCAAAGAGCTGACCCGGCCGTTCTTTCATTCGATGCGGATGGATCTCACCGAGACTGAGCACACCCAGGAGTCATTTGCGGAGTATGTGTACGGCTCGGCCGAAGTTGTTGGGTTGATGTGCCTCGAGGCGTTCCTGGAGGGCCACCAGGTGAGTGATCACGACCACGAGGTGATGGTCACAGGCGCCAGGGCTTTGGGTGCCGCATTTCAGAAGGTGAACTTTTTGAGAGATCTGGGCGCCGATGTTCAAGCGCTTGGCCGTAGCTATTTCCCAGGGGTCTCCGTGGAGGCTCTGACCGAGGACACGAAGCACCGGTTGCTCGATGACATTGACGCGGACCTTGCCGCGTCTGCGGCGGCGCTTCCCCTGCTGCCAGCCAGCGCGAGGCGAGCAGTGTCACTGGCTCACGTCCTGTTCGAGGCGTTGGGAGAGCGGATTCGGAAGACTCCTGCCACCGTTCTCCAAACTTCGAGGATTAGTGTGCCTGATGTGACTAAAGCAGTCTTGGCACTGCGTGTCGTGATGGGGTTTGTCCCCTCTGCACCTCGCAGCATGAGAAAGGTTTCCCGTGTCTAAATCAGTTGTCATCATCGGTGGCGGCATCGGCGGTATTGCTACCGCAGGTTTGCTCGCCCGAGATGGGTATCAGGTCACTCTGGTGGAGGCGCACGCCCGTCTTGGTGGTCGCGCGGGACTGTGGGAGAAAGACGGATTCCGTTTTGACACCGGGCCATCGTGGTACTTGATGCCCGAGGTTTTTGACCACTGGTACAAGCTCATGGGCACCTCCGCTGCTGAGCACCTGAAGCTGACGAAGTTGGACCCCGGCTACCGCGTCTATTTTGAGCCTCAGGGTGGCAACCCCGCTGAGGTCATCGATGTTCGCGCCACCCGGGAAGATAACCTCGTCCTGCTCGAAGAGATAGAACCTGGATCTCGGGCCACCATGGAGAAGTACTTGGACTCTGCCAAGGAAACGTACGAGATCGCCAAGGAATACTTCCTGTACACCTCGTTCCAGAGCTTGCGCACCTTGTTGGTTCCTGCGGTCCTCAAGCGCGTGGGGACACTGTTTCGGCTCTTGACGACCCCGATTATGACCTTTGCCAAGCGCCACACCAGCAACCCCAAGATTCAGCAGCTCCTGGGGTATCCGGCAGTGTTCCTAGGGTCGTCTCCCTATATTGCGCCCAGCATGTTCCACCTGATGTCCTACCTCGACCTGGAAGATGGCGTGCTGTACGCCGAGGGAGGATTCACCCGCGTCATTGACTCCATGCGAGGAGTCATCGAAGACCACGGCGTCACGGTGGTGACCCAAGCCAGAGTGCGGGCAATCACGACCGAGAAGCGCTCGGGCAAAGCTCACGCCACCGGCGTGACGTATGAAGATTCCCATGGCGTGAGCCACACCCTCAGCGCTGATTGTGTGGTCTCCACCACAGATCTTCACCACAGTGAGACGCAATTGCTGCCCAGTGAGCTCCAGACGTACCCGCAGTCATACTGGGATAAGAAAATCGCGGGACCCAGTGCCGTGCTGTTGTATTTGGGCATCACAGGCGAAGTACCCGAGCTGGAGCACCACACCCTGTTCTTCACCGAAGATTGGGAGGACAACTTCTCTCAGATCTTCGCCGACAAGCCCACTGTTCCCAGCCCCGCGTCGTTGTATGTGTGCAAGCCCAGCGCGACCGATTCCTCTGTTGCGCCCAAAGGCCACACGAACATCTTTGTTCTGGTGCCCATGCCCGCCGACGTGTCCCTCGGCCACGGCGGAATTGATGGTTCCGGCGACGCCGCGGTGGAGGGAATTGCCGATCGCGCCATCGAGCAAATCATGGCGTGGAGCGGGGCATCAGACCTCGCAGACCGCATCGTGGTGCGCAGGAGCGTTGGTCCGGCTGACTTTAAGGCTGACCTGAACGCCTGGATGGGTACTGCACTAGGCCCCGCCCACACTTTGATGCAGAGTGCGCTGTTCCGTTCGGGCAACGTGTCCAAGAAGGTTCAGGGACTCTTCTACGCCGGGAGCTCGACTATTCCGGGTATCGGGCTTCCGATGTGTCTGATCAGCGCAGAAGTGTTGGTCAAGCGCGTTCGGGGCGACGTGTCGACCGGCCCGCTGCCAGAACCCCTGATGCCCATCGGGTAGGAGACCTCGTGTCCTTTCTCTATCTCGCGGCACTCTGTGTCTCTGTGCTGGGAATCGGACTCTTGGACTTTCGACACAGGCTGGCCTTCTGGGGCGGAGCGGCGATTCGCTCCGGCGTCATCGTTGCGGCTTCGGTGGCCTTCTTTCTGCTCTGGGATGTGGTGGGGATAGCCACCGGCGTCTTCTTTCGTGGGCCTGGTCCGTGGATGACCGGGGTGCTGCTTGGTCCCGAATTGCCCCTGGAAGAAGTGTTTTTTCTCGTAGTCCTGACGTATTCGACTCTCGTGTCCTATGTCTGGGCCTCACGCGT
>Ga0209654_1000593_pt1 | contig 34123 bp, 31 predicted proteins | sample SaaInl1SG_22_DNA_FD_184646 | JGI IMG/M metagenome (GOLD analysis project Ga0209654, IMG submission 184646) | Marine microbial communities from expanding oxygen minimum zones in the Saanich Inlet - ESP_161SG_22_DNA (SPAdes) (version 2) | ecosystem: Environmental > Aquatic > Marine > Intertidal... | reverse complement strand
AAAGGGTTCGCAAAGGATTGCCAGTCCAGCCACTACCTGAATAGCGGTGTACATAATGGTTGCCACACGCTCGGGATTGGTTTTTATGAGTTTCCACGGCTCTTCATCCGCTAAATACTTGTTGCCACGTCGTGCAAGTTGCATCATTTCTTGACTTGCAGCTCTAAACTTATACTGTTCCAAAAGGGTTGAAATGGTGTCAGGCGAAGCCTTTAATGCCTCAAGTGTGGCAGAGTCTTCAGGAGTAAGTGCACCGGGGTTGGGTACAATACTTTCGTAATATTTTTTCATCAGTACCATCACCCGATTTACAAAATTCCCAAAAATGGCAACCAACTCACTGTTGTTTCGGGTTTGAAAATCACTCCACGTAAAGTCGTTGTCTTTGGTTTCGGGGGCATTTGCCGTGAGCACATAGCGCAACACGTCTTGTTTTTCGGGAAAATCTTCAAGGTATTCGTGCAACCAAACCGCCCAGTTTTTGGAGGTTGATAGCTTTTGCCCCTCCAGATTTAAGAACTCATTGGCGGGTACGTTTTCGGGTAGTATATAGTCGCCCATGGCGTTGAGCACCGCAGGAAAAATAACACAGTGGAATACAATGTTGTCTTTTCCAATAAAGTGCACCAGTTCAGTTTCCTTGTCTTGCCAATAAGGTTTCCAGTCTTTGCCTTCTTGCGCAGCCCATTCTTTGGTTGCCGAGATGTAGCCAATGGGCGCATCGAACCATACATACAGTACTTTGTTTTCGCCACCTGATACAGGAACGGGAATTCCCCACGATAAGTCACGGGTAACCGCACGAGGTTTTAGTCCATCGTCCAGCCATGATTTTACTTGCCCCAACACATTGGGTTTCCAATCCGATTTGTGGTTCTCCAAAATCCAATTGCGTAAAAAATCGTCGTAGCGGTTAAGGGGTAAATACCAATGTGTAGTGGTTTTTAGGCTTGGCGTTTCTCCCGAGAGGGCTGATTTTGGGTCAATCAAATCGGTGGCATTAAGCGAGCTTCCACAGGCTTCACACTGGTCGCCATAGGCTTCGGTATGCCCGCATTTTGGGCAGGTACCCACAACATAGCGATCGGCTAAAAATTGGTCTTCTTTAGCATCGTAGAGCTGTTCGGTAGTTTGCGTTTCAAAACAGTCCTTATCGTGCATGGTTTTAAAAAACGCTTGCGCGGTTTGGTGGTGTACCTCGCTGGAAGTTCTTCCATAATAATCAAAAGAAATCCCAAATGCATCAAACGAATTTTTGATGATGTTGTGGTATTTGTCAATAACCTCTTTTGGAGTGATGCCCTCTTTTTTTGCTTTCATGGAAATAGCAACGCCGTGCTCATCGCTACCGCAAATAAACAACACCTCTTTGCCCCGCATACGCAAATAGCGCGCATATATATCGGCAGGGACATAAACACCTGCCAAATGCCCAATGTGGATGGGACCGTTGGTGTAAGGAAGGGCAGCAGTAATTGTGTAGCGTTTGCTCATACAAGAAGTTTCGGCACAAAAATAGGGAAATTACCGCCTTGCTTTAAGTGGATTTTTTATCTTTAGAAAATCCCATAAATCGGCAGAGATGAACACCCGAAAAAAAGGCAACCAAGGCGAGGACCTTGCTGTAGCACATTTACAAAAACAGGGCTATACCATTTTAGCACGGAACTTTTACTTCCAAAAAGCCGAAATAGATATCATTGCCAAAAAAGAAGATATGCTTGTGGTGGTGGAGGTAAAATGGCGAAAATCAGACGTTCATGGTGCACCGCATGAATTTGTAACTCCCAAAAAACGCAAACTCATGGCACGCGCAGCTGAGTACTATATTCAGAAATTTGACTGGCAAGGTGAAACGCGATTTGACATTATTAGCATAGTAGGCACTGCCCAACACCACACCCTCAAACACATCGAAAGTGCGTTTTATTTTTTCTAGAATTGTTATTTTTATAACATTTTGTTTTTTTATTCATATATTTGTGAAATAATTCAGAAACATGAAAACCATTGCTGCAGCTGTGGAGACATATGTAAAGTCCAAGCCTTTTTTGATTAGTGCGCTTACACAAGGGATTATCAACCTTACCTCGCTTTCGCGCATGATGCAAGACGAGATTCAAGAACAAACGGAAAAGCCCGTGCGCTCGGGGGCTATTGTGATGGCTCTGAAGCGCCTTTCTACCGATTTGGAATTTCGGTATTCTCACAAAATCATTAAAACCTTAAAAAATATTGGAGACATTACCGTGCGTTCCGCACTAATCGATTACAATTTTAAGGTTTCTGATACGCTCTTAGCAGCGCAAGCAAAACTACTCTCGCAACTTCAACTTTCGAGTGAAAATTTTTATACCTCCTCGCGTGGTGTGCATGAATGTAATATTGTGGTAAGCGAACATCTTGCTCCTTTAGTAGACAAGCACTTAGCTCAAGAAGAGTGTTTGCACAAAGAAGAAAATCTATCTTCAATAACCTTAAAACTCCCCACCGAAAACGTTTCTATTCCTGGGATTTATTACTTTGTATTTCAACGTCTTTCGTGGGAGGGCATTAATATCTATGAAGTGATTTCTACATCAAACGAGTTCACCATTCTGGTCAATGATGAGCAAGTAGACAAAGCCTTCCGGGTGGTAAAAGACCTTAAGCAGTTGTAGGCTGTTGCAGTTTTTCTAGGAGTTGAATAGCCTTGGTTACAGCAGAAACCTCATTGATAACGAGCACTAATTTTGGTCCCTCTTTGGTGTTTTTTTCTTTAAGTTGTGCCTTGCCTAATGTGCCCAATGTACGCAACATATGTTGAAACGCATCTCCTTGGTAAAACGAACTTTCAGGATCAGCTAGAAAGGTGCAAATGCACTTCTGCTTTTTAAGGATAATTTTTTCAAAGCCTAACGCCGCCCCCAGCCATTTTAGACGCACACTGTCAAAAAGGGCAATGGTAGGTTCGGGCAGGGCACCAAACCTATCGATAAGCGAAGCCCCAAACGCTTTGAGTTCTTCCTCGGTTTTTAGGGTTGCCAATTCTTGATATTGCGCCAGCCGTTCCGTTACATTGTTGATGTAGTCTGTTGGGAAAAAGATTTCAAAATCGGTATCTAGCGTTACTTCTTTAACCGTAGGTTTTTGGTCGGGATAGAGGGCTTTAAACTCATTTTGCTGCAATTCTTCAATGGCATCTTTTAGGATTTTCTGATAGGTTTCAAAGCCGATATCATTGATAAATCCGCTTTGCTCACCTCCTAACAAATCACCAGCACCTCTAATTTCCAAGTCTTTCATGGCAATTTGAAACCCGGAACCCAGTGCGGTGTATTGACTCACAGCTTCCATTCGTTTGCGCGCATCGTCTGTTAGCGCTGAAAACGGCGGCGTGATAAAATAGCAAAAGGCTTTTTTGTTGCTACGCCCTACACGACCTCGCATTTGATGCAAATCGCTAAGTCCAAAATTGTTGGCGTTATTGATAAAAATAGTGTTCGCATTGGGCACGTCCAAACCACTTTCAATGATAGTCGTTGCGACCAATACATCAAACTGCCCTTCCATAAAACCGAGCATAAGTTCTTCCAGTTTATTCCCCGGGAGTTGTCCGTGTGCGGTAGCGATACGCGCATCTGGAATAAGGCGTTGCAGCATACCCGAAACTTCTCCAATGTTATCGATACGGTTGTGCACAAAAAAGACCTGTCCGCCCCGTTGCAATTCATAAATTACGGCGTCTCGAATTTGGGTTTCACTCCATGAAATCACCTGACTTTCAATAGGATAACGGTTGGGAGGTGCGGTATTGATTACGGACAAATCTCGTGCTGCCATAAGGCTAAATTGTAAGGTTCTCGGAATAGGTGTGGCGGTGAGCGTGAGCACATCTACGTGTTCTTTGAGCGAACGTAATTTCTCTTTAACACCCACTCCAAATTTTTGCTCTTCGTCAACTATGAGCAATCCCAAATCTTTAAAAGATACCGATTTTCCCACCAGTTGATGTGTGCCAATGACTATGTCAATAGCTCCGTTTGCTATGCCTTCAAGTACCTCTTTTTTTTGTTTGGCGGTTCTAAATCGGTTGAGGTAGTCGATGGTAACCGGAAATTCGCTTAACCGCTTTTTGAAGGTGTTGAAATGCTGAAATGCCAAAATGGTGGTTGGCACCAAAACAACCACTTGTTTGCCGTTGTCCACTGCCTTAAAGGCAGCTCGAATAGCAACTTCGGTTTTTCCAAAACCTACATCGCCACATACCAATCTGTCCATGGGTTTTTGGTCTTCCATGTCTTGTTTTACGGCTTCGGTAGCACTGCGTTGGTCGGGGGTGTCTTCAAACAAAAACGATGCTTCCAACTCGTGTTGCAAATAGCTATCCGGACCACAGGCAAAGCCTTTGTTCATGCGGCGTTTGGCGTATACGTTAATCAGGTTAAAGGCAATTTCTTTGACCTTCTTTTTGGTCTTTTGCTTGATTTTTTTCCAAGCTCCAGATCCCAATTTATACACTTTGGGTGTTGCCCCGTCTTTGCCGTTAAATTTTGAAATTTTATGCAGCGAGTGAATACTCACATACAGTACATCTCTATCGCCATAAAAGAGTTTGATCGCCTCTTGCATTTTGCCTTCCACCTCAATGCGTTGCAAGCCACCAAAAGTACCGATGCCGTGGTCAATATGGGTTACGTAGTCGCCAACTTCCAGCTGCGCTAATGCCTTTAGGGAAATGGCTTGCTTTTTGCTGTAGCCGTTTTTAAGCTTGAATTTATGATAGCGCTCAAAAAGTTGATGGTCGGTGTAGCAGACCACGTTTTCGTCTTCATCTACAAACCCTTGGTATAGTGGGGCAACCCAGCACTGAAAAGGAGTTTCGGGGGCTATTTCTTCGATAATTTGAGAAAGTCGTTCCTTTTGGGTTTCCGATGCGCAAAAAATATGATTCCTGCGTTGTTGTGCTGTGTTTTCGGCGAGATGCTCTGCAAGCCAATCAAATTTGCGTTGAAAATGGGGCTGTGGTTGACAATTAAAATGCAATGAGGTGTTGGCGTCACTTGGTGCAAAGTGCACACAAGTTTTGGATTTCAATTTTGTCGAAAAATTATTGCCGCTGATAAATATATCCTCGGGGGGTAGCCTTCGAATTTCTCCATCAATAGTTTGATGTGTTTTTTGGGCGTGTGCAAACAATTTGTCGAGTTCTGCCACCACAAGGCTTTCGTTTTGTACACACACCAGTACATCATCTTGTAAAAAGGAAAGTATGGATTGCCGTGCCTCTTTTTCTTCTTTTTGCTCGATATTGGCAAGGATGTTAATTTTTTCCAATGCCTGTGTAGAGCGTTGAGAAGTTACATCAAAGCTGCGAAGGGTATCCACCTCATCGCCAAAAAACTCAATCCGAAACGGCTCCTCATGGCTAAAAGAATACACGTCTAAAATACCCCCACGCACAGCAAACTCTCCAGGTTCGGTAACAAAATCTACTCGTTGAAAACCAAACGCAAAGAGGGTTTCGTTGACAAAGTCAATACTGAGTACATCTCCTTTTTTAAGGGTTAAGGTTTTGCTTTGCAAGGCTTTTGTTGTAAGTACCTGCTCAAAAAGGGCTTCGGGATAGCTTACCACCAGTTGCCGGGGTGTGTCCTTTACTTTTTGCAAAACTTCTGCACGCAACAGTACATTTGCATTATCGGTTTCTTCAATGCTATAGGGGCGACGATAGCTTGCCGGAAAAAATAAGGGCGGGTTGGGGAGTAACACCTCCAAATCGTTAAAAAAATAGGCGGCTTCTTCTTTATTGTTGAGTATCCAAAGCACGGTGCTGGTGTGTTGCTCAAACATGGATTTGACCAAAAAACTGTGTTTGGAGCCTATCAGTCCAGAGGCAAAAACGGTGCCGTTGGCACATGCGTTTTCATACACCGCACGAAATTGTGAGTTGTTTTGATAAAGCTCAGGAAGTTTTGCCACGCCTGCTTTTTTGGCAAAAATACGAAGTCAAAAGCCCTTAGTACGTACTTACGTTAATTTTTAAACAAATTCGTTATTGCCTGTGATGTTAAAATCGGCCTATTCAGATAAGAGTTACTACATTTGCCCTCGATGAAACAACCGCTAATTCGTATTGCCACTGCTGCCGATGTTCCTGGCATCCTTGCACTTATTCGCGAGTTAGCTGTCTTTGAGCGTGAACCTGATGCAGTTGAAGTTACTGAAGAGGAACTTACAAAAGACGGCTTTGGCGAAAACGCCCATTTTCAATGTTTTGTAGCGGAAATTGACCAACGCATAGCGGGCATTGCCCTCTTTTACCCATGCTATTCTACATGGAAAGGAAAGTCGTTTCATCTGGAAGATTTAATTGTAACCCAATCGGAGCGCGGAAAAGGCATTGGCTTTGAGTTGCTAAAGACATTTATTGCCTATGCAAACGATTCGGGGGTTCGTCGAATTCAATGGGCGGTATTGGATTGGAATACTTCCGCCATCAAATTTTATGAAAAACATGGCGCGAAAACCCTCTCGGATTGGAGAATTACCCAAATGACCGAGGGTGCCATACAACAATTTATAGCAAAACATCATGCGCGTATTTAAGTTTGGAGGCGCATCTGTAAAAGATGCCGAAGGAGTAAAAAATGTGGTCAATGTATTGACGCAAACAGGTCACGAAAACACCGTTGTGGTGATTTCTGCCATGGGCAAAACTACCAATGCCCTAGAGGCGGTAGTGTCGGCGTATTTTCAAAAACCCGAAACCTATAAGGGGCTGCTTCACGAAGTGGAAGTATTTCATCAAGATATTGTTTCGGAATTGTTTGATGGTAATGAGGCGCCCATCTCCAAACGAATAAAAAACCTTTTTAAGCAGTGCAACACCTTTTTGGCGAATAACCGCTCGCCACACGACGCTTTTGTCTACGACCAAGTGGTAAGTTTCGGTGAATTGCTTTCCACCTCTATTGTTTGTGCCTATCTGAACCACAAGGGCATAGCAGCGGAATGGGTTGATGCGCGATCCTGTATCAAAACAGATAATTATTACCGTAGTGCACACTTGAATTGGGAGCACACGCAAGCGGCTGTCCAAGAGCAAATGCAAGGCAGTGTATTAAAAATTACCCAAGGGTTTATCGGTTCTGACGAGAACAATTTTACCACGACTTTGGGCAGGGAAGGTTCCGATTATTCGGCGGCTATTTTTGCGTATTGTCTGGGGGCTACAGATGTTACCATTTGGAAAGATGTACCGGGTGTGCTAAACGCCGATCCCCGTGTTTTTGAGAACACGGAGTTGCTACACCATATTTCCTATCAAGAGGCGATAGAGTTGGCGTTTTATGGAGCTTCGGTAATTCATCCAAAGACCTTGCAGCCCTTGCAACGTAAAGAAATCCCGTTGTTTGTTAAGTCGTTTTTGAACCCTACGGCAGACGGAACTCAAGTAGGAAAGGGGGTGCTTATGCAACCCGAAGTACCCTGTTATATTGTAAAAAAAGGATTGTCTTTGCTTCGCCTCTCTACCCGTGATTTTTCGTTTGTGGTAGAGGATAATATCAGCGATATTTTCAAGTTGTTGCACGAGCACAAAATGTCTGTGGATTTGATTCAAAATTCGGCAATTAGTTTTTCGGTTTGCGTTAATGATAAGTATACTAATATGGATGCCTTGCTGCATACGCTACGCGCGCGATTCGATGTGAAACAAACTGCAGACGTTACGCTTTACACCATTCGTCACTTTAAAGAAGATTCTGCTAATGGACTGCTAAAGACCCACGAATTAGTACTTGAACAACGCACACAAACAACGCTGCAATTGGTGATGAAATAGCTATATTTACATTCAAATCACCCAAATGCCACTGGTACATTCTACCGATATAGCTAAAGTCCTTGGTCTTGCCAAAACGGGTTTTTTTGGTCGTGTAGTGGGTAAATTTGTTCTTTGGTTGCTAAGCCTAGACAGGATTAATGCCATTTATGACAGAAGCGTAGCAAGTGGCGATGACTCCCATTTTTTAACGACGCTTTTACATCATTTTAAAATAGACTATCACCTTAGCCCGGAAGAGCTAAAGCGTATTCCAAAAGAGGGTCCCGTAGTTCTCGTTTCCAATCATCCTTTGGGAGGCATAGATGGAATTATTTTGATGCATTTTTTGCAACAGGTACGACCCGATGTAAAGCTTATGGCAAATTTTTTATTGGAGCGTGCAATACCCTTAAAAAATTGGATTATCCCTGTAAATCCGTTTGATGCAAAGCAGTCTGAAAAATCGAGTGTGGGCGGGTTTAGGCAAGTGCTGCGTCATTTGCAAAACGACGGACTTTTCGCGGTTTTCCCTGCTGGAGAAGTCGCTTCAAAACTCAAAAAACAAGTCCCCATAGACTCCGAGTGGAATGAAGCTACCATGCGTCTTATTCAACGTGCGAATGTTCCTGTTGTACCCATTTATTTTCATGCTCGAAACAGTCCGTTATTTTATCGTCTTGCAAAAATGCATGGTTTGTTACGCACTGCCCGGCTTCCTGCCGAGTTACTGACGCAAAAATTCCGCACGATTGATGTTCGCGTGGGAAAAGCCATCCCTGTAAAAGATCAAAGCAACCATGAGTCTGTATCGGCGTACTCCGAATTTTTACGCAAAAAAGTGTATATGCTTTCCAATAGTTTTGAGCGAAAGCCTATTTTGAACCGCGTGCCACAACCCTTTAGAAGACGGAGTAAAAAGGTGTTGCCCATTGCCCCTGAAGTGCCCCTTTCCAATTTGGAAAATGAAATTCATCTTTTAAAAGAAGCCAAAAAGTCCCTGTTAGTATCCAAAGATTATGAGCTTTTTTTAACCCCATCTTTCCTAATTCCCAATATGCTTACCGAAATTGGGAGACAGCGCGAAATTGCCTTTAGAGCTGTGGGCGAAGGCACCAACAAATCCCTAGACCTTGATCATTTTGATGAAGATTATTTACACCTTTTTTTATGGGATCACAACGCAAAGCGTTTGGTGGGGGCATACCGTTTGGGATTAGGAAAAGAACTCATGGGCACCCATGGATTGTCGGGGTTTTACCTTGCTGAACTTTTTAAATTCGAACCCGAAATTCAGCCTATGCTTAGCAATACCATTGAGTTGGGCAGGGCATTTGTAGCCAAGGAGTATCAGCAGCGCCCCATGCCCTTATTTTTACTTTGGAAAGGCATTATTCACGCAACACTGCGCCACCCAGACCACGCCTTTCTTATGGGAAGTGTGAGCATTAGTAACCAGTTTTCAAAGTTTACCAAGTCATTGATGATTGAATTTATGCGGTCGCATTATTACGATCCTTTTTTGGCGCAATACATCACCCCAAAAAAAGAGTTTAAGGTGAAGCTAAACGATGTTGACAAAGAATTCGTTTTTGACGAAACCTCGGCAGACCTCAACAAGTTTGATAAGCTCATTGATGAGGTTGAACCTGGAAATTTGCGTTTGCCCGTACTAATTAAAAAATACATCAAACAAAATGCCCGTGTGGTCTCGTTTAATGTAGACCCACTTTTTAATAATGCCATTGACGGCTTAATGTATATAAAAGTCAAAGATATCCCAGCGAGTACTGTACAACCAGTGCTGGAAGAGTTTCAGGCGTCATTAGAAGATAATTCACTTTAGCCTAACAGATGGGATTTTAGAAAGGTTTTGCAGTAATCTTTAATTTCATCGCGAGTGGCGGCAAAGGCAGCGTGAATTTCGTTTTCGTCTTCAGAAACTAACTTCGAGGGGTCAGAAAAATTTTTGTGCCAGCGTTGCGCATTTTCACTTGGAATATACGGGCAGTTTTCGTTGGCGTGGTCACAAACGGTAATGATGTGGTCAAAGGAAATATCAGCGTATTCATCTACATGATTAGACGTGTGTTCGCTGATATCAATACCGGCTTCTTTCATAATGCTAACCGCACGTGGATTAAGTCCGTGGGTTTCGATTCCAGCACTGTAAACACCAACTTTATGCCCGCCATAAAACTTCATAAACCCATGCGCCATTTGACTGCGACACGAATTTCCTGTACAAAGAATGAGAATATTTTTCATGGGTGCTAAATAAATACTTCGTAACGTTTTACGGGTTTACTTAGTGTTAAGATTCCTTAAAATTATGTGGTTTCAAAAACCTTTTTGATTTTGGACAGGATGACCTCACTTAGCTTTAAATGACTTTGTACGGTCCAACCCGCTACGTGAGGCGTTAGCACCACATTTGGGTGTTGGGATACATACTTCCATTCATAAGATTCTTCCAAAACCACATCAAAAGCAGCGGTTTCTTTGTCCAGTACGTCCAAACATGCCCCTTTGACCTTTCCACTTTTCAAGCCTTCCACCAAATCGGAGGTAACCACTTGATTTCCGCGGGCAGTATTGATTAGCCAAAAAGGGTTGTGCATTTTCGCAATAAAGTCCCGATTTACATAGTGATGAGTAGTATCGTTTAGGGGTAAATGCAGACTTACTACCTCCGCTTTTTCCATTAGGGTTTTTAAGGATACTTGTTGTGCAAATTCGTTGCTTTTGTCAGGCAAAATATCATGGCACAGAACGGTTACATCAAAACCCGAAAGATTTTTGGCAAACTGTTTTCCGGTGTGTCCATAGCCGATAATCCCAATGGTTTTTCCACTGAGCGCTTCACCGCGATTGGCTTCGCGCTGCCAGATCCCGTTGCGCACTTCGGTAGTTGCTTTTGGGATTTTATTGAATAGACTCAATAGCATGCCTAGGGCGTGTTCGCCCACAGCGGGACTGTTTCCCTCGGGAGCTGCCAAAACAGCGATCCCTAATTTTTCAGCCGTTTTCACATCAATATTTTCCAAACCCGAGCCTACACGAGCGATGAATTTTAGGCTTGTTGCCTTGTGCAAAAAAGCACTGTCTATGGGAAATCGACTTCGAATAACAAGTCCGTGGTAGCGTTCAATTTCACGCTCAATTTCTTTTTTGGATGACGAGGTGTTTACCTCGTTTTCAAACCCCATAGCTTCAAGCCCTTCTATTAATGCAGGGTGATTTTCATCTACGTGTAAAATCCGTATCATCTTAAAAACCTAAAAGGATTTTGGCGATATAGAAAAAGAGAAAAATGCCAAAAATATCGTTGCTTGTGGTGATAAATGGTCCTGTGGCAATAGCAGGATCGATGTTGTTTTTGTCCAAAATAATGGGTACAAAAGTACCTACCAGTGCCGAAACCACAATAACACAAAGCATAGAAAGCGCAATAATAAAACTGACAGCTGTTTCTATCTCCATGAAATATCCAAAAATTAGCAGAAGCGACCCTAGTGCTACGCCATTTATAAGACTTAACCCTACTTCTTTTAAGAGGCGATTAAAAAGGCTTCCTTTTACAATGTCGTTGGCCAATCCTTGTACAATAATCGCAGAGGATTGTACCCCAACATTACCTGCCATTGCGGCAATCAGTGGCGTAAAAAAGAATAGCGTTTTATAGGATGGATGGTTCATCACCTCTTCAAAACCTTCGAGGATAAATACGCTTCCCAAACCCCCAAAAAGCCCTAAAATAAGCCATGGTAAACGCGCTTTGGTTAGGTCAATAATGCTGTCATCGGCTTCCACATCCGTAGAAATACCTGCTGCCAATTGGTAATCTTTATCGGCTTCTTCTTTTATAAAATCTATGATGTCGTCAATGGTAATACGCCCCAAAAGCTGTTTTTCATCATTGACAACTGGTATGGCTTCGAGGTCATATTTTGCCATAAGCTTGGCAACTTCTTCGCCCTCGTCATGTACGTTTACATAATCCACTTTTGGGATATACACCGATTTGATTTTTGCACGGTCTTTTGCGGTTAGCAAATCTTTTAACGATAACCTGCCTAGCAGTATATTGTTATCATCCACCACATATATGGAATGCACCCGCTTCACTTCTGAAGCTTGAACGCGCATTTCGCGCACACATTTGGTAACCGTCCAGTTCTCATTAACTTTTACCAATTCTTTTGCCATCAGCCCCCCGGCAGAATCCTCGTCGTAAGAAAGCAATTCTTGAATATCTTGTGCATGCTCCTCGTCCTCAATTTGCGCAATAACTTCCGCCTGACGTTCTTGGGGAAGTTCCGCAATCAAGTCCACCGCATCATCGGTGTCTAATTCCTCTACCTCTTCAGCAATTTCCTTTACGGAAAGCAGTTCTAAAATGCGTTCTCTGATGTCTTCATCCAGTTCTGTAAGTACATCGGAAGTTTTTTCGGAGTCGAGGAGTTTTATCAGATAAACCCCCTCGTCAATGGAAAGCTCATCGATTATTTCGGCAAGGTCGGCGTAGTGATATTCGCTAGTGCGTTTTTTCAGCGCAGCAGTTTTACGCTGCTCAATGTCGCTTTTTATTTGCGCTAAAAGTTCGTCATTGAGTTGAAAGGGTGTCATCCGCTATTTTTTGTGTCAAGTGAATAAACGCTGAAACGTCCAGCCGTTCCGGACGCTCATCAAAGATACTATCTTCTTTTAAACTAGCCGACAGTCCAAACGATTTTAGGCTATTCCGCAAGGTTTTCCGACGTTGTTGAAAGGCGGTTTTGACTACCCTAAAAAACAAGGCATCGTCGCAGGGAAGGGAAAATTCTTTTTTTCGCGTGAGTCGAATCACCCCAGAAGCTACTTTTGGTGGCGGATCAAATACAAATCGGGAGACATTAAATAGGTATTCACAATCGTAAAAGGCTTGCGCGAACACCGATAAAATCCCGTAGGCTTTACTGCCCGGTTTTTCACAGATGCGCTCGGCAACTTCTTTTTGAAACATTCCCGCAAATTCCGGTACTCGTTCCCGTTGTTCAATGACTTTAAACAATATTTGACTTGAAATATTATAGGGAAAGTTGCCAATGATAGCAACCTGATCTTGAAAATAATCGCTAAGCCTGAGCTTTAAAAAATCCCCCTCAATAATGTTGTTTTCAAGTTTTGTGAAATGCGTTTTTAGGTAATCAACCGATTCGGAGTCGATTTCGATAACATGCGTGGTAAATGGTTTTTGCAAAAGGTATTGTGTGAGTACTCCCATGCCGGGACCAATTTCCAGCACTTCGTTGTAGCCTTTTTCGGAAAGCGTATCGGCGATATTTTGCGCGATATTTTGGTCGGTCAAAAAGTGTTGTCCCAAATGTTTTTTTGGTCGAACACTCATTAGTATGATTTCAAAAATTCCAATCTACTTGCAAACGCTACCCAATGTTTGGGGAAGGTTCTATACAATTTTTGCATTGCCAAGGGGTGTCCAATATCTTTTACCCACTTCAGGTGATCAGGTTCTGCGCAATAAAACTGCATGCTAAAAGTAGCCCCTTTTACAGGCTCAACACCGTCTTCAAACTCCACACGCAACAGGTCTATTTGCTGTACGGACTGTGCCAGCTCGGGCAACAATTCCTTATCCACATAGGTAGCCCAATCTTTTTCAATAGTGGGTTCTACAATAAAGGTGATGTTGTAAATCTGCATACTAATTGATAAGCGCAAACCCAGTATACGGTACCAAGGCTTTTGGAATGCGGATGCCCTCTGGGGTTTGATGATTTTCCAATATTCCGGCAACAATTCGTGGTAGCGCTAACGAGCTGCCGTTTAGGGTGTGTGCCAATTGCTTTTTGCCATCAGTTGCTTTGTAACGCAGCTTTAGGCGGTTGGCTTGAAAGCTTTCAAAATTCGATACCGAACTTACTTCTAACCACCTGTTTTGTGCGGTAGAAAAGACCTCAAAATCAAAGGTAAGTGCGGAGGTAAATCCCAAATCGCCACCGCATAAGCGCAAGATACGGTAGGGTAATTCTAATGATTCAAGGAGTTTGCCTACATGCGCTACCATATCGTCTAATGCGGCATAGGAATGCTCGGGTTCTTCGACGCGCACCAGTTCTACTTTGTCAAATTGATGTAACCGATTCAATCCGCGAACGTGTGCTCCATAGCTTCCTGCTTCTCGCCGAAAGCAAGGCGTGTATGCTGTAAGTTGAATAGGCAATTCGGAAGCTTGCAAAAGGCTATCGCGGTAGATGTTCGTAACAGGAACTTCGGCGGTGGGGATTAGGTACAAATCGTCTTCGGTAACGTGATACATTTGCCCTTCTTTGTCGGGCAATTGCCCAGTGCCAAGCCCCGAGGCTTCGTTTACCATGTGCGGGACTTGCACTTCGCCGTAGCCTGCGGCAGTATTAAAATCTAAAAAATAATTGATAAGCGCACGTTGCAATTTTGCCCCTTTACCGGTATACACAGGAAACCCTGCTCCGGTGATTTTGGCGCCCAATTCAAAATCGATGAGGTTGTATTTTTTTGCCAATTCCCAGTGCGGGAGTGCGTCCTTTTGGAGGGTAGGAATGGCACCGTGTTCCGAAACCACCTCGTTGTCTTCGTCCGAATTTCCTTTGGGAACACTTTCGTGTGGAATATTAGGCAATTGATACAAGAGGTCTTGCAACGCATTTGCTGTTTGCTGTAAGCTTTCTTGTAGCGTTTTGGCGGTAGCTTTTAATGTTGCTGAGGCTTCCTTTTTTTGATTGGCTTCAGCTGTTGCACCTTGCTTAAATAGCTGTCCGATTTCTTTGGCAATACTATTGGCGCTTGCCAGCGTTTGGTCAAGTTCGGCTTGCGTGGCACGACGTGTTTCATCCAATTCCAAAAGGCGTTGCAATTGCGGCCTTGCCGCTATATTGCGCTTTTCCAGTGCAGCAACAACTTGGTCAAAATGTTCTCGGACATATGCGGGAATAAGCATAACGGTATTTTTTACAAATGTAAAGTTTTGTGTGCAGCCAAAATAGTGACCTTATCTTTTTCCAACTGCTTTTGTAAGGCATTTAAGGATTCGAATTTCACTTCATCTCTAATACGCTGAATAAGAGCTACTTGTACGGATTGACTGTAGATATCCTCCGACCAGTCAAAAATATTAACCTCTATACTTTGGTGTTGCCCATTTACAGTAGGATTTATGCCAATGTTCATCATGCCCAAGTGTTGCACATTTCCAATGGTTATGCTTACAGCATAAACCCCATTTTTAGGAATAATTTTATCGGGGTGATGGATGGCGATATTAGCCGTTGGAAATCCTAGGGTTCGTCCGCGTTGCTGCCCTTGAATCACTATTCCGGAAAGTGTGAAGGGATGTCCCAAATAGCTGTGGGCTAAAGTTACATCGCCTTGCATTAGGGCAGTTCTAATTTTGGTAGAACTCACGGAGATATTATCAATCTCTTCGGCACTTATTTGGGTTACTTCAAACCCATAGACCTCGCCAAAATGCAGCAGGTCTTCAACGTTTGCAGTACGGTTTTTTCCAAATCTGTGGTTATGCCCAATTATGATATGTGCCACGTTGAGCATATCCACCAAAATTTCTTTTACATAGGCTGCTGCGCTCAGTTGCGAAAAGGCTTTGGTAAAGGGGTGGACAACCATATGTTCTAACCCTAGACCTTCCAAGGTTTGGGCGCGCTCTTCAAGCGTTTGAATGAGTGGCATAGACACGTTGGGTTGTAATACTTTTCTGGGGTGTGGGTCAAAGGTCAGGAGTGTTGGTGCATAGCCACTTTTGCGTGCTTCCGCTACAACTTGTGAAATAATTTTTTGGTGTCCCAAATGCACGCCATCAAAGGTGCCTACGGTAACTACCGTTTTTGTTTTTGGTGAAAACGCGGCACTTTGCTTCAGGATACTCATGGTGCTAGGGTGTTTCCATTATGCAAATTCATGGCGGTTTGAACGCCGTCTGTAACAAAAGACAATGCGGCTTGTGCAGCTTTATCAATGGCAAAGGGGAGGTCTTTTTCCTCATCACTTTTCCAAGGCTGCAATACAAAATCCACTTGCCTACCTTTGCTAAACCCAGCACCTATACCAAAACGTAGCCGCGGATAATCCAGCGTATTCAATTGCACACAAATATCCTTTAAGCCGTTGTGCCCTCCTGCAGAGCCTTTTTGACGCATGCGCAGCATTCCAAAATCCAAGTGAATATCATCGGTGATAATAAGCATATTTTGCAGCGGAATCTTCTTTTGCTGCATCCAATAGCGCACTGCTTTTCCACTCCTGTTCATAAAGGTATTGGGCTTTAACAAAAAGCATGTTTTTCCTTTGTGTTTGAACGAAGCCACATCGCCGTAGCGCAGGGTTTCAAATGGGGCTTGGTTTTCTTTGGCAAGCGCATCAACCACATCAAAACCAATGTTGTGTCGTGTATTGGCATATTCAGTACCAATATTTCCAAGTCCGACAACCAAAAAAGATTTCATATCGGGTTCTTTTTTTGTAGCAGATGAAAAAAAAGGAATGCGCAGTTTCATCCGTGTAAAAATAAAAAAAGCATCTCACTCCACAGCAAGATGCTTTTTTTTATGATAAATAAAATTATTTTATTCGTCTGCAGCCTCTTCGCCTTCTTCAGCACTTTCAACTGATTCAACAGTTGAAGCTGCTTTCATCGAATTTCTAGAGGTACGTACTTGACATACTACCGTATTGTCTGGGTGTAAAAACTTATAGGCTTCGTTTGCTAACTCAGTAACATATAATTTGTTTCCAAGTTCAAGTCTTGAAATATCTGCCACTATAGTATCGGGAAGATTTCCAGGAAGCGCACGAACACGTAGCTTGCGTTTGTTGCGTCGTAATACCCCACCAGAGTTAAGTACGCCGGGTGCAGCACCCTGAAGCACCACAGGAATATCCATAGACACTTCTTTGTCGTCGAATAGTTGATAAAAGTCTATGTGAAGAATTTTATCGGAAACTGGGTGAAACTGAATATCCTGCAAAATGGCATTAAACGAGCTGTTATCGCCTAAGTCGATAACCACCGTATGCGCATTGGGAGTATAAATTAACTTGGCAAACGCTCTTTCGTCTGCAGCAAAGTGCACTGGCGTTTCCCCTCCGTACAATACGCAAGGAACCTGTCCAGCATTACGTAAGGCTTTGGTAGCTACCTTGCCCACGCTTTCTCTTTTAGATCCGTTGATGGTGATTGATTTCATATTTATATTTATTACATAACAAACTTGCCTGAGATCGATTCGTTGTGATGTACATTGTACATGACCTCGGCAAACAATTGAGCACAGCTCAATACTTTAATTTTTTTACTTTCTCTTTTTAGCGGAATAGAATCTGTTGTGATGAGTTCTGTAAGCTTAGATGCTTCTACACGCTCGTAGGCTTCGCCAGACAATAGCGGGTGTGTACATACGGCACGCACGCTTAGTGCTCCGCGTTCCATCATAAGGTCTGCAGCTTTGGTAAGCGTACCGGCAGTATCGACCATATCGTCTACAAGGACTACGTTTTTACCTTTCACTTCGCCAATAAGTTCCATGCTAGAGATGATGTTTGCTTTTTTTCGCTCTTTGTAGCAAATCACTACATCGCTTTCCAAATATTTCGAGTACGCATAAGCACGTTTGGAACCTCCCATATCGGGTGATGCAACGGTGAGGTTGTCAATATTCAAAGACTTTAAATAGGGTAAGAAAAGTGATGACGCAAACAAGTGGTCAACAGGTTTTTCAAAAAACCCTTGGATTTGGTCTGCGTGCAAATCCATGGTAATGATACGCGTAGCTCCGGCAGCTTCAAGCAGTTTGGCGATAAGTTTTGCTCCGATTGGCACACGTGGTTTGTCTTTTCTGTCCTGACGCGCCCATCCAAAATAAGGCATTACGGCTGTAATATGTCTTGCAGAAGCACGTTTTGCTGCATCGAGCATCAAAAGCATTTCCATTAAATTTTCAGAGGATGGATTGGTAGAGCCAATGATAAAAATACGAGAGCCACGAACAGATTCTTCAAACGAAGGTTGAAATTCACCATCGCTATAACGCGAAAACAACACACTGCCCAGTGGAGCGCCATATTGTTTGGCGATCTCTTTGGCTAATGCGGTACTCTGAGTACAGGCAAATATCTTCGATTCGATGGTTGTTTTTCCCATAGTTTTTTCTGCGGGATGCAAATGTAGGAATTTATTTGAGGTAAATAAGAAGTTGAGCCATATTTTATGTAGTCTAAAAAAGAATAAATAGTTACATTTGCCGTCCATTTGCCTTGGTGGCGGAATTGGTAGACGCGCTGGATTCAAAATCCAGTGCTGGCAACAGCGTGTGGGTTCGATTCCCACCCAAGGTACGATTTTATTCCCAAGAATAAATTATTATTTCTGGAAATAATCTGTGGAGAAGATGGGATTAACCTTGGGTTGTTCCCCTGAATCCCTTTTAGGAAATACAGCAAACTGTCCTTTCAGTTCATGTGTCTAAAATCAACAAAGCCCTTACAAATATATTTGCAGGGCTTTTTATGCTTTTATCCACAGCTTTGCTGTGCTTCAAAGTGGAGTCAAAAGGAGTAAAGTCGAACTATTTTGGAGAAGATTTGACAAAAACGATAGATCCTTGAGCTTTGGGATTGTTAGTTCAAGTCACTTCTTAAATACACTCAGAAGATTAATTATTCATTTAAAAATTCCAGTCAGTAATATCAGATTTTGATTCAAGTTTATTTTCTAAATCGTCGTATAAATCATAAAAAAAGTCTATTCCTGTTAAACTTTCAATTACGTCTACAGACTTAACATAGCTTTTTAAGTTTAAATTAATTTTAGAATTTGGCATAACAAAACCTATCATTTTACCTTTTTTAGGGGCATAAATAATTTTGTAAAAATATCTAGGAACTGATACGCCACTTATGCCTATTTTAATTAATTCGCCTGATAAAACCCCACCAGTAACAATGTGTAATTCATTTTTATTTGCCCAGTTCCTTACTAACGCTTCCAATTTTCTCCATCCACCCCGGTTAAATGAAGGATTTTGAGGGCTTATATTTGACATTAGAAAAGACTCAGACATTGCTTTATATGATAATCTCATGTCCCCTGCAGGAACTAGATGACCTCGGTCATATCCTGAATATTTATAATCAGATGGTTTAGCTGAACCTGTGCTAACTGAATAATCTTCTCGAAAGTTATTAGATCGATTTATTAAACCGCTTACTAAGTTTGAATTAAGTTTATAGCATACCCATTCTGCCTGTTCGTGATCTTCTCTATATGATAAATAATATCTAGAGTGTTTTATTATCTCACCTTCTGAAGAATGTTGAAATGTGTTTTGAGTATAAGCTGTAGCCGAAACAACAATGAAAATTATTATTCTAATTACAGCTAATAAATGCATGGACAAAATGTTTTATTTGACTACCAATCGTTAGGATATATAGTAATTTCTTTAATCAAATTTTTATCATGGTAATATCTCCAGATATTAGTAATTGAGTGTTCCTTGGATAGCTTAAAGCCTTTGCCATTTGGAATTGATTTCAATTGATTAATTATTTGATTTTTTGAAATTTGGTTTTTTACAATGTGGATTCCATCTTCAGAGACCATATATGAGTTTACTTTTCTTATGTTTGACTCATTTGTACACGATGTCCAAACTATACCATTGTTGAAATCGTAAGGAAGGTTAACTGGTAAGTCTTTAATCATTTTATCAATTATTTGCCCACGTGTTAGTTGAATATTGGACGTACAGCTAAGAAATGATGTAAATAATATAATATTTAGAAAATAATGTGTAAACATTGAAAAATAAAAATTTATTTAAATTTAACAAAAAAAATCATGCGTTTATTATTGTTCTCTTTATTGTTAGCTCCATTGTTTAGTTACTCCCAGTATACAGGTGCCACTCCTTGGGAAAATTGTTTTGGTATTAATGCTTCATGCAAATCATATCCTAAGGATGGATATTTGGTAGGGTGCTCTGAAATAAAGGTTAGTACATCAAGTTCATCCCCTGTTGTCGCAATAGTAAAAAGGTATGGTAAGGTTTTAAAACACGCTTACATTTCTGCTGGGAGTAGATATTCATTTGAAGTTCCAGACGGGACATATCAAGTTTTTTTCTATTACGGTAGAAAATGGAATAGTCGAAAAAAAATGAAATCTGATGAATGTTATAGCATTTATGGGGGGTTCACAGAAAATGAGTCGGTGTCAAAAGATAATCCAATTACTCTCAATGGCCACATTATGTCCTATACACTTACATCAGTCTTAAATGGAAACTTTAGCCCTAAATCAAGTAGTTTAAACGAGGCATTATAATTTATGATTTCAAAGATTCGGTATTATTTAATCTTAAGCCTGCTGTTTTTTGTTTCACAGGATTTTGTATATGCAAAAGCAGCAATAATTTCTGATAGTCTATCTTACAGGCAAAAGTTATATTCAGGGGAATATCCACCTTACATAAAGTTAGGAGAAGATGACTTAGTTAAGTTGCCTATTGAATTTGAGATTGAATTAAATATTCAAAAATTTAGAGATGTTGATGTAAAAAACAATTTTTATTATACTGCATTTAGTTGGGCGATATATTCCCCCATTGACACATTGCATGTTACTAAAAATAACGATACGATATCTTATTATGACCCGGAGGATTACATAAGAGTTATTTACCCAGAAAGTGACAAAGCTTGGAATAAAATGGAATTTGTATATGACGGGAAGTTTAAGCATAAACACTTAAAGGATAGTGTAATTCAATGGTCAAAATACTCGGAGTTTGAATTACCACACAAGTGGGAATTAAGAAATTACCCATTCGATACACAAAACTTTAAAATAATATTTGAAACATTAAAAGACACTTCTTATGTAAGATTAAGTCCTTCAATAGAATACCCTCCCAAAATTGATCCTGAAAGATTTAATTTTATTCAAGATGGTTTTGAAATCATATCATTAAAAACAGATAAGGCATATCTTGGATCAGGATACTTTAGTAATTATATTGAGGGTGAGCGTGAAGAAATAGTTGAGCAATTAATCTTCAGTATAGTAACTAACAGGTCTGGATCATATTTATTTTTCAAACTATTTTTTGGAGCATTCCTCTCCTTTCTTATTTCTTATTTAGTCTTTTTTATAGAACCTAAATATTTTGAAACAAGAATTACACTTAGTTTGGGTGGTATTTTTGGTGCAGTTGGTAATAAGTATTTTGTAGAGAATTCAATGCCAGCACTCCAGGTTTTAACAAAGGCAGACTTGATTAACAACCTTGTCATTATATTTATTATTTTAAATATTTTTATTGTAATAGCACAACATACTTCTAATATATCACTCTGGAAATTTGAAAAAAATAAATTCTCATCGATATTTATTTTTGTCTTGTTTGTTATTTTGAATTTTTTAATTGTCAAGTCGTAATGAACATTTCCGAAGCTATAAACACCCATGGAATTTCTGTTGTTTTAAAGTCGTTATTTCCTCATTTAAAAGGGATTGATTTTAATACAGTATCTCATAATTCAGATTTTGATAAATCTGGCTTTTCCTCAACTATTGATGCCAAAGAATGGTGTTTTTCTGTTGGATCAATGCCTTTGCTGTATAGGCACCTAAAGCCTGAGGAAATTACCACAGAAATTAATAAGCTATTAATTAGAAATAATATAAATCTTAATAGTTCTTACAATGATTCGTCTGGGAATATCACTTTATGGGACGGAGATGGATTTAAAATTGAAAAAGTAACTGATAATAACTTAAACCTTGTAGTTGTTACAAGTGTAAGTTCAATTACAAAAGAGTCCATAGCCTTCAATGAAACCAGTCTTGCAAAAACCACATCTTCCCCAAATTGGATTTCAGGCCTAGCTCCAATCTATGATTCAAAATCTATTGATAAAAATGAAAGGGACTTTTCTAAGTTTATTCTTTGCCCCTTACTTTTTGAAGGAGATAACGATTATATATTAATACCTGTTCAAGCTAATGAGTTTGCAAAGCCACTTATAGATAAAATCGTTGAAGACAATGGAGGCTTCAAAGAATTTGTTGAAGAAAACCACGATGGTTGGCAAAGTCTTTATTCGGGACATTTATTCGTTATTGGCTATTTACCTAAACAAAATTGTGTACGAATAAACAGAAAGCAAACAACTGCATCACCGACTGATGGAGAAAGTCTAGCTTCTGGTATTCACCCATTAAGCAACCAAGTTAATTCCATAGTGAGGGGATTAAATAAACAGATATACAATCCAGCAGATGGAGCTGTAGCTGATGGACGTTTGGTTGCATCGTCCGAAAAAGCAAACAATATTGTAGCCTTTGATAAAAATGCTTCAAATCTAATTTCATCTTTTAAAGATGTGGTTGTTCAGTACAATACTGAGGACTCTTTCTTAAAGATTAACTCAGCGAGCATTGAGACTTGGATGGACAAGAATCCTGAGGAGACGATATCCTTTTCAGTTCCAAATAACTTTGAGCTTCTGCTTTCCAAGGGTAATGCAATGTATAGGCTCAATCTCTTTCCACCAGGAGGTCTAATGGGCAGTTGGCCAAAGGATGTTCCTCAAAACGATTTAAAAGAATTGCCAGAGGTTAATTTTAGTAAAGAAATTTTAACTCGACAGGCTCCACCAACTATTAAAAATACCAATACAATAAATAAATCAGCTTCTAATAATACTAATGAGAATCAAAAAAGAGCTGACTTTATAGAATCTTCTGTTGTTGATAATGAAGATTTAAATGCAAATACTTCCAAGTCCTCAAAGTCCTCCTCTTTCTTGAAATGGTTGTTTATAATTATTGGAGTAATTCTACTCTTTTTGCTATTGAGAAACTGTTCTACTTCAAGAGATGCCGAATACTATTATAACAGAGGCTTAGGTAATGCTGAATCTGGCAAATTTGACAAAGCATCTAGAGATTTTGAGAATGCCATAAATCTTGACAACGATTATGTTGACCCACACTTAGCACGTGGTGAGATGAATCTGCAAAACGGTGAATACCAAAATGCTAAATATGATTTTGATGAGGTGATACTTATGGATCCAGAAAATTGGAAAGCATATTACTTAAGAGGTTTGGCGAATATGAGATTGGCCACATCTAAATATAGCAGATCTAATAAACATGCCATTCAAGATTTTACTAAATCCATATCTATAAACTCAACAGAAACTAATGGAAAGTCATACTACTATCGGGGTAAGGTTTTTCAGAATATTGAAAATGAAAGTTATTGTTCAGATTATTACCAAGCATGTGAATTTAACACCCTTGATGCGTGTGAATTAGTGGATGAATATTGTCAACCCAAAACAGGATTTAGGCCTTACGATAAAATTTTCGGACCTGGTGTTTTTATTGGGGATAGAGAGTTTACAGTGACAAATAACTGTGATTACGACATGGTCATTACTTTAAAGGATTTAAGAACAAGGAGGTCTGTAAGAAGTGAATATGTCAGGTCTGGAGAAAAATTAGTAATGGATCGAATTCCAAATGGGCGTTATCAAGTAGAATATTTGCAAGGCTTAAAATGGAGTTTTAATAAGACGCTTCCAAATGAAATAAGTAAGGGCGGATTTTTAGTAGATCAGAAAACAAGTAAAGTAAATCACGTATGGAATTTCAGCAATTACCAATCTCTTGGGTATACAGACTGTGTTGTAGGAGGTGGCCTAACTTCTGATGAAATTTCTGAAGAACAGTTTTTCAATCAATAATATGAAGTTCGTCAATATCACATATTTTACTGATTTAACCCACTACAAAATTCTTGGGGGAGTAAATCATTTAAAATGGGGTGTTAAGCACGCATACTTTACGTTACTACTTTCCAAAGGGTTCCTGAAATTTTTCCTCAACACATATAATGTAAAAATATTTTCCAATTCAAAAAAAACATACTTACTAATAGCTTTTGGTTTTTTTTCAGTTGACTATAAAAAACTGACGATTAACGAAAGTAAAGTGATCAGTACCAATCTAAAACTTGGCAAAAAACGAAATTCAAAAATTCAAGTTGCCCAAATTCAAAAACCACAAAAAATAAAAAACAAAGTAGTTGGTAGCTTTTCGAATGCTACGCTTAAAAACAACAACATCAAAATAAAGTCAATACAACCTTAATTCATAAACGATGAAAAGAGAATATTACACTACTCCCAAACCAAACTGGATAACAAAGATCCTCTGGAAAGCTGCTGGTGCAGATGAATACATACTCAAGCGTAGTACGTATTCAGATCACGTTAAATACGCTACTCTTGGTGGTATTGTATGTGCTACGGGATTTATGGCTGCTCTAGCTGGTGGTTATGCTTTCTATATTATTTTCAAAGAAAAAGCTGCAGCAATTACTGAAAACACATCTCAGTTAGTTGAGCAAAGCGCTGATATTAAAACTGCTCTATTATCAATTTTATTTGGGATCATTTGGGGTTTGATTATTTTCAATATTGATAGGTTTATTGTGGCAAGTACAGGCAAGGGTGACGGTACTGACGCCATTACCTGGAGTGAGTTTAGAGGAGCTATACCTCGTATAATTATGGGTATAATAATAGCCATAACAATATCAAAACCTGTTGAGTTAAGAATGTTTGAAACAGAAATTGATGTTAAGCTTCATGAAAAGCAACAAGAAGAATACACTAAGCAGATGAAAAAAGTTGAAATGAATTTTAGGCCTGAAGTCGAGAGGATTGAAGATGAGATAGAAGCCCTAAGATCAGAGATTAGTTTACAAAGAGAGAACTTAGAAAGAAAAACAACTATTTTTCAAGCAGAAATGGATGGTCTAAGTGGTTCGGGTAAAAAGGGAAAAGGACCTTCCGCAAGGGAAAAAGAGAGAGAAAGAGACCTCGCTCAATCTGAATTAGATGCCCTCATTGCTAAAAACGAACCTAAAATTGAAAGTTTAATTGAAGATAAAAAAGTAGAAGAAAAAAAGATAAAACTAGAAAAGGCAAAGGCAGAAAATGTTGCGAATAGTTTGAACGGACTTTTACAAAGACTTCATATAGCCCATGAAATTGCAGGTTTTTGGATAACGCTATTTATAACGCTACTTTTTATGGCAATCGAACTTACACCTATTTTCTTTAAAATGATGCTTATAAAGAGCCCGTATGACTTTATGAATGATAATTTAAAGGCATTGTTAAAGGCAGAACAGGGAATAGAAGTTAAGTATGACTTTTTTAAAGACAAAGAAGGTGTACAACGAGACTTAGTGATAAATCACCAATCTGAAAAAATGATTCGTGAGAAAGTGAAGCTTTTACAGACACAAGCCGATTTAAATGAAATTGTTTTAGAGGAGTGGAAAAATAAAGAAGCTGCAAGTATCAAGAAAGACCCTTCCAAATACATGGATTCATAAGCATGGTACGTTGGTTGTGCTTTCTTATTGGAGTAGACTTTGCTCAAATTAAATCTGGCAATAACATATTGTTAGCTTTTGCCGGGTTAATTATTTTTGTGTTAAGCCTTGCTTCCTTTGGTTTTTATTATGCCATATACAACACAACTGAAAGTCTGTTACTAGGAGTTATTGTTTCTACCTTTTTTACACTTTTAATCCTTAATGTTTATAGATTAGTGTTTTCGATTTCAGAAGGAGAACTAACCAAATATGACAAGTTTTGGGATGTCACAAAATTTGTTCTTAAGCGTGGATTTATTTTAATTGCTCTATCATTATTTATTTCAAAATCTTTAGAGGTTTATATTTTTAAAAACCAACTAAAATTTCATGTTAATAATTACAAAAATGGATTAAAAAGGGATTTTAACAGAACTTTAGAAATAGGTCTTTTAAAAGAAAAGCAAAGTATAATTGAAGAATATGAGCGTCGTATTTATGACGATAAACTTTTTGATAAGTTTTCAGATGAAAATATTGAAAAATATGCACTTGAACGAGATCGAAAATTAATTGAAATTCAAAAAAAGATTGACTTAGAAAACTCAGCAATTCAACAGAAAATTGATGCATCTAACTTTTTTATTACAAAAATCAAATTACTCTATACTCATATTCCTGAGAGTTGGTTGCTAACCCTAACGATGATATGCATCTTTTTATCGCCATTTTATGTTTTTTTATTGACCCCATTATTTACAGAATATGACACTGCTTGCGCAAATGCGAGTAGGCAAATAATAATTGACGAATACAATTCATTTAAAGAGTTGTATCCATTGTTAATGATGAAATCTATGGGGCATAAGTTAGATTTTGCGGAGAATTATAAAGACCCTCCGTTTAACACTGTTCGTGTGGAACCATCGTATCGTGTGCTAAAAAAGGGATCATTATTAAAGTGGGTAGAAATGTTCAAATGATATGAATGATTCAACTTTTGTATTATCAAAAAATATACATTTTCGAGGGGACCTAAAAGGTAAGTACGAGGCTGCTACCATTGACTCTAACGGAATTGACTCTAAAATTACACTTATTGAAACGACTATTTCTAAAACAGAGATGTGCTCTGAACTTGATTTTTTCAATCATCATGATGATATCCTAGAATACAAGAAAGTAGATGATGTAACCATTAAGCTTTCTGACGATGAAGATCTTAATGATTATAGATTTGTTGAAGATATAATTAATCTGAAAATTGAGGATGTATCATTGTCTGACCAAATTAAAGAGGGTTCTACCACCTATGGCGTGATACAGGGTAAAGCAGTTTTTACATTAAAAAAGCAAGAAGAGATAAAGATTAATGTTTACGAAAAGCCCAAGGAGGAACTTGAAATTGTTTTCCCAGATCTTGAAAAGATTAAAAGGAAAGAGAGTTTCATAAAGCGCCTTAAATATCTATTATTCTTCTTATTTTCAATTGCAGTTTTGTACTTTTTAATTCAATTTATATCTAGTATTGATTTTGATGCTAAGAAAAAACAGTTAATTGAATTTAAAGATAATGTAGAGACTAAAATAACATCACGGACTATTAGATTAACTAAATCAGGCGGCCAGAACTATGCCTTACTAACCATTGACGGAGTCAAACAGAACTTCTTGCTTGATACTGGTGCTTCCATGTCTACAGTCCCCCTATACTTTATTGAAGGTTTAATTAAAAAGGGGTATATAACACCTGAAATTCATTTTATTAGACATGAGCAGTTTAGGATTGCTGATGGGAATACGGTTGAAGGTGGTATATGGAGGATGCCAAAGATTAAAATTGGGAATGAAACGATTTATAATGTTGAATTTTCATCTGTATCTTCAGAAAATGCTCCATTTTTATTGGGTATGTCTACATTAGAAAGACTTGGCAACTATTCAATAGTTCCAAATGAAAATAAAATTATAATCAAAAAGTAAACAACATGGCTGAGGCATTTGTTAAAGGGTTAGTAGTAGCTCTTTTTTTAGGTTTTATAAGCTTAATTAGATATTTTATTAATTGGCTTAGATATAGAAACAGGGAAAAGCTTGTGGAGGAGGATGAAAAACATTCGTTTCTCAAAAATAAATTTAAACACTTAATAAACTCAAAAGAAGGTAAAAAGGAGATAATTAACATTACTATTTCTCAACCTTTAAGATCTGATAAGCCGTGGGTTGTTTATAAAACCTTAAAGTGGGGTACATGGCCTTTTAATAACAAAGAGGAAGATGAAATTCATTTAACTGTTTCTGATAAAGATCTTTCTAATATGGAAGAATATATTCAACACAAAAATTCAACTGGCAAGAACAAATCCAGTGATTTAAGTTCTAATAACTTTTTAAACAAGTCAATTGATAATACGTGGAATAACAATAAATAGATATATAAATAATCATTTCGTGGTCATTAATACTATTTTAAAATAATAATTTTAACTCAATGGGAAATAATAAGAAAATAAACTGGTTTGATTTTAAGGAGACTAACATTACTGGGTGGGGTTACTTATTAAGATTTTTTGTTTCACAATTATTGTTTTTACTAATAATACCTGGATTTTGGCTAATAGCATCAACGACTTATAAAAGAGCCAGGGCATTAGATTGGGGAAAGGAATTTTCTGTTATTACTTCAGTTTTAATGTGTATTTTAATTCCTATAAATCTGGTAATTGATGAAATAGAAAGTACAGATGAAACACTATTTTTATTTACGTTACCGTTAACTATTCTCCATCTTGTTTTATTGTTTAAAAATGGAAATAAAACTACCATACCTGTTGATGATCAATCAACTAAAAGTTCAAATACTGATTTGGAAATTCCAGACCAAAAAAATAATCTCGAAATTATTGATAAGATAGTTGAAAATTCATCTACCAATCAATATGAGGTCTCTAATTACAGTGATTCAAAAGCATTTGACACCAATATTGAAACTTCCTGGGGAGGTGAAGAACCAAGCATTCTTACTTTTTTTAAAAAATATATCTCTAACAAAGAAAAGTTAGTATTAAAAAAGGTTGATACCTTTAAGAATAATATTTTTTATGCAAAGGAAGATTCCAATCAAACCGGGCACATTTTTATCTTCTTTGAGGAAGCAAATGAGGCTATTGAAAAATTTAAAGCTATCGTTGAGCCCCATTCCAATAGTGAGCAGTTTTTTAATTTAAAATCAGACCAAGTATCAAGTTGGATAAGCAAATATAAAAGTGAGATTCAATCTCTAAATGTTGAAGGTTGCTCAATTCAATTGTCTAAAGGAGTTAGTCTTTACAGAATAGACATATCACTAAAAAACACATTTAAATGGTCTGAAATAAATTCAGTAAATAAGGATAAGACCATAATATTTTCTTTTCCCTTTACATCCCCAATTGAAAATGATTTACCTGAAATTAATTTCAATTTTAATTTGTCTGAGTCTTTAATGCTAACCTCAATATATTTCAGCATCCTTGACGGAGATGTTAAATCACCCCTATATGAAAGTTATTACAATGAAGATGAAGCCAAGGTTTTTGCTCATACCGAAGATTTTAAATCATTTTGGAGTTATTGCCACAATTATGTTTTTATTGACAGTGTTGATCCAATGCAAACGGAGTTATTTAAGAATATTTTTGATAAACTAAACTCTGAGTTTACACTTTTTGATAAACTAAATCTAAGTTATCTACTCATTCAAAGTCCGCAGGAAACCTTTACAATAGTTAACGACGACATAAGTGCTATCTCTAGCAAACCAAGACACTCAGACAGAACATCCGAATTATTAAGATTGAATAAATATTTTGACATTCAAGATGGGGAGTTTATTCTTTTTTCAATGATGAAAAAGAGAATGGATGAAGTCAAACCTTATTTTAACGATTTTAAGAGTTTGGAAGATTTATATGATTGTATGAAGAATGAGTCTAATGAATCCGCTGTTGAATTAAGAAAAAAATTAGTCGGGGATTTACCTCTAAATTTAATCGATAGACCTACAAATATCAAAGTTGCTCAAGAGGATAATGAAGCCCCCTTTTCTAACTATAGTGAATCAACCATAGAAAACTACAATCGAGCAATGGAGAAGCTACAATCGGGCAATCATCAAATTGCTGCTGTAGAACTTGAAAAAGTTATTGAGCAAGATAGCTTTATGTTACCTGCTTACTATAACCTAACTGCAATTAAAATTAATTTTGAGCAAGACTACGTTGGAGCTATTAGAATTTTAGACAAAATAATCAACGCTAAAGGTTATGAGAAAAATCCAGATAAGGTTTATGCAGGTTTATTTTTCAATAGAGGTCTTGCCAAATCTTATTTGGACAGAGAGGAAGCCGCAATTACTGACTTTAACGAATCTTTAAAGATAGATCCTGAATACACTTCTTGCTATGGAAGCAGGGGATGTTCACTAATGAATCTAAATAGAAATATTGAAGCCTTAGAGGATTTTGATAAAGCAATTAGTTTGGGTGATAAAACTTTTATTAACTATTTCAATAGGGGTAAGTGTAAGCAATCTTTAACAAAATTTAGTGAAGCTTTAGAGGATTACAATGCTGCTTATGAGTTAAATCCTGAAAATGATAATGTCATAATGCAGAGGGATTTGCTTCAAGCAATGAAGGATAATGGTTTAATGGATCAAATTGAAAAATTAGCGGAAAGTGAAGACAGCAACATAAATATTGATCAGGAGAAAATATCCTTCATTTATGAGTTACTCATGAGAGTTTCTATGGCTGATAACAAATTGGATAAAAAAGAAGCATTGTTAATTGCTGCCAGCATACATAAGATGAAAGAATTATACCAGTTTGAAGGCAAAGTAAAAAGAGCTGAATCATTGTCTTTTTTTAGTAAATCAGATGAGTTTTCTGATGATGAAAAAACGAGTATAATAGGATTGCTTATATCCTTAATTAGCATTGATGAGGTTGTAACTTACAGTGAGCTAAGTCTAGTAATTAGCTTCTGTTTAGGTTTGAATTTAAGTATGGATAATGCTGAGGGAATAATTGATTCTATTTGTAAGAATGAATCTTTAGATAAGAATACATTCTATTTGTACATCACTGAGATTTATTCTTCTATGAATAATGAAATGTCTGATCAGGCAGAAGAAAATTATGACTTAGTTGATCAGATATTAAATCTTGAACAAGAAAAAATAGCAAAAAAATTTAAGTTATTGCCGTTAGAACTCAAAACGGAAATTTTCTTCGCTACAATAGTGTATGACGAGAGAAGAAGTTTGGCTAGGGAAGAGGCTAATGAGCTTAATAATCAAGCTTGGAATAAAATGGAAAATGGAGCTTATGATGATGCTTTGGTAGACGCAAAAAAATCAATAGAAACACTATCAATGAGTAATAATAATGATACGATTGCATTGATTTACTACCATTTAAAGAATTATGATGAAGCAATTAAGTATGCGGATATTTCCATAGAGCTTGATGAATCAAGAAGTGACCATTATGTTACTAGAGCCAAAATTTATACAAAATTGAAAAAAACTGATCTAGCAAAAATTGATTTGAATAAAGCAATAGAGCTTGATGAGGAAAATGAGGAGGCTAAGACACTTTCCGAGAGTTTGGAATCATCTCTCCAAAATGAAACTTTAAATTCCAATTTAAATGATCTTAAAGAAAACGTTCAAGATAAAGCAGTTATCGCCAAATGGACTAATTCAGAATTAGATGAATATTTAAAACAATCAAATAAAGTGAATACAAAGTTGCTTTATAGTCTAAGAGAGGAATATTTTGAGTTTGAGGATAATGAAAACTTTCCTGAAGCAATCAGAAAAATAACTCAAATTATAGAGCAAATACCTGTGCTGAAAGGGCAATCTTTAGTTGCATATGTAGATCCAAGCGATATGCTAAACGGGATTTTATTAGAAGAAATGTATTTTAATAGATCACAATTATATTATAAGATGAACTTATATAATGAAGCCAAAAATGATTTGATTAAAGCTATAAGCACTAATCCAAATAGAAATGAAGCACAGTTTCATCATAACCTAGGTTGTGCTTTGATGCAATGTGGGGATTTCACATCATGTATTGATCAGTTTAATATTACTTTAAAAATTGATCCAGAATTTTTTGATTCTTATTACATGAGAGCAGTAGCTTACACAAGTGATAATTCAGACCTTCAGGATATTAATTTAGCAAGAAATGACTTAAAAGTTTATTTAGATAAGTATCCTGATGATGGTGCTGCAAATAAACTTTTAAAAATAATTAATTCCTAAATAAGTCATTAAGATTGTTTTCAAGTATAAATTATTATTTCTTAAAACATTCATTGGAGAACAAGAATATGTCCGTAAATAGCTTGTAAAAGCAATAGCAATGACAACATATTCACAGGAAGTAGTAAGTCTTATAATAGTAGCTATTTCTCGCTTATTTGGAAGTAATTTAAGAGGTTAAATAATTAGATTGAAAACTATTTACGCTTTTCTCGTTTAGACACACAAGGCGATAGAAATCTTTAAGTGTACAGGCTTTTCACAAAAACTACAAAGAGCTATGGCGGCATTCAAGTTTAAACTACTTAAGAGGTTTAGAAGCAGCAGGATTAAAAGAAGAGAATATGCCTATTATTTAGTGATATAAAAGTACTTTTTCCATATCCATTTTACAAATTTATAAGAAAGCCAAATAGATATAATTGAGCCTAATGCAGTTATTCCGCCTGCACCTCGTCCAAAAACAGCAAAGTTAATACCAATAGAAATTGCTACAACTACCCAGAGAGAAATTAAATAAATTATAATACTAAAAATGATTAATAGTGCTTTTTTCACAGATTAAAAGTCTCAAAGGTGTTTAAAAATTGTTTATGATAATTAGAGAAGTTTTCAGGGAAAGTACTTCCCAATAAAGTATATAATTTATCTCCTTTAACAAACTGAACGACAATAAATATGAATTTACCCTAATGAAGAGATTATGTAGTAGTAGGGTTCGAACAAGAAGATGCGCATATGGTTTAGTTTACTTGAATTGCAAACAGTCCTTGTCTGCAATTAATTGTGCTGCCGCAGATAATATTTGCATTTCAGCTGCAGTTGCTTTATTATCAGCTTCTTCTCCATTACTATATTTAGCCATTGCTAATTGTAATGCTTTATCGCAAAAGCAAGCAGAATAACTTACGTCTGAATTAGACGTTCTCTTATAAGCTTCTGTACAAGCTTTGACAAAGTTAATTTTCTCATTTTCTGACCAATAGTTTCGACCACAAGAGACAAAAAATAATGGTAATGTGATTATTAATATAAATTGTTTTTTCATTTCCTAAAATTAAAAAAATCTATCATACTCTGATACAATTAAAAAATGGATGAGTTTAAATTAAATTGGAGGGGTAAGTTTTTTTGGATTTTTCCTGTTGTTACTGGGGTATTTTCACATCACTGAATGCGGATTAAACTTTGAGAAAGAAAATGATTGATACTATTTGATAATTGATAAAGCCGATGTCGATACACATTTAGGTGGTGTTTATGAAAAAACTATTTTTGCTAATGGCCCATTTACAGAGTTAGAAGTCAAAAAGATTTTAGATGATTGTAAAACCCCACTTCAAGAATTAATAAATAATTTAGAAAACCTCAATTAATCCCAATTTCCAATATTTTCAAGAATGAGTTGACCGGTTTTAAAGCTAGGGCATTGAACGCATGTTGATTCTTTTTCGAAAACCTATTACGTTTGGATTACGATAAATTTAATATTAGTTAAGTAGAGAAATTAATTATCACTTAATTGAAGTAATTTATATGCAAATGCATTTGCAACATCCTCTGTACATGCTACATAAGTTAGTGCATTTCCTGAAAACTTGAATGTTCCAACTAATTTACCACCGTTTGCTAAATCAACAATTCTTGCCGAGAAACTTAGAAGAGCAGATTGACATCTTCCAATTATAGCACCTTGATAAAAATTACCATTTACAGTAATTACGTATACTGATTTGTATTCGGTTTTTGAGGATATTTCAATATTTTTATTTTCAACATTTAAAGGGTTTGAAATATTTATACTTGATTTTGCAACATCATTAGAAACAACCTCAAATCCAGCCATAAATAGTGCATTTTCAATTTCACCCTCAACTGTTCCATTACTTAGTTTTTCAACAGAAACCAATGAATTTTTATCAAACGTCCTTATTGCGGAGTTACTTCTTTTTAATACTTTATTGAATCTTTTAATTTCTTTTTTGGTAAAGTTTTGAGAAAAAGAAATAATTGGAATTATTAGAAGAAATAGTAAAATATAGTTTTTCATGAGATGGTTTTTATTTCATCAATATTACAAATATTTTTCCTAAAAAAATGTATGCTTGAGAATAGGGTGATTTGCTTTAGAAAAAACCTCAAAATATTAGAGAATATGGGTATTGGTTGCGTTAAGTCTTCTAAGAATTTTCCTTCTTTCAATTTTCTCAATTGAGTCTAAAGGAGTCATCATGCCAATACAAGCTATAATTTCATCACCCTTATTGGTTGCATTTTGATGTAAAATCCAATGTGGTTTGTTGTAGTCTATTTCAGAACCACAAGAGCATAATCGAAAAGGGCCATTGAGATCGCACATACATTATATTTCATCAAATAATTATTTTTAAAAATAATTATTATTTCAAGTAATAAAAAGGGGAGAAGATGGGATTCGAACTCCCGACCTCTTGGCTGCCAGTCATTTGCTCTAGCCAACTGAGCTACATCCCCAAAGCGCATAAAAATAAACCATTTTTTTGTTCTGCTATTCCCTATTTTTGCGTT